>JAEEGK010005197.1_pt1 | contig 31495 bp, 26 predicted proteins | sample 8958771 | NCBI WGS metagenome assembly JAEEGK01 (sample SAMN16246547, study PRJNA631951) | gut metagenome | biome: gut microbiome; feature: rumen; material: SC-attached | host: Bos | place: Iran: Karaj | collected 2018-10
AATCGGTTCCCATCACGGGGACATTGAACCCAATTGCGTGGAATCTGTACTGATTGCCGCTGCTGACGCGGTATCTGCTGCCCGTCCGGGCGCCCGCAGAGAGACTCTGGAAAGTTACCTGAAACGACTGACACGATTGGAAGAGATTTCCGAATCCTTTGACGGTGTGGAGAAGTGCTATGCTGTTCAGGCTGGCCGCGAGATCCGCATCATGGTTAAACCCGAAGTCATTGATGATACGAAAGCCGTTTTACTGGCCCGCGATATCTCCAAGAAGATTGAGGAAGAAATGGAATATCCCGGACAGATCAAAGTGGTCATCATTCGTGAGACACGGGCTGTTGACTATGCGAAGTAAATATATGGCTGCGTACCGCAAGGCTCGCAGCCATTTTTTAAAAGAGTTTACGAAAAGAATTCGTACAGTTGTTTTACAGCAATTGCTGCTGCATTTTGTATGCAGTCCCAGTTTGCCTGACATTTGATTTTGAAAATTACGCTTGACTTATGAGCGATGATTATAATAACGTGGTTTCTAAAAACGTAGTTTCAGTTTTAGTTGATGAAAGGTGGAAGCATATGCGTATACCGGGAGCTGGCGGAGTCCAGGATATCCGTATTTATGAAGTAGCGTTCCAGGATGCCTGGGAGCTGATTTTTGATTGCCTGAACGATATCGGCATTGATGTGGATGAACGGGATGAAGAGCATCACGTGATTCACGGGCACAAACGGAAAAAATATTTTGACGTGACCCTGCAGGACATGGGGGACGGTGCGGTGCAGCTGTTCTTTGACCAGCATAAAAAATACATTGAGGTGTACACCTGGAAACCGGATTACAGTGATGTGGACGCGTTTTACAAACTGTATGAGCAGCGCCTCATCGAGATGAAGGCGTTCATCCGTTGCACCAGCTGCGGGCACAAGGTGAGGGCTAATACAAAGTTCTGTCCGGAATGCGGCACGCGTATCAACTTCAATGAAGACGTGATTGATAATTCGGATGAGAAGAAGAGCATTTTTGATTCTATTTTCCGGAGTGATGATTAACCTTAAAAAGTACAAGTAACACTGCAGCCGGTAAGGCGTCGCAAAACCGTTCATGTTTGCTATTTCATGGGCTTATTTGCCTGTGGCTTCGAAACTCGGGCTTCGCCCTCAGACAGTCTCGCCACTACGGCAAATTTCACCTCATGAAATATCGCAAACGATCACGATGTTTTGCTTATGCCTTACCGGCTGCAGTAGTTTTTTGCCTTTAGAGTTTTTCCTTAAACAACTGTTTTCTATCGTTGTTAAGTTGTTAGGAGTTATTCTGTTTCTTAGGAAACTCAAAAGCTTTAAAACGAAAAGTGCAAAATGGAAAAACTTTAAAATAAAGCTAAAAAACAAAAAAGCTGCTCTCCGAAGAGAACAGCTCATTGTATCATTTCTGATTATGCGCGGGTAACTTTGCCGGAACGCAGGCAACGGGTGCAGACATTCACGCGTTTCACTTCGCCGTCAACGATAGCCCGTACAGTCTGTACATTGGGTTTCCATGCAGCTTTGGTGTGACGGTTGGAATGGCTGACGTTGTTGCCGGACATGATGCCCTTACCGCATACTTCACAAATATGTGCCATTTGGTTCGACCTCCTTCACAGAATCAGCATATAGCTACTCATTAAAATTTAACATGAGTATATTACCACAAGTGGCATTGAAAAGCAAGCATTTTTCAAAAATGTCAAAGAAAAATATAGAAATAGTGCTATAATAAGATACGTTTACGGATTGTTTTATCTGTTTTGGAAGCTTTTGGAAAGACGTTTTGTGGGAGCTTGGAAGCCTAAAAGAAGAATACGTTGGGCGTCGGACGACGCAATGCAGTCTCCCAAAAGAAGAATACTTCAGGCGTCTGACAACACAACACAGTGTTTTTCTTTTTTAATAAATTATTGGAAAGGACGGGAAGGCATGGAAAACTGGTGGCAGAAACCGATTACAGCCTTAAAGGGAATCGGTTCCAAACGTGCGGAAGCGTTTGCCCGTCTGGAGATTGTAACCATCGGGGACTTGCTGAATTATTATCCCCGGTTGGACAGTTATATCGATTATTCTCATCTGGCAACCATACGCGAATTAAAAACGGACGGCAGCCGCCAGATTTTTGAAGCGGAAGCCCTGCGTGCGGTGGAGAGGGTGTCCGGGGGCGGACGTCGCTATGCGGTCATTACCGTGAAAGACGAAACCGGGTATGCGGAAATTTTCCTGTTCGGCGCCCAGCGTTTTCAGGCCCGGCGCTTTAAAGCAGGCAGCCGTATTTTAGTGACGGGCCGGGTAAAGCCGGGGCGCACCGCCAAAGCGGTGAGCGAAGTGCTGCTACAGTTTTGTGATGAAGAAAGCCTGGATAAATCGGTAGGGATTCTGCCTGTTTATAACTTAACGGAGTCGCTGACCCAGCAGAATCTCCGGGCTGCGGTGCGTCAGGCATTGCAGCTGGCGAAGGAGTACGGGCTGCCGGAAACCATACCGGACAGCATTCGCAGGCAATACGGATTCTTATCACGCATCGAAGCGGTGAGCAACATTCATTTTCCGAAAAGCGCAGCCCATTTCCGCGCGGCGAAAAAGCGTCTGGTGTATGAAGAACTGTTTTTGCTTCAGTGCGGGCTGATGCTGAACCGGGAGCATAATCACGACGGACGGCCAGGCGTTAAACTGGCCCGGGACGGGAAGCTGGTGCAAAAGGTTTTGCAGAATCTACCTTTTACGTTGACCGGGGCCCAGCAAAAAGCCTGGGCGGATATTTCCGGCGACATGGAAGATGTGAAGCCTATGCATCGCCTGCTGCAGGGCGACGTGGGCAGCGGCAAAACTGTCATCGCGGCCCTGGCACTGGCAAAAGCTGCGGAAAACGGATTTCAGGGCTGCATCATGGCGCCTACGGGTATTTTGGCCCAACAGCATCTGGAAACGCTGACAGAATTTTTTAAAGATACCGGTATTACGATAAAAATACTGACAAGCAATACCAAGGCGGCGGAGCGCCGTGAAATCTTGCAGGAACTGGCGGAAGGCTCGCTGAACGTGTTGGTGGGCACCCATGCGTTGCTGCAGGAAGACGTGGTCTTCGCCCATCTGGCGTTAGTGGTGACAGACGAGCAGCACCGCTTCGGCGTGAATCAGCGGGCAGCGCTGGTGAACAAATCGGACTATGCGCCGGACGTGCTGATCATGACGGCCACGCCCATTCCCCGTACCTTGGCGCTGACGGTCTACGGTGATGTGGAAACCTCCGTGATGCGGGGCATGCCCCCGGGGCGGAAGGCCGTGGAAACCTTATGCTACACCGGCGACATGCGGCAGAAAGTTTATGCCGGCATGGTTCGGCAGATTGAAGCGGGGCGGCAGGTGTATGTGGTGTGCGCTTCCATTGAGGAATCGGAAGCTATGGAAGGCATTCGCAGCGTGAACGATGTGTATGCCGAACTGAAAAAGACCTGGCTGAAGAACATTCCCTGCGGTCTGCTCCACGGCAAGTTAAAGCCTGCGGAAAAGGACGAAATTATGGAAGCCTTTGCGGCAGGGAAACTGAAATGTCTTGTGACTACGACTGTTATTGAAGTAGGCGTCAATGTGCCAAACGCCACCCTGATGATCGTGGAGAACGCGGACCGGTTCGGCCTGGCCCAGCTGCATCAGCTGCGGGGACGGGTAGGCCGGGGCGACAAACAGTCCTATTGCGTGTTGCTGACGGACAATCAGGAGCAGGACAACCTGGCCCGCTTAACGGTACTGCACAATTCCAACGACGGCTTTGAACTGGCCCAGCGGGATTTGGAACTGCGGGGCGCGGGGCAGCTGTTCGGCCTGCGACAGCACGGCTTGCCGGATTTGCGCCTGGCTGATATACTGAGAGACACGGACGTGCTGTTGGCGGCCCGCAAAGACGCAGCCCGGGCCCTGGCGCATCCGGAGTTGCGGAAAGAAATGCTGAAAGGCGCCGCCAATCTGTTTGACAGCCGCTTTGCCGGAATTTTTAATTCATAATGTTTCATAAGTGCAGACGCCCTGGCCGCATTTTTTGAAAAAATGAATTCTGATTTTTCATAAAATGTTGCAGCGTTTTGCAATTTTCAATCCAATGTTGTAAATAAAAACAAGAAAGAAGAACTTTCATGTCAGAAGAAAAAAAGAAATGGTATCAGGATCCGGACGGGGTGACCAAGATTGCGGCCCTTGTGCTGCTGCTGGTATTGTTGTTATGCCTGAACCTGTTTGCCGGCGAAGTGTTACACAAAGCGGGGCGGCTTGCAGTCAGCGGCAACGTGAAAGCGCTGGCGGAATACCTGCGTTCCTTCGGTCCCTGGGCCATCTTCATCAGCTTTTTTATTGATGTGCTCATCAATGCGGGCAGTATCTTTCCCTCTATCTTTTTGTCAACCGCCAACGGCCTGATTTTCGGCCTGCCCCTGGGTATCGCCGTGTCCTGGCTGGCGGAGACCACCGGCGTGGTGCTGAGCTTCCTGCTAATGCGTTTCTTCTTCCGCAACACGGCGGAAAAACTGATCCGCAAAGCCAATCGTCTGCAGGATATTGACAAAGCCAGCGAAAAGAACGGCATCATCTGGATGACCTTCGCCCGGGCGCTTCCGTATTTTCCTTCCGGCATCCTTACCGCCGTCGGCGCCCTGAGCCGCATGAGCACAAGAGACTACATCATCGCCAACCTCATCGGCAAATTTCCCTCCACTGCGCTGGAAGTGGTCATCGGTCACGACGTGGTACACTTCCGGGAGAGCATGGTGCGTTTAACCATTCTTGTAATCGTGGTGGCTGTGGTATTTTATATAGGGAAGAAGAAGCTGTTTAAAGAATAGGTTCAAACTATAAAAACTGGTGAATTATAAAGCAAAAGAAAAGGCATCGCAAAACCGTTCCGGTTGTTTGCTTCTGCCTTTTCTTTTATTTTAAATGTTTGTCCAGAGATATTCGCGTCGGCCCAGTGGCAGCTTTCCCAAAACCGGCAATAAAATGAACGAATGATATACTATCTGGAGACAAACAAATCATACTGCCTATATTAATTGACAGAAAGCAGGTTGTAAAACCATGCCATCACTGGAGTTACGAAAAAAATCCGGTCACCAAAGTGACCGGAGATAAGCTCATAACTATAGTTTTTCCGCCAGATCCGGGAACACGCTTAACGAGCGTTTTAAAATTCCGTGGGTGTAGGCGATGCACAGTCCGTAGTTGGTCATGGGCACGTTCTGGTCCGCGGCGCAACGGTACCGGTACTGCATTTCCCGCTCGTTCAGCATGCAGCCGCCGCAGTGGATAATCAGTTTGTACAGGGACAGGTCAGTGGGGAATTCCGTGCCGCTGGTCCAGGAAAAGTTAAAATGTTTTCCGGTAAAATCCTGAATCCATTTCGGCAGCTTTTCCTTGCCGATGTCGCCGCACTGCCGGTGATGCGTGCAGCCCTCGGAAATCAGAATACGGTCGCCGTCATGCAGTTGTTTCAGGGCCGCCACGCCCAACACGGCCTGTTCCAGATTACCTTTGTGACGGGCCATTAAAATAGAAAAAGAGGTAAGCTTAATTTCCTGCGGCACCGCCTGATTGACTTTACCGAATGCCTGGCTGTCGGTGATGACCATCGCCGGCGGCCTTTTCATATTTTTTAGTGCGCTGCCCACATGGTTTTCCTTTGTGATGACAGCTACGGCATCGCTGTCGATAATGTCGCGGATGGTCTGCTGCTGTGGCAGAATGAGACGGCCTTTGGGTGCGGCGCTGTCAATGGGCGTTACCAGTAATACCTGGTCTTCCGGTTTGAGTAAATCGGCGCAGATGGGGAAGGGCGCTTTCTTTTGGGGAACCAGATGGGCTAAGAGCTCTTTCAGTTCTTTGATATTTTTCCCCGTAGTGGAGCTGACAGAAATTAGCGGAATGGAGGAGGGAATGGCGTTACATTTTGCATCCGGTGCAGCATTGCCCTGCCTTTCGTTTTGCTTTGCTTCCAAAGCAGCCTTTTCTTTTGTTTCGTTTGGCGAAATTTGTTTTGCTGCAGTTGTTTCTGAAAGGTTGGCTGCGTTTTGCTCTTCCACATCCGCTTTCGTAAACACAACCACGCAGGACAGTTCCTTGTCCTGGATGCGCTGCAGCATTTTTAAATCTTCGTCTGTAATGCCGGCGGTGCTGTCGATGACCAGGATGGCGATGTCAGTTTTGTTTAACACCTGCAAAGATTTCTGCACGCGAAGCTGTCCCAGTTCGCCGCTGTCGTCGATGCCGGCGGTGTCCATCATCAGTACCGGGCCTAAAGGTAACAGTTCCATGGCTTTCAATACCGGGTCGGTGGTGGTGCCCGGCACGTCTGCCACCACCGCCAGTTTCTGTCCGGTCAGGGCGTTGATCAGACTGGACTTGCCTGCATTGCGTTTTCCGAATAAACCGATATGGACCCGTTCCCCTGCCGGGGTTGCGTTTAAACTGCTCATGATGTCTCCTTTTCTGTCAGGTTACATATCCGAAAAATATAAAGATTGTACCTATTTAATGCAAAATGCATATTGCAATATTTCTCAAGATATTGTATAGTATAGCGTGTTTGCTTACAATATTATAGCACGTGTTGGCAAATCAACAATAGCATGAGATTTCTGTTTCAGATAGTTTGCAAATAGTGCTGATGGTTACAAAGGCGATTTGAAAGCGTTTGCGCAACACATCGGTCAGGTAAAAATATATGGAAAGAGAACCGGGCAGAAACAAAAAACTGAAGATACTGATTATGTCCGCCCCTATCGGCAGCGGCCACCGGATGGCTGCCGTTGCGCTGGAGGAAGCATTGCTGCGCCTGGAAAACGTGGAAGTAGTGCAGGGGAACGTGTTTGATTTCTTCCCCTCCGTCATCGGAAAAGCGTTTCTGAAGTTTTACGGAACCGTTCTGAAATTTTGCCCGTTCCTGTATGAACTGTCCTACCGCTGGAGTAATCAGGGCGGCGGTTCCCTGTGGATGCGTAATCTTCTCAACGGAATTTTGCTGCGCCTGGGCAAGGCATTTATTGAAGAAGTAAAACCGGATGTGGTGTTCAGCACCCACGCGACGCCAACGGGGATACTCTCATTGTACAAGCAGAAGTACGACCCGGGTTTGTGGCTGGGAGTCGTGATAACCGATTTTACCGTGCATCGTTGGCTTGTGTGTCCGGGGGTGGACGCTTATTTTGTGGCGGATGAAAAACTGTTTGGACAGATAAACGTTGCTGCGGAACATTGTGACGTGAAGGCTAAAGTTTCTGGTTCCCGTTCCGGTGACAATGATGGAAAACTGCAGGCAGAAAATGAAAAACAACCGGAAGCAGCCCCCGTGCTTATTGCCAGCGGCATTCCGGTTCGCAGCGGATTTGCGTTGCAAAATACCGTTGCGGAGTCGCGAACCGCTGTACGAAAAAAATACGGCTGGCCAGAGGATGCGTTTGTCTGTCTGTTAGCCGGCGGTGGAGGCGGTATGCTTCCGATGGAAGAAATTGTGCGGAGCCTGTTGGCCAGACAGTCTGAACCGGTTCATATTGTGGCGGTTACCGGGCATAATGATACGTTGCGGAAAAAACTGGAAGCCCTGTGCCACAGGTTTACAAATCATTCTGTGGCTGCTGGCGCGGAAGATGAAACAATGCAGTCCCGCCTGCAGGTCCTTGGTTTTACAGACTGTATGCCGCAGCTGATGCAGGCGGCGGACGTGGTCGTTACCAAGGCGGGGGGAATTTCCCTGGCCGAGTGTCTGGCCTGCGGGGCCAACCTGTTGATTTATCGGCCGCTGCCCGGGCAGGAGCAGGGGAACACTGCGTTTTTGCAAAATGAATACGGCGTTGCGGCGGTAACGGACCTCCGCCAGTTGACAGAATATCTGGAACAGGTACGGACGGTTCCGGTTCCGGAGCGGCTTCGCCGGCAGGAACAGCAGAAAGCGTTGTACGGTCACCCGGAGGCAGCGCAGCAGATCGCGGAGTTCACGGTTACGCTGCATCGCTGCTGACCGTTGGCTGCAAAACACAGCAGCGTGTTTGTTCCCTGTTTCCAAACGTTGTACTCCCTTCCGTTCTATTACTGCTTTTTTACTATTTAATGAAGAAAAATGAAAAACACATTGACTTTATGATAGCGGTTGTGCTATGTATATTAAAGTAACATTATAATTGAATAAGGCAAATTAGGGCACCCAAATTTAAGAAAAGAGGCGGTTTTATGGAAAACTATTACTGGGCTGCACTGGGAGCTGCCAAAGGAATTGGCACGGCGCGATTACTGGCGCTGGTCAAGGCTTTTGGCAGCGCACAGAATCTGTATGAAGCGGAGGAAGCGGACATTCTCGCAACGGGAATTGTTTCTGAAAAAAGCGCTGCGCAGTTTGCGGAATGCAGAAAGGACAACGGGGACCTTCCGGAAAAGCTGCGGGAGCAGTGTGAACGGTTGGGTATTTCGGTTGTGCCTGTAACCGGTCCGGAATATCCGGAAAGGTTGAAGCAGATTCTGCGTCCGCCTGTGGTTTTATATGTAAAGGGAACCTTGCCGGACTGTCGTTACAGTATCGGCATGGTAGGATCCCGTCTGGCAGATGCGTATGGCACAAAGGTGGCAACTGCTTTTGGCAAAGCGCTGGCAGCCGCCGGTGTGGTGGTTGTCAGCGGAGGCGCGAAAGGAATTGATTCGGCCTCCCATGCGGGAGCGCTGCAGGGCGGAGGAAAAACTGTCGCCGTGCTGGGCTGCGGTGTGGATGTGGTGTATCCCCATACAAACGCAAAATTATTTGCGGCCATTGCGGAGAACGGGGCGCTTGTGTCCGAATATCCGCCCGGAACACAGCCGGAACGGTATCGTTTCCCGGAACGTAACCGAATCATCAACGGCATCAGTCAGGGTGTGGTACTGGTACAGGCTGCGGCCCGGAGCGGGGCGCTGATTACGGCGGAGTTTGCCATGGACGAAGGACGCGAGGTGTTCTGTGTTCCCGGCAATATTTTTACGGATAAAAGCGCCGGGCCTCACAAACTGATCAAAGCCGGAGCCCGTCTGGTGGATTCCCCGAAAGAGATTCTGGAGGAATTGTTCCCGGAGTTAAGCGGCAGCGTGCATTCCAATCTGTTTTCCGGCTGCAGTGACGCGGCGCCGCTGCGTAAATGCCCGGAGGCCCACCGGAAAATTCTGGACTTGCTGACACAGGGACCGCTGACGCTGGAACAGATCGTGAATGCGTCGGGCTTCAGTATCGGGGAGGCCAGCGTTATGCTGCTGGAGATGCAGATGATGGGCTTTGTGCAGATGAATTCGGCGCAACAGTATTTCTGTAGCTGATGACGAAGTGTTCCTAACTGCCGGTACCGGTTACAATGGTCAAAGCCTGCTTGGTCATCGAACAAACTCATTTAATCAGCGTCGCCTTAAATCTGGTTATTACCCAATATTTTATTACGGGAGGAAATATGAAAAAGAATTTGATTATTGTGGAATCACCGACCAAATCCAAGACGATCTCCAGGTTTTTAGGTAAAAATTATGCGGTGAAGGCATCCATGGGTCATTTGCGCGATCTGCCCAAGAGTACGCTGGGCGTGGATGTGGAGCATGATTTTACACCGAAGTACATCAATATCCGCGGCAAGGGCGACCTGATTCGCGAGTTAAAAGCAGAAGCCGCCAAAGCGGACAAAGTCTATCTGGCAACTGACCCTGACCGGGAAGGGGAGGCCATCAGTTGGCACCTGGCCCATATCCTGGGTCTGGATGATAAATCCCCCTGCCGGATTGAGTTCCATGAAATTACCTCCGGCGCCGTGAAGGAAGCGTTAAAGCATCCCCGTTCCATCAATATGTCAATGGTGGACGCGCAGCAGACCCGCCGGATCATCGACCGTCTCGTCGGTTACAAACTGAGCCCGCTGCTGTGGCGTAAGGTGCGCAAAGGCTTAAGCGCCGGCCGCGTACAGTCCGTAGCGGTTAAAATCATTGCCGACCGTGATAAGCAGATTGACGAATTTGTTCCGGAAGAGTTCTGGACCATCAGGGCAAAGCTTCGTGAAGAAGCCAAAGCTCCGCTGTTTGATGCAGAAGCAATCAAGAAAAACGGCCTGAAGCTGGAAGTGCATAACGCCCAGGAAGCCATGGCGATAGAAGCTGACTTGAAAGAGGCCGCCTATAAAGTGGAAGCTGCGTTCCGCAAGACGGTATCCCGCCGCGCGCTGCCGCCTTTCACTACCAGCACCTTGCAGCAGGAAGCTTCCCATAAACTGAATTTCACGACCCGCCGCACGATGATGGTGGCCCAGCAGTTGTATGAAGGCGTTACCATCGGCAAAAGTTCTGCCGGTCTGATTACCTATATGAGAACGGACTCCACTCGGCTGTCGGAAGAGGCTGTGGCATCCACCCGCGAGCTGGTTACGCAGCTTTTCGGCGCCGAATACTGCCCGGAGAAACCCAATGTTTTCACCAATAAGAGAAATGCGCAGGATGCCCACGAGGCGATTCGTCCTACGTCTGTTGCACGGACGCCTTCCGAAATGGAACCGTACCTGACGAAAGAGCAGTTCCGTCTTTACAAACTGATCTGGGACCGTACCGTGGCCAGCCAGATGACACCGGCCGAGTACGAACAGACGACGCTGACCATCGGGGCAGGCGCTTATGAGTTAAAAGCCACCGGTTCGGTCATGACCTTTGACGGCCATCTGCGTCTGGCGGATAAGAAAGAACTGAACGCAGAGAAACAGGCGGAGGTTCCGTTTATTAAATCCGGCACCGTATTGACCTTACATAAAGTTTTGCCTGGTGAACAGCATTTTACCGAGCCTCCGGCCCATTACACAGAAGCTTCCCTGGTCAAGAAGATGGAAGAGGAAGGCATCGGACGTCCTTCTACCTATTCGCCGATTATCCAGACGATCCAGACCCGGGGATATGTGGCGCGGGAAGGCAAGAAGCTGATGGCTACGGAACTGGGCATCAAAGTGGCAGATATGCTCACAGGGCATTTTGGTGATATCATCAATATTCCGTATTCGGCCCACATGGAAAATGAACTGGATGCCATTGCGGCCCACCAGGTGGAAAAGGAAAAGACACTTGCTGATTTTTATAAACCCTTTGAACAGTTGCTGGAAGAAGCGGACCGGGTGATTCCTAAGGATCCGCCTCCGCTGCAGTTAAGCGGGGAAAAATGCGAGCTGTGCGGCAAGGATATGGTCATTCGTGAAGGCCGGTTCGGCAAGTTCCAGGCCTGCTCCGGTTTCCCCCAGTGTCATAATACAAAACCGCTGCTGGTAAAAATCGGCGTGCCCTGTCCGAACTGCGGCGGTGAGGTAACACAGCGGCGGACAAAGACGGGTCGCGTGTTCTATGGCTGCGAGCATTATCCTGTCTGTGAATTTACCTCCTGGGACAGACCTACCGAAAAACCCTGTCCGGTCTGCGGAAAGCAGTTGCTGGAACGGGTGGAAGGAAATGGAAAAGTAAAATACTTCTGTTCCGACCCGGCATGCACGAATGCAGCGCCGAAGCGGGTTGGACGCAGGAAAAAGGTGACGACTGCTTCGCTTATGGAAGCGGAAAACGGCGTGGCTGCTGAAAAGACGAAAAAAACCAAAACCCGGAGAAAAATCGCCAAAGCAAAAACGGCCGGAACGAAAAAACGGGGCAGGAAGCCAGCTGTTAAAAAAGCGGAAGAATAAGAACCGGCATGGTAAGAATATGTTGGCAGGACAACAGTGAGAAAACTTCTTTTTCTCACTGTTTGTGCGCCGGCTGACGACGAAATGGAGAACTCTATGACAGAACCTATCTTTCCGGGCCTGCCGGTACATGTGATCGGTGCAGGACTTGCCGGCAGTGAAGCAACCTGGCAGATTGTGCGCCGGGGCATTCCGGTAATTTTGCATGAAATGCGGCCGGGAACAACCAGTCCGGCCCATAAAACCGAATATTTTGCGGAACTGGTCTGCAGCAATTCCTTCCGGGCCGGCAATGTGGAAAACGCGGTAGGGCTTCTGAAAGAAGAGATGCGCCGTCTGGATTCCCTCATCATGAAGGCTGCGGACGCTAACCAGGTTCCTGCGGGAGGCGCACTGGCTGTGGACCGGGAACTGTTCGCCAAAGCAGTGACAACTTTTATTCGGGAACATCCGCTGGTCACGGTGGTGGAAGAAGAAGTAACCGAGCCGGAGAATCTGGAAGGCATCGTTATTTTTGCCAGCGGTCCCCTGACTTCCCCGGCGCTGAGCGAGGCAATCCAGCGCATCATCAAGGCGGAATATCTGCATTTCTTTGATGCGGCGGCGCCTATTGTAGAAGGGGATTCACTGAATTACGATATTATTTACCGCGCGTCCCGTTATGACAAAGGGGAGGCCGCGTATCTCAACTGTCCCTTTTATACAAAGGAAGAGTACCTTGCGTTTTATGAAGCGCTGAAAGCGGCGGAAACCGCTGAGATCAAAGATTTTGAGCATAATGTGTTTGAAGGCTGTATGCCCATTGAGGAGATGGCGTACCGGGGCGAGGATACCATGCGTTTCGGTCCGCTGAAGCCCATCGGCTTACGGGATCCCCGCAATGGAAAAGAAGCGTATGCGGTGGTACAGCTGCGTCAGGACAACGCGGCTGGGACGCTGTACAATCTGGTCGGTTTTCAGACCCATCTGAAATGGCCGGAACAGAAACGGGTGTTCCGTATGATTCCCGGCCTGGAAAATGCGGAATTTGTGCGCTACGGCGTGATGCACAAAAATACTTACCTGAATTCTCCGCAACTGCTGAATGCGGATTTCCGGCTGCGGACAAATCCCCGGTTCTTTTTTGCCGGACAGATGACCGGAGTGGAAGGCTATGTGGAATCGGCAGCTTCCGGCTTAATGACCGGTATTCAGGCTGTCTGTGCGTTGAAAGGGCTGCCCCCGGTTGAGTTCCCGGATATTACAGCTATGGGTGCGCTGGCTCATTACATCAGCAATCCGGCGGTTACGGATTTCCAGCCCATGAATGTGAATTACGGTATTATGCCGGCCCTGGAAAAACGGGTGCGCAAGAGAAGATTCCGGAATGAGCTGCTGTCCCGGAGGGCGTTGGATGCGTTTGCACAGGTGATTGCCCGGTGTTCGGAGTTGGATTGACAATGATGTAAGAGCAAACAGTTTAATTTTTTGTATAAACCAGCGACTTTGAATATTCAAAAAATTCATTGTTGTTTTAAAAAAATAAGTTTGCTTATTTTCAAAAATCGTGGTACTATTAGTTAAATCTATCTCATATTGAATCAATATTATAGAAACTACATATCGTTATACAGGGTATGGTTTGATAGGGAGTGGATTGTTTGTCGCAAGCAGAGCTGCGCAAAGAATGGGCTGAAAAATTTTATAATTATTTGTTAGTTGAAAAAAACGGTTCCAGACTGACAGGCGAGAATTATCGGAGGGATATTTCCGATTTTGAGCAGTTTATGATAGCCAAAGCTGGAACTGATTTTGCGTGGAATGAGATTCAGGTCATTCATATCCGTTCGTATCTTGCCTGGCTGAATCATGAGAATTATGCCAGACGGACCATTGCCAGAAGAATTTCTTCCCTGCGTTCCTTTTATAAATTTTTAATGAGGGAAGAGCACATCGGGCAGAATCCTTTTACCAAGGTCCGTACCCCCAAGTTGGATAAGAGGCTGCCGGTCTTTCTGGAAGAAACGGAAATCGATTCCCTTTTGGATCTGCCTGATGCCACACCGTTGGGATTGCGTGACCAGGCGGTGCTGGAAATGCTGTATGCTACTGGCTGCCGCGTGTCAGAACTGGCGGGGATGCATCTGTCTGATGCGGATTTGAGCGGGCTCTTTGTCCTGTTACACGGCAAAGGCAATAAAGATCGTATCGTACCCATCGGGCATACCTGCAAAGATGCGCTGCTTCGTTATTATGCCCAAAGCAGGACTCCGTTAATGGCAAAATATCATGTGGATGAGCATCAGTATGTTTTTGTCAATAACCGGGGCGGCATTCTGACAGACCGGAGTGTCCGCCGGATTCTGGATAAATATGTGCAAAAGCTGGCGCTGCAGAAAAATGTCAGTCCTCATACGATCCGGCATACTTTTGCAACCCATCTGCTGGAGCATGGCGCTGACTTGCGTGCCGTTCAGGAACTGTTAGGGCATGCAAGCCTGTCCACCACCCAGATATATACCCATATTACCAATGAGAGAATCAACAAAGTGTATCAGAAAAATTTTCCAAGAGCGTGAATCACAATAAGCTTTACAAATGGAGGTGCATGAATGAAATTATTGGAAAAGGCCCGTAAACTGAACCGGCTGATGCAGAACGGGGAACGTGTTAAATACAAAGAGGTTGCATTATTGCTGAAAAACCTGATTTCCAGCAATGTATATGTAATAGATGTAAACGGAACTATTTTGGGCTATAGTCTGCTGGATGAATTTGAATGTGGTGTCATGCGCGATATGGTGCTGGCTGACCAGCGTTTCCCGGAAAAATATATGGAACTTGTAAGGGAAACGACGGAGACCAATTCGAATATAAGTCACAAAGAACAGATGTGCTCTTTTATTGACGATAAAAAGTGCATGTATGGGGAGAAGCGGACTACCATCGTGCCTGTTAATGGCAATGGCGAACGCATTGCAACGCTGATTCTGGCCCGTTATGACCGGGACTTTAATGACGACGATCTGTTACTGGCGGAATATGCCGCTGCCGTGATCGGCGTGGAGATTTTGCGGGAACGCGAGGTGCAGGTTCAGGAAAATGCGCGCAAAAAGGCAATGGTGCAGATTGCGTTTTCCACTCTTTCGTTTTCCGAATGGGAAGCAATCGTCAATATTCTTGCGGAACTGAAAGGTACGGAAGGTATCCTGGTTGCTTCTAAAATTGCTGACCGGGTAGGGATCACCCGTTCTGTTATCGTCAATGCCATGCGTAAATTTGAAAGCGCTAACCTGATTGAGACCAAATCGCTGGGAATGAAGGGAACCTACATTAAGGTTAAAAACGAATTCCTGCTGGAAGAAATCCGGAATCAGGATTGACGGTAGCAGTATGCGTTTGAAAACTGTCAGAGGATTAAATCGGTAAACTATGAGAAGCTTTTTCTATTTTTGGTCAGCGGTGGGCGTGCTGCTGACCGGTCTATATTGGCTGATGTACCGGCGTGGTTTTACTTTTTTAAACCACGCTTTTGTTTTGTGTTTCTTTTTGTGTTTACCGCTGCTGTTTTGCGCGGTCAATGTATGGGGACCGTCCCTTGCGATAGAACCCCGTTTATTGAGGCCGTTTGCTTTTTTGGGCGGATACTGGCTGGCGTTTTTCCATTATTCGGTTTACGCAGGAATTTTGTACATACTGCTGCGGCTGGCCGGTTTGCTTGCAGGGAACGGCGCCGCCTGGCAACACGCATATACCCTGTATGCCAAAGGGGCTTTTGTGGTTGTTATGGCAATTCTGGTTTACGGCGCCTGGAACGCGGTGCATCCCGTGGTACGGGAAGTGGAACACGATACCGGAAAGAACCTGCCTCAGCCGGTGAAGATCGTGCTGGTGACGGATATCCATCTGGGTTCCCTGTTCGGACGGCAGTATGCGGTAGAACTGACGGAGCTTATTAACCGCCAGAATGCAGACGTGGTTTTATTCGGCGGCGACCAGGTGGACAACAGTCTTACCTATCTGTTGCGGGAAAAGAGCTATGAGCCGCTGCAAAATATTAAAAGCAAATACGGCGTATATGGTATTTTAGGAAACCACGACCATTTTGACGGGCGGATTCAGACGGAATTGGAACTGTTTCATTCCGTCGGCTTTCATATGCTGGTGGATGAAGCGGTTGACCTTCCCTGTCACATTCACCTGGTAGGTCTGGAAGATTATCGCAGCGAACCGCGCAATCCGTATTTGGAAAAACTGGCGGGTACAGATCCCGGAAAAGCAAATTTGTTGCTGGAACACCAGCCCCGGCGTTTTTGGGAAGCGGAGAAGGCCGGTTATGATTTATATATGGCAGGACATACCCACGGCGGTCAGCAGGCTCCACTGAATTTCGTAACGAAACGTATGTACCTGCTGGATTACGGCAGTAAAAAGTTCGGCAACATGTTGGGCATCACTTCCTGCGGTTATGGTTTGTGGGGGTCTCCGGTGCGTATCGGCAGCACCCCGGAAATTGTTGTAATCACATTGAAGTAGATTGTCGTTGCTTGATAATGCGGGCGGGATAGTTTTTTCAGTTTTCTTAAGCTACTTAAACGGAAATACAGACGATGAACGATAAAAAAATGTTGGGCAATCTTTTGTTGTTACTGACGGCTATGATCTGGGGCACGGCCTTTGTATTCCAGCGCGTGGGCATGGACAGCATAGAGCCGATTACATTTAATGCGGCGCGTATGGCCCTGGCTGCGGTGATGGTCGGCGCGCTGGCATTTGGGTTACGGCAGAGAAAAAATAAAAATGTTTTTCCTGACGGTACTGCCGGCATGTCTGCGCCTGTGGCAACAGACAACGCTGCGGCGAATGAAAATGTAAGCGAACCGACATGCAGTCAGACAGTAACAGGCGGTATCTGCTGCGGTCTGTTTTTAACGGCGGGCAGTGTGTTCCAGCAGATGGGTGTAGTGTATACGACTGCAGGCAAGGCCGGGTTTATTACCGCAATGTATATGCTGCTTGTGCCGATCCTGAATTTTCTTTTGTTCAAAAAGAAAAATTCCTGGCTGGTATGGCTGGCCGTGTTTTTTGGGGTGGGCGGTATGTACCTGTTGTGTGTAAAAGAAGATTTCAGCCTGACCCGTGGCGATATGCTGGTCTGCATTTGTGCGCTGATGTTCAGCAGTCATATTTTGTGCTGCGATTACTTCGTAAAACGGGCCAATCCCATTGAACTGGCTGCCATTCAGTTTACCACGGCAGCGGTTGTTTCCACCGGGATAGCATTCTGCATCGAAACACCGCATTGGGCAGGCATCCTGTCTGCCGCCGTTCCGATTTTATACTGCGGCGTGGTTTCGGGCGGCATCGGCTACACATTGCAGATCGTGGCCCAGAAATTTACGGATCCCACCATAGCTTCGCTTCTCATGAGCCTGGAATCTGTTTTTGCCGTAATTGCCGGAGCGCTTTTGCTGGGTGAGCAGATGAGTTCCCGGGAACTGTTGGGGTGCGTGGTGATGTTTACGGCTACGATCTTGGTGCAGATTCCGTTGCCGGAACGGGGCGAGACCTGAAGATAATATCCGTGTGTTCCTGATATCCGGTGAGAGTCGTCAGGTGATGGTATAATAAGGCAATACTTGTCGGGAGACAGTAAAATAATTCAGGAGACGGTAAATCATACTGGAATGAACTGGCCGTGGCTCATCGTATTTTGTGTACAATATACTTTCAACGAACCAGCTTCGTTTTTGCAAATAGTGTAATATCTATTACACTATTTTTTTTGCGGCTTGCCCATGCATGCTTTATAATTGATATCTATAGGGAGAACATTTTTAGAAAGCGGATTGCATTGTGTTTCCTTATAACAACTGTGAAATAGGGGGAAAAGAACATGAAGATTTCGGAACGAGCGCTGGGAATGGAGACTTCTCCGATTCGGAAGCTGGCGCCTTACGCAGAAGCAGCCAAACAGAAAGGGAAGAAGATTTATCACCTGAATATCGGGCAGCCGGACATTGCTACTTCGCCAAAGTTTATGGAAGCTATCCGTAAGTTTGACCAGAAGGTTGTGGCTTATGGCAATTCCCAGGGAGATCCCAACCTGATCAAAGCCATTCAGAAATATTATGACGACTGGGGCATGCATTACGAAACCAAGAATATCTATGTTACCAATGGCGGCAGCGAAGCTCTGGAAATGGCAGTGTTCAGTCTGTGCGATCCCGGGGATGAGATTCTGGTGTTTGAACCGTATTATGCAAATTATACGACTTTTGCCAAACTGGGGAGCGCTAAAATTACGGCCGTTCCTACCAGTGCAGAGGACGGGTACCGCCTGCCGGATCAGGCAACTGTGGAAAAATATATTAATGACAAAACCAGAGCTATCCTGCTGACCAACCCGGGCAATCCTACCGGCGTAGTCTATAACAAACAGGAAATGGATATGATTGCGGAAGTTATCAAAAAGTACAACATTGCTCTGATTTCCGACGAAGTGTATCGTGAATTTGTCTATGACGGAACGTATACCAGCTTTGGCACCTACAAAGAGCTGGAACAGAACCTGATCATGGTGGACTCCGTTTCCAAACGGTACAGCGCCTGCGGCGCCCGCATCGGCTGCATTATCACGAAAAACACCGAGCTGTGTGCCCAGTTCATGAAACTGTGCCAGGCCCGTCTGTGTGCTCCGGCAGTAGAACAGGTGGGTGCGGCAGCCTTGTACGATACGCCGGCTTCGTATCTGGAAGAGGTTAACAAAGAGTACAAAAAACGCCGTGATACCATTGCGGCCGGACTGGCAAAGATTCCCGGCCTGGTTTCGTCCCAGCCGAAAGGGGCGTTCTATGTAATGGTCAAGTTCCCGGTAGACGATGCGGAAAAATTTGCCATCTGGATGCTGCAGGACTTTGACATGAACGGCGAAACGGTTATGATCGCGCCCGGCAACGGGTTTTACGCGACACCGGGAAAAGGTGTGGATGAAGCCCGCCTGGCCTACGTGCTTAACTGTGAAGATCTGGAAAAGGCAATGGCGTTGTTGGCCGAAGCCGTAAAACAGTATCCGGGACGTAAAATCTGAATGAGCGGGAATAACCTTAAACCAGTATTCAGGGCTTAAAATCCGAATGAAGAGGACTGGGATTTGCTGAACTGAATTGCACCGACTGATTTGCGTCAGAATTTGTGAAAGATAGCACTGATTGAATCAAATAAAAAACAGGCAGTTGGCATTATACCAGCTGCCTGTTATCCTTATTACGTAACAATCGTATGCTGTTTTATAATTTGGGTTCGTTTTCTCAGCAACAGTAAGTAATGAACTTCTGATTGTCAGTGTTCCCTTAGGTTTATGCTTTGCAGGAGCAGTTCAGCACGTCGCGCATCTTATGGGCGACCATGGCTTTGATGGCTTCCCGGGCCGGTCCCAGATATTGACGGGGGTCAAAGTCGCCTGGGTGCTCCGTGAAGTATTTGCGGATGGATGCCGTCATGGCCAGACGCAGGTCCGTATCAATGTTGATTTTGCAGACACCGAACGTTCCCGCTTTCAGCAGCATGTCTTCCGGAACGCCCTGGGCTCCGTCCAGTTTGCCGCCGTACTTGTTGCATTCTTCTACGAACGAAGGAATGACGGTAGAAGCGCCATGCAATACCAGCGGGTAACCGGGCAGCATGTTGGTGATCTTCTCCAGACGGGCGAAATCCAGTTCCGGTTTGCCTTTAAATTTGTAGGCGCCATGGCTGGTGCCGATGGCAATAGCCAGGCTGTCGCAGCCGGTACGTTCCACAAATTCTACGGCCTGATCCGGGTCCGTGTAGGTGGCGTCTTTGGCAGCAACCTTAACGGCGTCTTCCACGCCGGCCAGTTTGCCAAGTTCTGCTTCTACGACCACGCCTTTGTTGTGGGCATAATCTACCACACGTTTGGTCAGTTCAATGTTTTCTTCAAAAGGATACTTGGAACCGTCGATCATAACGGAAGTGAAGCCGCCGTCCACGCAGTCTTTGCAGATTTCAAAATCAGCGCCGTGATCCAGATGCAGGCAGATAGGCAGACCGGTGTCTTCTACTGCCGCTTCCACCAGCTTGGTCAGATAAATATGCTTGGCATATTTGCGGGCGCCGGCGGAAACCTGTAGGATCAGCGGAGCCTTTTCCTGTATGGCGGCTTCCACGATACCCTGGATGATCTCCATGTTGTTAACGTTGAACGCGCCAACAGCATAGTGTCCTTCATAGGCTTTTTTGAACATTTCTTTTGTGTCAACTAATGGCATAAGATAATCCTCCTTGCGTAATAAACTTTTCCTGACAGTTTCGTTCTATAAATAAATTATAGCATATAATGCGTCAGACGGCACACACTATTATGACTTCTTTTCTAAATTAAAATTTGCGTTAATTAAAATTTCAAATTTCTATGCGACATGAAACTTAAAATTTGCGTTAATTAAAACTTCAAATTTCTATGCGACATGAAACTGTCTCTTTGAAGAAGAGGTCATAAGGAAATGCTGATTAAAGAAATACAATCACCGGCTGGCATTTTGCCAGGCCCGATCCAAATCTTCCGGCAATGCGGAAGCAACTTCTAATGTGGTGTGGGTCCAGGGATGCACGAAGGCAATCCGGTATGCGTGCAGTCCGTGCCGTTGGGGAGGCCCGGGAATATTTCCGTACAGATTATCATGCCAGAGAGGGCAGCCAATGCTGGCAAAGTGTACCCGGATCTGGTGGGTCCGCCCGGTGTAAAGACGGCAGCGTACCAGAGAAAGAGGTGTTTGCCGTGATAGAGAAGAAACAGTGTCTGCAGGCAGATCGCCAGCATCCATATACGGTGCAACCGCATCCGGCTGTATTTCCTTAAGCCGGTCAGACCTGGAAACAACCCAGTATTCTGTTTTGCAGGGTTTGCCTTCGGGATTGATTTCCCGTTCGATGATGCTGCCCGGTTTTCGTGCAATTGGATAATCAATGATTCCATGTCGGGCAGGCAGTACCCCGGTAACCAGTGCGAGATACTCCTTTTGCATGCCCTGTTTGATCAGTTGCCCCTGAATTTCAGGCAGTTTGGCAAAAACAACAAGGCCGGAGGTCTGCCGGTCCAGCCGGGAAACAGGATGAAGATTCAGTTGCCAGCCCTGCCGCTGATAATACCGGCTGATCTGGGCCGACAACGTAGTTTCATCTTCTTTGGTTGTAGGATGGACGAGGATGCCGGGTGGTTTGTTAACAATCAGGAGTGCCTCGTCTTCATAACGGATGTCTAACATAAAGCGTACACTTCTTTCAGACGGACTCATCAGTGTTTCCTTAAGACAGCTCTTTATCGTTTCGGGCTTGTATCGGATAACTCTTCACATTTTAATATACAATACGAAATGATGAGGAAGCAAGGATTAAATTCAGTAAAGAATTAATTTTTCAAAAACGTTACTATATTATGAAGAATTCCTTAACTTAAATATTGTAACAGGGCTTTAATTATGATATAATTCATTAGCAATTGGTTACAATTGAATATGTCCGGGTGCTTTTCAGTAAAAAGGCAAGACGGTGAAATTCCGTCACGATCCCGTCGCTGTCAACAGTTTTTTGATTTCTGTCTACAGTCAGCAACCTGCCCGGATCAACTGCACCGTAATCCACGAGCGATGGAAAAGGCGTAACGCATAGGCGCGGGAATATGGAATATGTTACTGCGCCATGGGTTAACTATGAAGATTTCCGTCTGTGGATGCGGAAGTCTTTTTTGTTATTTCGGAAACTGCTGATTCAGGCGCAGGTCAATCTGCACTTGCGTTTGATCAGTGTTTTCACTAAGAAGGTGTTCGAATTAGTATGGAACAGGATGTTGTTGTTTCCCAGGGAAAGCTCATGCGTCGGGGTTATACCACCGGAAGCTGTGCGGCTGCTGCTTCTAAAGCAGCAGCAGTGATGCTTCTTTCCGGAGAAGAAACGGATACGATTAAGCTGGATACGCCGAAAGGAATTACCCTGACGCTGGACGTGCTGGATATTTTGCGCGGACCCGGTTTTGCCCGCTGCGCGATTCGTAAGGACAGTGGCGACGACCCGGATGATACGAACGGGACGCTGATTTATGCTACCGTATCTTCGTTGCATGCCGGGATTCCGAAAGAAGAACTTGTGATGCAACCCCGTACGGCATCGGTGGAACAGTTGGACGACAGGGTTGAAATATGGGGAGGCATCGGTGTCGGGAAGGTGACGAAGCCGGGGCTGTCCTGCAAGGTTGGCGGTCCGGCAATCAATCCGGTACCGCGGAAGATGATTACTCAGGAAGTTCTGGCTGCCATGAAACAGTACGGTTATGAAAAACCGTTGCGTGTGGTGATATCCATTCCGGATGGCCCTGCGATTGCTCCCAAAACCTTTAACCCGCGGCTCGGCATTGAGGGCGGTATTTCCGTTTTAGGTACCAGCGGAATTGTGGAACCTATGAGCGACCGTGCCCTGATCGACACGATGTATACGGAGATGGATTCCCGGAAGGCGAACGGGTATAAAGATTTATTGGTATTCTTCGGTAATTACGGCGCCGATTTTACCCGGGATGAGATGAAGATTGATATCAGCACAGCGGTGACCTGCAGCAATTTTGTGGGCGAACTGTTGGATTACGCGGTGTTACAAGGCTTTGAAAGCGTACTGATCATTGGTCATTCGGGCAAACTGATTAAACTGGCTCAGGGTGTCATGAACACGCACTCCAAATACGCTGACTGCCGTTCGGAATTTCTGGCATTGCAGGCTATGTTCCACGGAGCAAGTCCTGCCGTAGGAAAAGAGATTTATCAGGCCCTGACTACTGACGAAATGACGAAAATCCTGAAACGGGAAGGACTGTTTGAAGCCGTGATGGAAGAGGCAGCCCGGAAAATTGATTTCTATATGCAGAAACGGGTGCACGGAAAACTGAAAACCGGCGCGATCCTGTTTTCCAATGTGTATGGAATCTTAGGGGAAACTGCGGGTGCGGAAGAACTGTTAAAATTGCATCAGAACAACGCCTGACGTAAAGTCTGATGAAAATGAAAAGGTTATTAAAATTTGCAAGCGATAAAGGAGAAGCATGGTATGAAAGGTAAATTGTACAGTGTTGGCGTTGGCCCCGGCGATCCGGAACTGATGACCCTGAAAGCGGTCCGGCTGATTAAAGAATGTGATGTGCTGGCGATTCCCCAGGGTGACAGTGATGTGTTAGTCGCTAAAAATATTGTGGAAGGGATCGTCGACCTGAGCAAAAAGGAACAGCTTTTGGTTTATATGCCGATGGTAAAGGATCATGACATTATATCCAAAGCTCATCAGAAAGGCGCGGATGATATTATTCAGTATCTGGACCAGGGCAAGAACGTGGTGTTTATTACATTGGGATGCCCCACTGTTTACGCTACCTGTATCTATGTACACAAACTGGTGCTGAAGGCCGGTTACGAAGCATTGCTGGTTCCCGGTGTAACCAGTTTCTGTGCCGTTGCTGCCAAACTGAATGTTTCCCTTTGTGAAAAGGCGGAACCGCTGATTATTTTACCAGGCAGTTACAAAGAATCAAGCCGGTTCTTAGATCAGCCCGGCAATAAGATTCTGATGAAATCTGCCAGCGAAATCGGCAGGGTCCGGGATGAACTGAAAGACCGCGGGCTTCTGAAAAATGCGCAGATGATTGAAAATTGCGGTCTTCCCGGAGAAAAGATATATAAAGATTTGAACAAGGTTGATGATAAGAGCAGTTATTTTTCTGTGATACTGGTAAAGGAAAAGGAGTTTGAACAGTAATGATCTATTTTATCGGAGCAGGTCCCGGAGCAGCGGATTTAATTACGGTTCGCGGTAAAGAACTGCTGGAAAAGGCAGACTTGATTATTTACGCCGGTTCTTTGGTGAATCCGGCTTTGCTGGACTATGCCAAGCCTGAGTGTGAGATTCTGAACAGTGCGGTCATGACGTTGGAAGAAGTGATTGCCGCCATGGTTCCGGCTGCCCAGGAAGGCAAACTGGTAGTGCGTCTGCATACAGGGGATCCAAGCGTATACGGCGCCCACAGGGAACAGATGGATCTTCTGAAAAGTTATAATCTCGATTTTGAAATTGTTCCCGGTGTCAGTTCCTTCTGCGCAGCAGCGGCTTCGCTGAAAGCGGAATATACGCTGCCCGACGTCAGCCAGTCTGTGATTATTACCCGGATGGAAGGCCGGACCGGAGTTCCGCCGAAACAAAAGATTAAAGATTATGCAAAACATCATGCGACCATGGTCATCTTCCTCAGCGCCGGCATGCTGGATAAGCTGCAGAAAGAACTGATCAGCGGCGGGTATGGCCCGGACGAACCGGCTGCTATCGTTTACAAGGCTTCCTGGCCGGATGAAAAGGTGCTGCACTGTACGGTCGGTACCATTGCAGAAACGGCAGCGGCCAATAATGTCAAGAATCTGGCTTTGATTACCGTAGGCGGTTTCCTGGGTTCTGCTTATGAACGCAGCGAACTGTACAATCCAACCTTTGAAACCGGATTCCGCAAGGCTGATGCCAGCAAACTGCAGATTAAACCGGTAACCAAAACGCATCACAAACCGGATAAGAAATGATAACAGCGCAATCATTGTTTGCGTTTCCTGTAGTAGTGTATCCTGTTTAACAGGGTTATGTTGCTATTGATTTTTGGTAAATTGATATGAATGCCATCGTTTTTTCGTTTACCCGGAATGGGGCAAAAATCAGTTTAAAACTGCAAAAATATCTGGATTCCTGCGGATTTGCGACGGAGATATTTACAACCCGGCGCTACAGGGATTTGGATCCGGCGTTAAAGGAAATCGGTCCTTCGCTGCAGTTAATGTGTAAAGAGGCCTTTCCTCTGTGCCGCCTGATGGTATTTATCGGCGCGACGGGGATCGCAATCCGCAGTATTGCTCCTTATATCCGCAGTAAGACCAAAGACCCGGCGGTAATTTCCATCGATGAACAGGGGAAGTTTGTCATCCCGCTGCTTTCGGGTCATATTGGCGGCGCGAATGGGCTGGCAACGGGGATTGCTGCTTTTTTGAAAGCGGTTCCCGTAATTACTACGGCGACGGATGTGAATGACCTGTTTGCTGTGGATGAATGGGCTGCCCGGCATAATATGTCTATCTTTAATATGGAGGCCGCCAAAACCTTTGCCTCCTATCTGGTAGACTGTAAAAAGGTGGGAGTCAAGAGCGAATTTCCAATCAGGGGCCCGCTTCCTAACGGACTGGTTCTGGCGGAAGGGGGACCTGTCGGTTTGGCAATTTCCCTGCGAAAGACGGTACAGCCTTTTGTTGAGACGGTTGTGCTGCGTCCCCGTATTCTTCATCTGGGCATCGGGTGCCGCAGGGGTACCCCCAAAGATCACATTGAAGAACTGGTCATACAGGAACTTAAAAAACTGAAAGTAACGATGAGTGTGGTGAAAGGGATCGCATCCATTGATGTTAAAAAAGATGAGGAAGGTTTGCTGTCTTTTGCCGAAGAAAATGCATTTCCCATCCATTTTTACTCTGCGGAAGAGTTAAATGCTGTAGAAGGCGATTTTACGCCCTCTGCTTTTGTGGCCAAAACGGTGGGGGTGGACAATGTCTGTGAAAGAGCGGCGGTATTGGACAGCGGCGGCGGTAAACTGGTATTGCGCAAGACTGGCCGTAACGGAGTGACGCTGGCCATTGCGGCAGAAGAGTATGTGGTGGATTTTAATGAATAATATCTTATAATTATCAAAGGAGCACAAAATGTCAGCTAAAATTTATGTAGTTAGCTTGGGTCCCGGCGGCAAGGAACAGATGACAGATCGTGCAATCAAAGCACTGGAGACCTGTGATGTCATTACGGGGTATAATGTGTATGTAAATCTGATCAAAGACGAGTTTCCGGGCAAACGGTTTGTTTCCAACGGTATGCGTAAGGAAGTGGACCGGTGCAAAGCGACGCTGGAAGAAGCACTGAAAGGGCAGACGGTAGCCATTATCAGCAGCGGCGACGCCGGCGTGTACGGCATGGCCGGTATCATGTGCGAGGTGGCTGCCGATTATCCGGATGTAGATATTGAAGTGATTCCTGGTGTAACGGCTGCCTGCTCCGGCGCTGCGCTGTTGGGCGCTCCGTTGATCTGTGATTTTTGTCTTATCTCGTTAAGTGATCTTCTGACACCCTGGGAAAAGATTGAGAAACGTTTGGACTGCGCTTCCCAGGCAGATTTCTGTATTGCTATTTATAATCCCAGAAGCCACAAGCGGAAAGATTATCTGAAGAAAGCCTGCGATATCATGCTGAAAAACCAGAGCGGCGACATCCCCTGCGGTATTGTGCATAATATCGGACGGGACGGAGAATCGTACGAACTGACTACGTTAAAAGAACTGGGAGATAACGAGAACGTCGATATGTTCTCCACGGTTATCATCGGTAATTCCCAGAGCAAGGTGATTAACGGACGGATTGTAACGCCCCGGGGTTATCATTTATGAAACGAAAAGTCTGGCTCATCGCCGGAACGATAGAAGGAAGAAAAATTGCTGACGCATTGGCTGCCCTGCAGGTAGATGTTTATGTCTCCGTTGCTACGGCATACGGTGCGTCTTTGTATCCTGAAAATCCGTTTATCCATGTGCAAACGAAACGCATGACCTTTGCGGACATGTGTGCGTTTTTGCGTGAAGTACAGCCGGATCTGGTGCTGGATTCCACCCATCCCTATGCGGTAGTGGTTACGGAAACCATACAGAAAGCCTGCAGGGAGACCGGATATCCCTATAAACGGATGCTGCGGCCTGCCAGCGAACACCCGGGCTGTATTACTGTGAAGGATTTCGGGGAAGCCATCGAAATATTGAGCAGTACGGAAGGCCCCGTGTTTTTAACCACCGGCAGTAAGAACCTGGTTGACTTTACCCGGCTTCCCGACTATGCGGAACGGATTACCTGCCGGATCTTACCTTTGCGTGACTCGCTGGACAACGCACTGAATCTTGGCTACAAACCGGCGCAGATCATCTGTATGCAGGGACCTTTTGCCAAAGATTTGAACATAGCCATGTTCCGGCGTGCCGGTGCAAAGTTTATTGTTTCCAAAGATTCCGGTAAAGCCGGCGGCTTTGAAGATAAGCTGGAAGCAGCGGCCGAAGTGGGAGCCAAGCTGATCTTGATTGACAGAAATCCCGAAACCGGCGAAGATTTGGAACAGGTGCTGGCGGAACTGAAAGAAAGATTCAGTACTTGCCAATGAATCCATTGCTTTTTGTAATTGGAACGTTTGACGTTGCTTGAATACATAGAGAAGATATCTGACAGTTACAGGTTACGTTAATTGTTGTTTATGTAAGATGAGGAGACGGTTCATGCTGAAAGTGAATGTAATCGGAATCGGACCCGGCAATCCCAATCTTCTGACAGGAGAGGCCCGGCAGGCCATTGCCGAAAGCACGATTCTGGCCGGGGATAAACGGATGGTAGGGCAGTTCGGAAGCGGGAAAAAGGTCTGTCCGACGATTAAACTCGCGGAGCTGGCAGAAGTGGCAGCTAACGCGGATGCAGAGAAGGATGTGCTAGGCATTCTGGTTTCCGGCGACGTGGGTTTTTTCAGTCTGGCCAAAACCATTGCCGGCAAACTGCCTCAATGTGAAGTAAAACGCTATTGCGGGATCAGCAGTCTGGTCTATTTCGCTTCCCGGTTGCAGATGTCCTGGGACGATGCGAAGATTATCAGCATGCATGGAAGGCAGCAGAATCTGGTTTCTGCTGTTTTGCAATATAAAAAAGTCTTTTCCCTGACCGGCGGGGATAATTCCCCCCAAGTATTATGCCGGCAGTTGTGTGAACAGGGGCTGGGTGAAGTGACGGTTCACGTTGGCTCCAACCTGTCTTATCCGGAAGAAAAAATCGTAACCGGTACAGCGGAAGAAATCGCGGAAGGGAATTATCCGTCCCTGTCTGTAATGATGATCTTAAATGAAAAGGCAGGCGGCCCGTTGCGGCAGGGCGTGCACGGTCTGGATGACAGTCTGTTCCTCCGGGGCAAGGCGCCCATGACCAAACAGGAGATTCGCGCGGTTTCCATTTCCAAATTGCAACCGCGCCCGGACGACATTATTTACGATATCGGAGCGGGTACCGGTTCGTGCTCCGTGGAACTGGCTCTGCAGGCGCCCCTGGGAAAACTGTATGCTTTTGAAATGAAGGAAGACGCGCTGGAACTTCTGCGTTTGAATAAAGAGCGGTTCCATTGCGATAATATGGAAATTGTAGCAGGGGAAGCATCGGAAGAGATTGAAAAGACTCCGGCGCCGGACTGTGTGTTCATCGGCGGCAGCAGCGGGAATATGGCGAAGATGCTGGACAGCCTGTATGCCCGTAATGCGGCATGCCGTATTGTAATCAACGTGATTGCATTGGAAACACTTTGTACGGTTGTTGATTATTACAAAGAAAAACCGGATTATGATTTGGATGTAGTGAACATTGCATCGGCTTATAACAAAAAGCTGGACAGGTATAACCTGATGATGGCGCAAAATCCGATTTACATCATTACGGCTGTGAAAAAAGCGTAAGCAGGACGAACCTGACGGAGTCAAATGCGGTAAGGCGTGAACCGTTGCTGTATGCAGGCGCGTTTGTATCTACTAGTGTTCAATAAATGTGTTCAGGAAGGGGGAAGGAAAGTGACGGAAACGGCGTTTCTGAATATTCCCCGGCTGCTTTTTGCGGCGCCCCAGAGCGGCAGCGGCAAGACCACAGTGGTCTGTGCGGTACTGCGGGCTTTGTTGAATAAAAAACTGCGGGTTACCGCTTTCAAAAGCGGTCCTGACTATATAGACCCCATGTTCCATTCGAAGGTGATTGGGGCAAAATCCCGTAACCTTGATTTGTTTCTTACCGGTCCGGAGAATGTAAAACGGCTGCTGGCAAAAAACAGCAAAGATTCTGATGTGGCCATCCTGGAAGGCGCCATGGGCTTTTACGACGGCATGGGCAAAACCACGGAAGCCAGCGCGTACGATCTGGCACGTACTGTAAAAGCGCCGGTGGTATTGATTGTCAATGGAAAAGGCGCAGCTGTATCCATGGCTGCCCTTGTAAAAGGCTTTAAGGAATTCCGCACAGACAGTAACGTACAGGGAGTCATCTTCAACAATATTAAAAAGATGACATACCTGTTTTATAAAGATGTGATTGAAAAGGAAACGGGCGTTAAGACGCTCGGCTATTTTCCACACCTGCCGGAATGCAATCTGGAAAGCCGGCACCTGGGTCTTGTGACTGCGGGAGAGATTGGAACGCTGGAAACCATCGTGGAGCGTTTGGCTGAGCAGGCTGAGGAATCCATAGATTTGGAAGGGCTGGTGGCCCTGGCTCAGACAGCAGAGCCGCTGGAATATGAGCCGTTGGATATTACACCGTTAGGGAACGTTAAAATTGCGGTGGCGCAGGATAAGGCATTCTGCTTTTATTATCAGGATTCATTAGATTTGTTGTCCATGATGGGTGCGGAGATTGTTCCCTTCAGTCCGCTGCAGGATACGGTGTTGCCGGAATGTGACGGTGTATTCCTGGGCGGCGGCTATCCGGAATTATATGCAAAGCAGCTGAGTGAGAATGCTTCGCTGCTTACAGACCTGCGCGAAAAACTGGCGGCAGGGCTGCCATGTTATGCGGAATGCGGCGGCTTCATGTACCTGATGGAAGGCTACAGGGACAACGATACATTATATCCCTGGGCAGGCGCAGTGCAAGGTACCTGTTGGATGACAGACCGGCTGGTACGTTTCGGTTATGTCAATATGACTGCGAACACAGACAATGTGCTGTGCAAAGCCGGCGATTCCATTCATGCCCATGAATTTCATTATTCTGACAGTGATCAGAACGGTGCTGCCTTTACGGCGCAAAAGGCTGGAAAAGCGATTTCCTGGCCTGCAGCCCAGGCAAACGGAACGCTGTACGCAGGGTATCCCCATCTGCATCTGTGGGGCAATATCGGGTTTGCGGAAAATTTCGTAAAAGCCTGCATCCGTTATCAGCAGAAGCACGCTGAACAGTAATCAGTTCTGTCGTTTATGCTTGTACTTTTGTGTTTGCGTTTTTGGTTTTGATTTGTTCATAATAATTGAAATACCAATCCTTTTATAAAGAGGCGTTTTATATATGATGTTGTTAGGCGCCATTGTCTGCGGGTTTTTGTTGGACTTGGCAATCGGTGACCCTCACGGCTGGCCCCATCCGATTATTTTAATCGGCAACCTGATCAGCTGGCTGGAAAAACGGGTGAGGGCTGTCAGCGGAACAGACCCGGATAAATTGCTGCGGGGCGGATTTGTCCTTGTATTGGTTGTTTGTATCGTATCTTTTTCGGTTCCGTATCTGATTTTGCTGGCTGCGGGAACCGTGCATCCCTGGCTTCGTTTTGCCATCGAAACCATCATGTGTTACCAGATTTTCTGCACCCGTTCCCTGCGTGATGAAAGCATGAAGGTCTATGATGCACTGGAAGCCCACGACCTTCCGCTGGGAAGAAAGATGCTGTCCTGGATCGTGGGACGGGATACCGCTGAACTTTCGGAAGAAGAAGTGATCAAGGGTGCGGTGGAAACCGTTGCGGAGAATACGGCAGACGGTATAATTGCACCCATGTTGTATATGTTTATCGGCGGTGCGCCGCTGGCCTTTTTATATAAGGGTATTAACACCATGGACAGTATGATCGGCTATAAGGATGAAAAGTTCCTGTATATCGGCCGGTATGCTGCCAAGCTTGATGACATAGCGAATTTTATTCCGGCGCGCATCTGTGCTTTCTGTATGATGGCAGCCAGTTTTTTTACCGGGCTGGATGCAAAAAATGCCTGGAAAATTTTCTGGCGTGACCGGTATCATCATTTAAGTCCCAATTCGGCCCAGACGGAATCCGTAGCGGCAGGCGCGTTGCATCTGATGCTGGGTGGTGACCATTACTATTTTGGTAAACTGGTGCATAAGGAAACCATAGGGGACGATTTAGAACATGCGGCTTCTTTGCATATTAAGCAGATGAACCTGCTGATGTACTTTACGTCCATTACCGGACTGCTTGGCTTCAGCCTGTTGCGTGCGATATATCTGTTTGCGGCGGGATAAGGCGTTGCTTTGTTGCTTTTGCAGTTTCTGCTATCGTTTTCTTTGCCAAATGGCAGCTGTTTTGCTGTTTGCATCGGAACGTTGCAATTCATTCGATAAAGGAGAGTTTATCCATGTACCGATATGTTCACGGCGGTGATATATACAGTGACCCTTCTTTAAAGTGCAATAAGAATATGTTGGATTATTCCGCGAACATCAACCCTTTGGGAATACCTGCCGGTGTCCGCCGTGCCTTGAGGGAAGCGATTGCGGGGTGTGTGAACTATCCGGACCCGTTTTGCAGGGAACTGCGGGACAGGCTCAGCCGGTATTTTTCCCTGCCCGCAGAGATGTTTTACTGTGGCAACGGGGCAGCCGATGTATTGTTCCGGCTTATGACTGCATTGCAGCCGAAACGGACGCTGGTGTTGGCGCCGACCTTTGCGGATTATGAAAAGGCCGCGCTGACAGCAGGCAGCAAGATAGATTATTTTACATTACAGGAAAAGGATGGGTTTGTTGTTACTTCAGAAATCCTGAAAGCAATTACCAAGCGGACAGAGATGGTGGTGCTTTGCAATCCCAATAACCCCACGGGAAAACTGATGGATAAAGCATTGCTGTTAGAGATATTGCAGCATTGCAAA
>JAEEGK010005200.1_pt1 | contig 31479 bp, 26 predicted proteins | sample 8958771 | NCBI WGS metagenome assembly JAEEGK01 (sample SAMN16246547, study PRJNA631951) | gut metagenome | biome: gut microbiome; feature: rumen; material: SC-attached | host: Bos | place: Iran: Karaj | collected 2018-10
AGGATGCCGGCCTCGACACGCTCCCCGGAGGTGGCGCCGAAATTCTCGTGCAAAGCGTCAGGGACCAAATTTGCCCAGGCAAGGAAACCGGTGAGGAATGGCTCGCCGTTCACCGGGCAGCCCACAAACTAGGCATCCCCACGAACGCGACCATGCTTTTCGGGCACATCGAAAAGCCCGAAGACAGAATTGCCCACATGCGCATGCTCCGCGACCTCCAAGACGAAGCCCCCGGCTTTTTCGCATTCATCCCGCTCGTCTACCACCCCGAACACAACGCTCTGCACAGGATTGTCCCCAACATCACGAGCGAAGAGGATATCTTGCGCACGGTGGCCATCGCAAGGCTATTCCTCAACAATATTCCCCATATCAAGGCGTACTGGATCCAGATGGGCATAGAAACGGCCATGAAGGCCCTCCATGCGGGAGCCTCCGACCTGGACGGCACCATTATCGAAGAGAAAATTACACACGCAGCAGGCGCTACAGTGCCCATTGGCATGAGCCCGCAAAGGATGCGTGAACTAATTGAAAACGAAGGCCTCGTTCCCGTCGAACGGGACGCCAAGTACGAAACGTACAATTAAGTCAGGAACTTCGCGAGCGTCACCTTGAGCTTGTCGAAATCGACAGGCTTTGTCACGTGCTCGTTCATGCCGGCGTCGAGTGCAGCCTGGCAATCCTCGGCAAAGGCGTTTGCCGTCATGGCGATAATCGGAATTTCCGCTATCCGCTTGTCCGGCAAAGCCCTTATCTTGCGCGTAGCCTCGAAACCATCCATGATTGGCATCTGGACATCCATCAAGATTAAGTCGTAATCGCCGGGTTTCGCCTTTTTCATCATGTTCAGGGCGACAGAGCCGTCTTCGGCCATGGAAACCTTTATGCCGAAATCTTCGAGCACTTCCCTGGAAATTTCGCAGTTCAGTTCGTTGTCTTCGACAAGGAGGATGGACTTGCCCACAAAGCTGATTTCGGGTTCCTGCTTCACGGGAACTTCTTCGTGAGGACAGCAGTAAGTCGAGACAATCTTGCGCAAGTCGGAGAAGAACAGCGGTTTACTCACGAAACCGGACACACCCGCATTCTTGGCTTCTTCCTCGATATCGGACCAGTCGTAGGCCGTGAGAATCAGAATAGGCACTTCATCGCCCACCATCCTACGGATACGGCGGGCCACTTCAATACCATTCACGTCCGGCATCAACCAGTCAATCAGGAACATACCAAAGAGGTCGTTGTCTTGGAACGAATCTTCGGCCCTGAGAACCGCTTCCTTGCCGCTAGCGCACCATTCCGAGTGCATGCCGATATCCTTGAGCATCTTGACAATGCTACGGCAGGCATTCGTGTCGTCGTCCACCACCAGGCAACGCATACCTTCCACTTCGGGAATGCGTTCAGGTTCCTTATGTTGGCAACCCAACTTGAAATCAAAGGTGATGATAACTTCGGTACCGACATTCTCCTCGCTCTGAATCTGAATTTCGCCACCCATCATCGTCACGATGTTCTTGGTGATGGCCATGCCGAGGCCAGTCCCCTGAATTCCGGACACAGTCGAAGATGTCACGCGAGTAAACGGATCATAAATCGTCTTGAGGAATTCAGCATTCATGCCAATGCCGGAATCTTTCACACGGAATTCGTACTTGCCGTAGCCAGTATCCGTTACCCCGAGCTGCATAATGCGCATCGACACAGTGCCACCGGCCGGAGTGTACTTGATAGCATTGGAAAGCACATTCAGCAAGACCTGGTTCAGGCGCAGTTTATCACAGACAACTTCTTCGTCACTCACGTCGGCAGAATCCACAAAGAACTCAATCCTTCTCGAACGAATATCCGCCTGGACAATGTCCTTGAGCATGTGGATGATGTTAGAGAGATTTTCCGACTTTTCGTTCAGGTTCATCTTGCCCGACTCAATGCGGCTCATGTCCAGCACGTCGTTGATGAGCGAGAGCAAGTGATCGGAAGACTGCGCAATCTTACCGAGATAATCCTTAATCTGGTCGCTGTTGTCCAGGTGCGCCTTCGCAAGCCTCGTGTAGCCAATGATGGCATTCATCGGAGTGCGGATATCGTGGCTCATGTTGTTGAGGAAGGTCGTCTTTGCCCTGGATGCCGATTTGGCCATCTGCAGCGCCTGTTCCAAAGCCTCCTGCTGGGCCTTTTCCTTGCGGTAGTTCTCGTCGTTGTTGAACACGCCCACAAGCATGCGGCGTTCGTTCATCCAGTTGCCCGAACGGGTCACCTTCATCCTATACCAAAGAATCTTCTCGTCGATAACAGCGCGGTAATCGATGAAGTACGACATTTCCTTTTCAAGACGGTCGAGCATGTACTGCTTGGTCATGTACTTGGACATCATCTCGCGATCGTCCTCGTAAATGACTACCGGAATACTGTTCGCATTCAACTCGAAGAAATCCAGATTCATGGCCTGGTAGCCCTTGATTTCTTCGGAATGTTTGCTGCTCTTGGTCGATACGCGATACGTTCCGTCGTCAATATTTACATCGTAGATAGATTCGAACTCGTCAGACAGGGTCATGACGCGGCGAATATTCTCCTGGCGTTCCGCCTCGGCCCTATACTGTTCGTCAATTTCAATAAAGCCGACAGCCACCAATTCAGGTTCTTCGTCAACAGCCTCCGCCTTCGCGATGGTCATGCGCGTATACTTGAAAACGCCAGAATAGTTGCGCCTGAAATCGACATTGATGCGTTTCTGGTTCGCAAGGGTTTTCCGCACGTACTCCAAATCCATGTAAGGTTCAAGAAGGCTCCTGTCAGAAGGATGAACCAATTCTTCAACAAAATTCTTGAACACATCCATCAAGTTGTCGTTCTGCGAAATAAAATCACGGACATCGGTATTATCATCATTGACCAACGACAGCACGCCCGTCTTGAGCGTCTTGAAATTCATATAATACAGAGCGGTATAATCCTCGGACAAGATGTCGATGATTTCCAAATTGCGTTTCAGTTTTTCCTGGATTTCAAGTTGTTGCTTGATTTCCTCGTCAACGCTATGGATACCGATGACAAAGCCCTTTATCTTTTCGGTCCCTACTCTGTCGGCAATAAACTTGAGTTGGTAGAACAGTTCCTTCCCGTTAATAAGCGCCTTGAAATTCACATAATACGTGGGCTGCTTCTTGAGATTCGCCAGAATGACCTCACGACGTGTCTGAGCAAGGAAATCCTCACGATCGGCATCACAGACAACATAAGTCAACAAAAGATCAAGCTTGAGCATGAACGTCTTTTCAGCCGCCCAGCCGGGAATAATTCGCGCAAGCATTTCACTTTCGCGATAGGTCTCCGCCATATCGTCAAACTTTGCATCGTGCAGTTCGACATACTGAACACAGTCAAAATCCGCAGCCAGCGAAGCAATCATGCGATTGCGCCGTTCGAGGTCCTGCCGCTGCATGTCGGATTTGCGAACTTCATCATCGACGTTTTCTAGAGTGAAGATTACATGATCATGTGCACTCACCGCCTTGTGCGCTCTCAACCTGTAATACCGGTTCTTCCTATGCTGGTCATCTAACCGGAATTCCACAGAAAGAGATTCTCCAGGATTCAAGCCATCTGCAAAGCGCGACTTAGTCAAGAAGTCCAGCACAAGTTCCTGGTCTTCAAAATTGCAATATTCCTGAATTTTCGACTTAGCCCAAGTAAAGAAGTTTTCCTTACCGGTCTTCATTTCCAACTTCTGGAATTTCTTATGCGAGACAAACTCGATAAAGGAATCGTCTTTCAGGTTGACGTAGAAAAGGTCATCGAAACTGCCACTCAAAGTCGAAAGAATATCAGCATACTCGCGGTTCTCGGATTCAAGACGCTTCTTGATATCGCGGACCATCCAGAACAGGTAGAAGATGAGTGCAAAAAGTTCTATTAACGATATGATTATGAATGTCTTTCGAACAAGGAGCGCTTTAGCCAGGGCGACATCCTCGGAAATGGCCACCAACATGGTCCAATTCTCGACAAGCGAGGGCAAGGCAGTCAAGAAAGTAACTTCGCCATTTTCGCGCAAGAATGCAAAGTCGGAGGTTCGTTTGCCCATGACATCCGAAACCCACTTTTCATAAGAATAACCACTCTTGGTCCTTCTGGAAGAATAATCCGAAATCTTGGACATTTTCTTGTGGAAAGTATCCACAAAGAGCAGGCTGTCTCGACGGTCAAGAATCAGCAAATTCAGTCCTTCGCTATTCACGTTTGACTGCGCGAAGAACCCAGGCAAAACATGCAAATCTATCACCGCAGCCAAGACACCCACAATCTCGCCCTTGTGGCGGATTGGGAAAAATTGTTCGGCGACCATCACTCCAGGTCGAAACACATCCTCGTGAACAGGCGTGATGTAGGGAGACGGGGAGAAATACTTGTTCAACAGCCCAACAACCTTGGGGTTGGTGCCACTTCCCTTTTCATATATATAGTAGCCGTTGCGGCGATAAACACGGACCGGAGCCTGGAGGGGGCCAACCCTTACTTCTTGGATATACTTCACGACCTCGGGATTATCAAATGTCTCCACCGAGGTAAAGAGATCCGTGATGTTGATGAGTGCGCCCATCTGGGAACGCGATACGAAAACAAGGCGTGAGTCTGCATTCTTGCCAATCTGGTGCAGGTTCTCCCAACAATCGGCTGTCACCTTATTGGATATGTAGAAAAAGCCAATTTCAGTCACGCCAAAAAGGAACGCGATTAACACGAACGTAATTATAGCGTTGAAACTGAAAATCTTACTCTTCATATTATACTCGCCAGTTGCAGACTCCTCTATGTTAAATATAGTCTTATTCTGTAAACAAGATGTTACAAATTGTTTAAAAAAAATGTTTTTCGAGGCATTTTCGGTCCATTTGGTAAAAAAAAATATCCATTTCACCATCCTACTTTCCTTCCAAAAAAGCCTGCCTATCATTTCTTTGCCCAGAAAACTTTATACATTGGTAACATGAATATATTCGCAAGGCTTTTTACCCTTCTCGCCCTCGTCTCGGCATTCACATTCGCTGAGACAACAACCGTCTCAACTGTTGACTCTACAAATACCATCCAGGAACTCGAAAAGAAGCACGCCGTGTGGATCAAGCTCGAAGGCGACGTGGAACCGTCGATGTTTGATTTCTGCGCCCGCGCCATTGACGACGCACTCAAGGAAAACCCCGACTACATCATTTTCGAAATCAACACCTTCGGCGGCAGACTCGACGCAGCATTCGATATTGTTGATACCATCATGGCAGTCAAGGGCCCCGAGACTATCGCCCTCGTAAAAAAGAAGGCCATCAGTGCGGGGAGCCTTATCGCGCTCGCCTGCAAACGTCTCTACATGCTCGAAGCCACGACCATCGGCGACTGCGCACCCATCGTACAGGGCGGCGACGGCACCCCGCAAATTGTCGGCGAAAAAATCCAATCCCCGCTCCGGGCGAAGTTCAGGAACCTCGCCCAGCGGAACGGTTACCCCGAACTGCTGAGTTCATCGTTCGTGACCCCGGAACTTGAAATCCTGGAACTCAAGGCCAAGCTCGACAAGGGCAAGAAGACGGAGCGCGACACAGTGCTTATCATCGAGGGCGAAAAATACGAAGTCCTCGACAAGGCCGAAAAGGAATTCTGGGGAGCGCCCAAAATCCTCGTTAAAGAAGGCGAACTTTTAACGATGACCGACAAAGAAGCCGAAGAACTCGGTTTCTCTAAGGGCACGTTCAAGGACAGAGCCGACTTCGAGACCGCACTTGCTATAGAAAGGCGTAGCGAAGTCGAGACGACTCTCGGCGAAGACATCGCCGCCGCCATCGCAGCCATCTCAGGAATTCTGCTCATCCTCGGGTTCGGTGCCCTCTACATCGAATTCAAGACGCCCGGGTTCGGGCTATTCGGCATCATCGGCATCATCCTTATCGCCATCGTGTTCCTCGGGCAATTCGCCCCGCAGCTCGACGGCTACATCCCCGCCATCCTGCTCGTGGCGGGCGTGGCGCTGTTCCTCGTCGAAATCTTCGTGATGCCGGGAACGTTCATCTTTGGCGTCGGGGGCATCGCGTGCATGATACTCGCCCTCGCGCTCTCGTTCTCGCCCTCCGAGATGCCCGAATACATTCCCGAGACCGTCGAGACAACCTTCGACGCGACCCCATGGCTGTTTGGATTACTTTATATGCTATGCTGTGCAGGCGTTGCGCTTGTATTCCCAATTGCAGCAAGCAAGTACCTGATTCCGCTCTTGCCCGAAGGCTGGACGCCCATGCTCAAGACCGATTTGGAAACAGCAGCATCTCCCACCGAAGCCGTGCAAGAAGTGAATGTCGGTGATGTCGGTGTCGCCAAGACCTTCCTGCGCCCGGTAGGCCAAGCAAGCTTTACTCTAACCGATGGCTCGACCAAGCTATTCGACGTTCAGACCCACGGCGAGATTATCGAAGCGGGCTCCCGCGTAAAAGTTGAAGCCGTACAAGAAGGCCACATCTGGGTGGTTCTGGACACAAGCGTTTAAAAACAAAAAACGGAGAAAAAAATGGATACTCTTCTCATCATTGGTATTGTTATCGCGGCGATTGCCGTCATCATCCTGCTCGCCTTCATCGGCAAGTTCTTCAGCCTCTGGCTCCAGGCCTTGTTCTCCAGGGCGAACGTGAGCATTTTCCAGCTCATCGGTATGCGTCTGCGTAAGGTGCCGCCGCAGGTGATTGTCGAAGCCCGAATCCTCAGCTGCAAGGCAGGCCTCCCCGTCGACACCAACCTGCTCGAAGCCCACTACCTCTCCCGCGGTAACGTGCTCCGCGTGATTCAGGCTCTCATCGCCGCAAACAAGGCGAACATCAAGCTCGACTTCAAGGAAGCTGCCGCCATCGACCTCGCCGGCCGTAACGTGCTCGAAGCCGTGCAGATGTCCGTGAACCCGAAGGTCATCACGACCCCGAAGGTTTCCGCCGTGGCCCTCGACGGTATCCAGCTCCATGCCGTGACCCGTATTACCGTGCGCGCGAGCATCCAGAAGTTGGTCGGTGGTGCCGGCGAAGACACTGTGATTGCCCGCGTGGGTGAAGGTATCGTTTCTTCCATCGGTTCTGCCAAGAGCCACAAGGACGTGCTCGAAAACCCGAACATGATTTCCAAGAAGGTGCTCGCCTCCGGCCTCGATGCCGGTACCGCCTTCGAAATTCTCTCCATTGACATCGCCGACGTGGACGTGGGCCAGAACATTGGCGCCATCCTCGAAACCGACCGTGCCGAAGCCGACAAGAAGATTGCCCAGGCCAAGGCAGAAGAACGCCGCGCCATGGCTTACGCCGCCGAACAGGAAATGAAGGCGAAGGTCATGGAAATGAAGGCCAAGCTTGTGGAAGCCGAAGCCCAGATCCCGATGGCCATGGCATCCGCCCTCCGCGACGGCAAACTCGGCGTGATGGACTACTACAACTTGAAGAACATCGAAGCCGACACGCAAATGAGAAAGGAAATCGGTGCTGGCGGCGAAGCCGCGAAATAGTTTTGAGTTATGAGTTTTGAGTTATGAGTTGTGAGTTTTGAGTTGTGAGTTTTGAGTTATGAGTTGTGAGTTTTGAGTTATGAGTTGTGAGGTAATTGTGCAAGATTTTCAGTCTCTTGAAATTTGGAAAAAAAGTCATTCGCTGGTTTTGTCTATTTACAAAATTACAGAGAACAACTTTCCAAAAAGCGAGCAATTCGCCCTAACATCGCAAATAAGAAGATCTGCATCATCAATTCCGACAAACATTGCAGAAGGCTGCGGAAGGCGAACAAGTAAAGATTTTGCACATTTTATCCAAATGGCTATAGGCTCATCATCTGAAGTTGAATATCAACTCATATTAGCAAAAGACCTGAAATATATAAATGAAGAAACTTGGAAATCACTAAGCCAAAACATCACTGAAATTAGAAAAATGATGTGCTCTTTCAAAAATAAACTCACAACACAACACTCCTAACATATAACTGACCACTGACAACTGACCACTGACCACTGACAACTGATAACTGACCACTGATAACTCACAACTGACCACTGATAACTGACCACTATTATGGAAGGACTCCTCATACTCATCGGCATCTGGGTTCTTGATATCGTCATCAAGAAGGTTGCCGCCAACCGAAAGAAGCAGCAACAGATTCCGCCGACCGTAAACAGGCGTGAAGATATTGAAGACGACCAGGAAAACGACGATTACGGGACTGAAGAAGCCCCGCATGCGCCGCGTTCTTTGCAGGACTTGATTCGTCAATTCGAGGAAGCGCAGCGACAGGCAGCTCAGGGCAACATCGAGCCGCCCGTTCCCCCTGTGGAAAAGCGTCGCGACCCGAACAAGCCTATCACGCTCCGCGATGTTGCCGAAGTCGTCATCGGTGTCGATATTGTCAATCTGGAATTCCTGATGGATGAATTCGAGGTCGACGAAAATACGGCCGCCGAGATGCTCATGGCGCTGCAAGCCCACCGCATTGTGGGCCACGACATGGGCGAAGGCGACTGCGACGTACTCGTGCACGACATGGACGAACTGGACAATCTCCTAAATCGTGTACATCAACAAGAAGAACAGGATGCCGAAGCGGAACGTGAGCAGGCTTTGCGCGATGAGCGTGAAGAAGCACGCCGTCTGGAGTTGGAACGCCAGCGCAAGCTGAACGAACTCGAAGGCCGTGCCAAATCCGCCCGCGAAGCCGCCGGTACGGATCTTGCCGCCCTTGCTGCCGCTGAATCTGAAAACGTTACGCAACCATCCCGCTCCCCCGCGGTCTCGACGCGAAACATCGCCGATGTGCGCAAGGGATTCATCTGGGCCAAGGTTCTTGACGAACCGCGTTTCAAGCGCCGTTGGAGCGCACAATACCGCTAATCCACCGAACCCCGTGCCGAGCCTATGCGCAACAAGATCCTGCAAGCATTAATCCAGTCCCCGCACAAACGTGACGAAGCGCTGCCCAGCGTCCGCATGCTCATGGCCACGTTCAAGGCGAGTTCCGGGACTGTACAGGCCGTCCTCCGGCAGCTTCAGGATAACGGACAAATTTACTGCATCCGCGGTAAAGGTTGTTTCTGGGGCAGTTCACCGACACAGATTCAACTCCCCAAACCCAGGGAAAGCGCCCTCGCCAAGCTCAACCGCCTTTTCGAAGAAGACTGGAGACACGGAGAGTACAAGCCGACTGACCCTCTGCCCCTCTTGAAAGAGATGGCAGAACGCTATCATGCGAGTCTCCCCCTCCTCCGCAAGTTTTTGGCGCAGAAAATGGAGGCCGGCATCCTCCAGCAAAATGGCAGGCGTTACTTTTTCGCCCAAAACCACCGAGATGCCTTCGGGAATTCCGGGAACGGACTCAGCGAACTCATCTTTGTCACGCGATGCAATAGCTGGGGCGGTTTTACAGCCGAAAGCGAACGTGAACTGGACTTTTTGCGCCTTATCTATAAAACAGCCGGTGCCCGCAAGTACAAACTCATCCTCCTGGGAATGGACGAGAACAGTGGCGATCTGATTGACCGTAGTGGTCAAGTTGTCCGCCTGCAAGACTACACGCACGCCATCGGAGCGCTGCTGAGCACGTTGCTCGTGCAGAAACCCCTCCCCCTCCTTCAACTTTTCGCGGGAGTCAAGTTCCCTGTTGCCGTCTGGTGGGAGCAACCGGTGGACAGCATCCCGAAATTCTACCTGAACAAGCCGCACTGGGCGTTTTTCAATTCGACCTTCGGTGAACTGCCGGGAATCGAGGTGGGAAAATATCTCGCCAACAACAAAATCCAAAACGTCACCTTCTTCTCGCCGTACCACAACAGTTCATGGTCAAAGGACCGCCTGACGGGCCTGCAGAAGGCAGGACTGCAAGTGGACAGCCAGGTGGACGTAGAGTTCGCAAGCCCCTGGGATTACAGGCAAATTGCGCGCGCCTCCGTCGCGAAGCAGTCCGTGGAAGCCTACTCGCGCAGGTTGCTGAAGAAAAAACTCAAGACGCTGATTCCTGCACGGGACGAATGGGCACCCGACGAATGGTGGGTCTGCGTCAACGACGAGGTTGCGGGACTGTTCATCGAAATGGCCGAAGACGGCGAATGTACGCTGCCCGGCGACAGGAACCAGCCCCACATCATCGCATTCGACAACTCCGCCGAAAGCTACCTGCTGCGCATCCGGAGCTACGACTTCAACACCGACGCGCTCGTGGAGCAGATGTTCTACTACCTGGAAAATCCCGAAATCGGCAAAAACAAAATCCACCACATCCTCGGGAACGTGGTGGAGAAGTAAATAGTAAATAGTAGGAAGTAGACAGTAGGAAGTAGACGGTAAGTGGTTGACTGTCTACTGTAGCCTTGTTCGCGATTTTCGCCTTGCTACTTTACTTATTCTTATTCACAATCAGGGTCTTGGCCTTGAAGGTCTTCTTGTCGATCCACTTGACCATCAGGGAAACCTTGTTGTCCTTGTCGAGGGCAGCCCAGTACTTCTTGAGCGTGTCTTCGGCATTGTCGAAAATCGGCATCAGTTTCGGAAAGCCGTTGAAACTCGGAATCGGGTTGCCGTCGGTTTCGTAGGTGCTGATGAAATGGCCGAGACCCGGGAGTGCCTTCTCGAATTCAAACGTCATGCGTTCGCAACCGGCATCTTCGCAGTTGTTGCGGCTCTTGAGGATGGAGAGCTTGTACACGGCGGGCTGGGCGTTCTTGTAGTGGATGCCGGAGATGCGCGGCGTGAAGTTCGGAGCATCGTCTTCGTACTGGCGCGTAGCAAGGGCGCTTTCGAAGGTGCCGCCGAGCTTGATGGCGTTGTAAATGGTGTCGGTCTGGTCGCCGTTCGTGATAATCTGGACGTCGGCGGTGTGGCGGGCCGGGTAGTAGATAATCAGGTGCGGGTCCGTGAGCTTGGATTCGTCGAAGGCCTTCGTCTTCATGAAGCCAGTCTTCGGTTCCATCTCGAAAACGCGGTTACGGCTGTTCACGCTGCGGCCCATAATCCAGTAGACCTGCACGTAGGACTTGCCGTCGGCGCTGGTGCCGAGCACAATGCCACGACCGGGATACGGGTTCTTGGAGAGGGCCTTGAAATTCTGTTTTGCTTCGTCTGTGTAGGACATAGTAGGTATGAGGTCGCGCCTACGGCGCTTTGAGGTGTGAGGTCGGCGCAAAGCGCCTTTGAGGTTTAGGCACAATTGCGTATTTTTCACAAAAATAAAAAAAAGGAGGCCGGGCCTCCTATGTTTTTTCGAAATTTAGTTCCATTCTTTAAGGCAAGAGTCTATCGTTTTGCGAGAATCGGCAGACAAAACCTCATAGACATTCCCATAGAACTTTAAATACTTGATATCGGCATCTGCCGCAGAAATGTCAAATCGGGCTTCGACAGGGCAATACAACGTAATAACGTCACGTATTTCAACGTCATCCCAAATGGACAAGGTATCACCGGAACGTTCGGAGTAATAATCACCATCAATTTCAATGGAGGTCAACTGTATTCCATCAAGAAGCACCTGATAACCGCCATCCTCCCCTTGCAACATGAATGCCCCTGTACTACGGGGGCAATGGCTGAAGGATTCGTCGCAGTCCCCGACATGCAAGGTCTCATACCGATTTGTTTTCCTTCCGTTGGCACCCGACGAGGAGTCTCCGCAGGCGACAAGCGCAAGCGACAGCGCAACAGCGTATGCAAGCATCTTTTTCATACAAACCTGCTTCTTAACTTTTATGTGAACAAATTCCTACAACCCTTCAGGAGCTGGGCCAGGGACAACCTCGTACACCGTCTCTTTTTTATTGTAAGGAGCGTGCGCAAAGTACTTGATATCCGCATCCCTTGCCTCTATATCGAACCAATGGTCGCTCACGCACTTGCACGCTGTCGGAATCATCGCCGTGACATCGATTCGCAGCGTATCGCCAGAACGTTCCACGTCCATCATCACCTTGTCAAATCCGCAATAGTCATCCATTTTCGGAATCATCAACCGGTATTGGCCGTTTTCGTTATACAGATATGCCAACGGCAAATCTTCCGAGCCCTCTTTCAGCAAGGATACCTTCTTGGAAAGGTTTTCGTAGCAGCCCTTGAAGGACATGCTCACTTCTCGTGCGGAACTTTGCTCAGAAGGACCCGACGAGGAGTCGTCTCCGCAGGCGACAAGAGCAAGCGACAGCGCCGCAGCACATGCAAAAATTCTTTTCATATTCTCCCCCTATCTAAAATTGGTTCCCGCAATTTGTTTCGATTGTGTTGATATGCGTCTTCAGCGCATTCTCGAAACTCTTGACGTACCGTTCGTTGTTCTCTTTTTCCTCATCCAGGTAAACGGAAGTTACCTTGAAATGGCTCGGTACGCCATCGTTGCAGGTTCCTGCATCCAAAATATTCTGCAATCTTTCGGGATAGGTCAACGAAATGTAAACCGAATCCCCGGGAACAAAGCCTTCCATATCTTGACATGCAGGAATCACGTTCGGCATTGGCGTCATTAATTCATAATGATCCTTAAGGTTCTGAAGACAGTTCTTGTAGCTTAGGGAATACTTTCCAGACTCCGGGCCTTTAAGGATTTCATTTACCTTGTCGTTGACGATATTGTCGGCTGCTTGAGCCCCGTTATATCTTTCATCGAATAGTGTTTCGCAGAACTGCTTTGCAGTGACGCAAGTATCCGTTGTCGCTGCAGGCGGCTTTACCGAGGCCACCAGGGAATCTACATCGAGGAAATCGCTCTTGCCACTTGCACCAGTGCTGCTAGTGGCTACGTCACCACCGCAGGCAGTGCAAGTGACAGCTGCCAGCCCGAGCAAAACAATGCCGATATATTTGTGATGCTTTTTCATATTTCCTCCCTTTAATTATTCTTGGCGAACCGTCCTAATCGATTCGAACGGCTGTCACAAGCGGAATCGGTTCAAAATGGCCGAATACGAGAACGTTGGTATTCGAGAAACGGGAATTCTGTTCTATCTTGAAATTGATTCGCGACGGACAAATGCAGTTCGTGCCAAACAATCCGGCGGAAGGCTGAACGTACAGCGTGTCGTTCGAGGCCGAGACTTCGAAGTTCACGTCCTCCACGCCGCAACCCACGTCGAGTTCGTTGATGAGAATCATGTCGAACCCGTCATCGCCGACTACTCTCCCGGCGATATGCTTCGTCGAAGTGGTGTCGAAATCCGGGGCAAATGTCGTTTTCGATAGCATAGGCCTGTTAAGCGTTTGCCTGTCGTTCTTACATTCTATGGCAATGTCTTTTGCAAACTGGTGCATTTCTTCGACCGTTATGACATCCATATCGATAATTTCCATAAAGAACGGCTCACCGGTCGCGCCTTCAATGGAGAGGACTGTCGCTAACGCGTAGGCTTCGTTGTTTTCCACGGCAAATTTGATTTCGAAATTGCAGGGGCACCTCATTGCGTTTGAACGGTCGAACTTTGCCTTCACATGGACCGTATCTCCCGAAACATTGGCATCCAGCGTATCGACGACGACACCGCATGAGAGCGAAATATTTTCCAACGTAAAGCCGGTCCGTTCGGTACCGACATACCTATAGGCAACGGGAGGAACTTTTCCATCATTTATGGAAACCGTATCTAGCGAAGCACCGTCCAGCAGCGGGTCCGCTCCCCGGACCGTCTCTTGGCACTGGCCGGTGGCATCCGTAATTACCTGGTGCGTGCCAGCAACATTTGCCGCGGACGAGGACGAACTTTTTGCCGAAATAGACGAAGATGATTGATATATGTCGTACGGAAAGACGGTCCAGGTCGAATCATAAACACCTTCGGCAGACGGGGTGAATGTAGCTATTATACAGAAGGTTGAATCGTAAACACCTTCTTCAAAAGGTTTATCCAAAGGCGGAATACGATAACATGACGTATCGGGCGCTTTTTCGGGAGCGGGGCCAGGAACGACCTTGTATACATAATCAATGTATTTTAGATATTTGACATCCGCATCTTCTTCCGGAATATTAAACGTATAATACACGTAACATATCCAATCCAATATGGCAATCGTATCACTAGGATAAATAACCTCCAGGGTATCACCAATACGTTCTGCTTTAAGTTCTTTATTCGTGTAATATCCGATAGCTGACACGTCCGGAATAATAATCTGGTAACCGACTTTTTCGTTATTAGTCAGGTAGGCTAGGTCTCCTCCATTGGTATAATTAAGGCTACAAGGGCCCGAATTGGCAAGCACAGTTTTTGAGGATGCCGAATCCGATTCAACGGATATTGAATCCGACTCCTGACTGACCGTATTCGTGTCCGACTCGTTATCGGAGCTGTCGGGCATTTCTTGATCAATCGCGGTCGAGGCCGAATCCCCCACGGATGTTGCCGGGGAATCCACGTCTATCGCGTTTGAAGTCTTTTCGTCCCCGCAGGCCACAAGGGCGAGGGTCATCGGAATGATAGCCGAGACGGCAATGTGTGCAAGAACCTTCTTCATATCAACCCCCTTTACCTTTCCTGGAACGGAATAGGCCTCCATAAGTCAAAAACAATGTAGTTAAAATCCTTGCTCGACTTGTCCAGCGTAAAAGAAACCGTCGCAGCGCAGGCGCAAGATTTATTCCGGGAAATGGTCATCTGCAAGGTGTCGCCCACCAGGTCAGCACGGACTCTGATGTGAGAATTAATGTCTTTGAAAAATTGAGCCTCTTCCGCCGAATCGCAGGGGAAATTAAGATAAGCAGCATCTAAGTAGATGTTTACGGAATCCCCCTCGACGGACTTGTACGCTGAGGGGCCCAGAACGTCCGCAGCGGCAACCGGTTCGTCCGCAACGGGAACAAGTTCGTCCGGATCCACTTTGACATAATCGATGATGCACTGGGCGGAGAAATTTCGTGCCCAACCAAGATCTGGCTCCTCAGTAGCAATCGTATCAAGGTGATAAATAGTATCTCCTACATTTGCTCCTTCACCTTCTGAAGAGCTACTTTCAATTTCAGAAGAGCTGCTTTCTGTTTCGGAACTACTTTCCGCAACATCCAAACCATTGTCCTTTTCAACAGATGAGCTGTACAACGAACTACTCGTCCCAGGCTCGTTTACAGTACCGACATCTCTACTGGCGTTCGGATCGATGGAACCTCCCCCAGCGACATCCACGTCGCTAGAACACGCAATCATGAGTATCAAGGAAAGTAGCCATGCGGCAGGAGCAAGAATCTTAAGCATGGGAAGCCTCCTTTATCTTGTCCGTGAAAGGGAAAAATTGAAAATTAATTCGGCAAACTTGGTTGGAATCGTCACATTCGTTGGCAATGGAGAGCACCTTCTTGCAGCAGGCGTCAATCTCGTTGATAATCTTGTTGCTCGCATCCTCGTTCACACCGATCGTCAACCCGGTGAAATAACGTTCGTTTGAAGAATAACGGTCAACAGCGCGGGCCGCCATGTTCGCCATCTCCTTGTGCATGGCCCGAATAGCGATGGGCAAAGCCTCGTTAGAGCCGATGACGTTCTGTTCCGTCTGCGAATAGGCCTTGTCCCCGTCCTTCTTCAGGAACCCGGCCTTAACAAGAAAGTTCAAGATGTCACGCACTTCTTCGGCGGACACATGTTCCTTGCACTCCTCGGCAATATCGCGCGGGTTGGCACCCGGCATCATCGGGACCAGTTCCCTTAAGACCGGATACTTCCATGATTCGTAATACTGGAACGCTTCGCCGTCGACAACGCGCATCTTGTGTTCCCGTGCAATTTTTTCCATTTCGAGAAGGGCGTCCTTCCTGACGGAATCCTTCTTGGCGTTGCAGAACGCGACCATTTCGCGGAAGTAATCCTTTTCGTAACCGACAAGCCCCATGGCGTTCGCAACATTTTCAATTTTCGGTGTACCCAGCCTGCTTTCACCCTGGCAAACGAGCTTCAAGAAATTCGGTGAAGAAAATCCGGCACTCTTGCAGAACTCACGCCACGAGAACGCGCCCAAGCGCTTGCGCTCGTCGTAGTAGTCCTGTATATACAGGCGGTAGTCCTTATATTCGAGAATCGGCTTCATACTATATAATATACGTTATATTTTTAAAAATACAAACGAAAATACTATACAAAATCAAAGTTTTTAGGAAAATTTCAATGCTTTTTTACCAATATTGATATAAAATTTAGAAATACTATACAATATGTATAATACAAAAAAAATGGGTTGTGAGTTATGAGTTGTGAGTTATGAGTTGTGAGTTACGAGTTATGAGTTATGAGTTGTGAGTTGTGAGTTATGAGTTACGAGTTATGAGTTGTGGGCAATCACCTCAAAGGCGCTACGCGCCGACCCCATACCCCAAACGCCTACTAGTAAACAGGATTGCAAAAGGAACGCTCTTAATGCGCCCCTAACCACTAGCCACTAATCACTAACCACTCGGGGAATGACTGCGTTTTACCGTTTCGGGTTGTAGTTGTTCATCAAGACCATGGCGACGGCGATGCAAAGCATCACGACGCTGCCGACAATGACCTGCTGGCGGTGGTCGTAATCGCGCTTGATGTACTTGGGGTCTTCTTCGTTGAGTTCCTGGAGAGTCGGGCCCTTGTTCAACTTGGTCGAATCCACGCCATACAGTTCCGCAATTTCTTCGTCGGTCATGTTCAGCGTGTTCACATAGGCGCTGTCGTATTTGTCGAGTTTGTCGGCCGCGACAGCGGGAAGAGCGAGGGCAAAAACAAGCAAAAGAAAAATGCAAAGGGTACGAGGCACGAGGTATGAGGTCGGCGCGTTGCGCCTTTGAGGTATGAGGTCGGCGCATTGCGCCTTTGAGGTATGAGGAAAAGTAGATGTACTATTTGACATCTTTACCTCATATCCCAAAGCGAGTGTAACGAGCGTGCTCATAGCTCACACCTCTACTACTCCTTTGCGAGCTTGTCGAGGATCTGGTTCACGAGGCCCGGGTTGGCCTTGCCACCGGACTTGCGCATGGTCATACCGACCAAGAAGCCCTTCAGCGCAACCTTGCCAGCCTTGAATTCGGCGAACTGGGCAGCGTTTTCGGCACAGACAGCGCGGACCACTTCTTCGATGGCACCGGTGTCGGTCACCTGCACGAGGCCCTTTTCCTTCACGATGGCTTCAGGATCCTTGCCGGTTTCGAACATCTCGGCGAAGACCGTCTTTGCAATCTTTCCGTTGATGGTGTTGTCGGCAATCAGGTTCACGAGCTTGCAGAGGTCTTCGGGCTTGATCTTGAGGGCAGAGAGGCCACCTTCGAGTTCCTTCACCTTGGCGAGAAGTTCGGTAATCACCCAGTTGGCCAATACCTTGCCGTTCTTGCAGTTCTTGGCGGCGGTGTCGTACCATTCGCTCACGTCGCGGTCTTCGGTGAGCACCATGGCGTCGTATTCCGAAACGCCGAAGTCGTCCATGAAGCGCTTGCGGCGGGCATCCGGCAGTTCCGGAAGCGTGCGGCGGATTTCTTCCACAAAGGCCGGATCGGTCACGAGGCGGACCATGTCCGGTTCCGGGAAGTACTTGTAGTCGTGGGCGTCTTCCTTGCTGCGGATGACGATGGTCTTGTCCGCGTTGGGGTCGTAACGCTTGGTGCACTGTTCCACTTCCTTGCCGGCATCGAGCGTCGAGGCCTGCAGGTTCATTTCGCAGTAGAGAGCCTTTTCGAGGTTCGTAAAGCTGTTCAGGTTCTTGATTTCGGCGCGGATGCCGAACGGAGCATCTTCGCTGGCACGAAGAGAAATGTTGCCGTCGCAGCGCATGTTGCCGTTTTCCATGTTGGCGTTGGAAACGCGCGTGTATTCAAGCGTCTGCTTGATCTTCTTCAAAACGAGCACGGCTTCTTCGGGGCTGCGGATATCCGGTTCGGTCACGATTTCGCAGAGCGGGGTGCCGCAGCGGTTCGCATCGAAGTGGGAATCGGTCGGGCTCATGTCGTGGATGAGCTTACCGGCGTCTTCTTCCATGTGGATACGGGTAATGCCCACGCGCTTCTTGGTGCCGTCTTCCTTGACGATTTCGAGCCAGCCGTTCTTGCAAATCGGGTGGTCGTACACCGGAAGTCCGCCCGTCTGGGTAATCTGGTAGCCCTTCGGCAGGTCCGGGTAGAAGTAGTTCTTGCGGGTCCACATCGCGTTCAGGTCGATTTCGCAGTTCAGGGCTAGCCCTAAGCGAATGGCGTATTCCACCGCCTTCTTGTTCGGCACGGGCATGGCACCCGGCATACCGAGGCAAACAGGGCAAACGTGCTTGTTCGGGGTCGTATTCACTTCGATTTCGCAGCCGCAGAACATCTTGGTTTTAGTCGCGAGCTGACAATGGATTTCAAGACCGATAACAGGACAATAATTGGACATAAAAACTCCGTATTATTTTACGGCATACAAAATAGAAAAAAGACAGGCTAAACAGCAGGAATTTTGAGTTTTTAGCCCTTAAAATCAGCTATTGCAATTTCCTATGTTTTTACTATTTTATCGCCATGCGTTTTGAAGTTCACCCTGTAAATCCGCAAGCGAGAATCGTGAAGCTTGCCGCAGCCGCCCTCGAAGACGACGGCTTGGTCCTCTACCCCACTGAATCTGGTTACGCGATTGGCTGCAACGCCGAATCGCCCAAGGCAATCCACAAGCTTTACGCCCTCAAGAAGCCGATGAAGAAATTCTTCATGGCGCTCATCATTCCGGATATTCGCAAGGCCACCGATTACGCCCGCGTCGACAACTTTGCATTCAACATTATGAAGCCTCGCGTGCCTGGGCCGTACACCTTTATTTTGCCAGCCGACCCGCACATCGCCCGCCGCCTGGACGTCAAGCGCCCCGAAATCGGCGTGAGAATGCCGACGCACCCGTTCTTCAAGGAACTTTTCCAGCATTTCGACAAGCCGATTCTGAGTACGGCAGCCAAGCTCACCGAAGAAGACATGTACGAGCCGGATGACATCTGGAAGACCTTCGAACATTCCGTCGACATGATGGTCGACTGCGGTCCCATCGAAATCAATCCGACTAACATCATCAGTTTGATTGGGGATCAGGTCGAAGTCATCCGCGGCGATTTGCTAGATCCGTAAAAAAGGGGGAAGCCTCCCCCTGGTTCGCACTTCGTTGCTCTCCACCCTCTCTAGCGGGGACACCCCGCAACGCCCCGATTGTAGCGCCCACGGCTCCAGAAAGTGAGCTCGCCTCGCTCACATGGATTCGGCCTTCGGCCTCTAATGTTCGCTCACCGACTTACTTTCCTCCGCCTTTGGGCATGCCACTCTAGATGTCTTCCCGCACTCGGTGCGGGATCTCCTTTGATGCATGAAAAAGGAACGCTTCGGCTCTGCTTGCACCGCACGCTCACATGGATTCGGCCTTCGGCCTCTAATGTTCGCTCGCCGACTTACGTTCCTCCGCCTTTGGGCATGCCACTCTAGATGTCTTCCCGCACTTGGTGCGGGATCTCCTTTCCCTGCCGGAAAAAAGGATTAGTAATCCTTAACGCAGCGAACATAATGGATATTAAGTTTCCTACCATGATCCTGTTCCCCAAACCAGGCATATTCTTCGCTAACAGAGGCTTCGTAAGAACCAATAGCACTAGATTCTTTGGGGAGGATAAAGTATGCAACTCCAGAATTACCTTCATAACTAGTCTTTCTAAACAAAACAGACATTCCCGACGAATTTGCCCCTATTTTTTTCAATTTCCAATTTGATTTTGAAGCAAGATCTAGCCCTGCACTCGACGTATAGGTTCTCCATTCATAACCATTCATAATATGCCATCCATCCGGACAAATCCCCTGATGGATTTGCTCATCACCTTCTAAAGACTCTTTCCAAAACAGCGTATCATATTTTGCAGGCAAAGCCATCGCTTCGCTCCAAGTATACTGACCTCCCCACCCATTATCGCAGAACCACTCGTCATTCAGTTCACAATGTTTTTCTACCTTCGAATCATCAAGCATTCGCTTACTAGAATCAATCATCACACCGTAATTCAAGTTCTGAGCAAAAACTTCTATTTTATCTGCAGAACCATACGATTCAGACAAAATAACTGTTTTATACACTTGATGATCTCGAGGATCTTCGAATTCACTATAAACAGGTTCATAATCCGAAGCAAACAAGCTATCCATATTGGGGTAAACTTTTTCCTTAGGTTTGTAAACGATGGAATCAGTCTCCCAAAAGCCATCTTCACAATGAGCATATACAGTACGATCCTCCTGATACAACGTGTCTAAAGAACCTTCATCACAGTATTTCAAAACAAATTCGCTACTACTCGACTCAACCACCGACGAACTGCTATTCTTACCGCTTACGGAGCTAGAAGAATTCTTTTCTGATACCGATGAACTGGATTTTTTAGAATTTTTCTGAGAAGACGAGGATGCAGAATCGTTATCGTCATTACTACTCGACGAGATTTCTCCGATTGGATCGGGAGCAGAGCTACTCGATTCATCGCCGCAGGCAACAAACAAAACCGCAGAAATCAACAACGCAGCAAAATATTTCACAGAAGACCTCCAGGAACCTCAATCTTTTTTGCCAAATTTAAATTATAAAAAAAGGAATCACGTTAGTGATTCCCCATTCGTGTGGCCATCAAGTCTTCCTTAGCAGGCATCAAAGGAGATCCCGGCTTTCGCCGGGAAGACAGAGGGCATAAAAACCTAGACCATAGCGGCGCTGAAGTCGGCCTTGGTGCAGAGCGTTTCCTTGCCTTCGGCATCGACGGTCAGAAGTTCGCCGCTGTACTTGTAAATGCCGTGGCGGGCCATGATGAGCTTGGCCTTCAGAACGATTTCAGCCTTCGGAATCACCGGAGCGCGGAAACGGCAGTTTTCGACACCCATGAAGGCGGGGCGCTTGCCGGTAGTTTCGGCTTCGCGACCGATCATGGTGAGGAGCGTGGCGGCCTGGGCCATGGATTCAATCTGAATCACGCCGGGGAGCACCGGATTGCCCGGGAAATGTCCCTTGAGGAATCCTTCTTCGCCGGTCAAGTGCCACTTGGCAACGATTTCCATGTTTTCAGCGTCGAGGCTCAAGATTTCATCGACAAAGGCAAACGGAGCCTTCTGCGGAAGAACGCTGTGAACGACTTCGGCATCGTAGAGGATTCCGGCGACATTAGACTTGGGTAAAGATTCCAGCATGGACATAAGGAATGATTTTCTCCATTATTTGCCGGTGGGACACGTGCCCACCGTTGGTGATTTCGATTCTGACCCTCGGAAGGGCCGGACAGATAAAACTCAGGTCTCCAATCAAATCTAGTATTTTATGCATCGCAGGTTCGTTCGCGATGCGGAATTTTGGCGAACAGGCGCTATTTTGGGTCGTGCAATCCCCTGCTTTGAGCAGGAGTCCGCAAGATTCATCGACTCCGGCGAGGAGCCCTGCCGCTTGAGCGCGCTCCAGTTCAACCTGATGAATGAAGGTGCGCGCCATGAAAATTTGGTACAAGTTTTCGGGCGAATAAATGGAGACGGATGCCGCAGACTTCAGGTCGTAACCGTCGCGGGCGGTATTGCGGTCGAGCACGTATTCCACTTCGAAGGTCTCCGCCGGCGTAATGCGGACATGACCGTAGATTGCTTCGCCTTCGGCTCGCAATGATGTTCCGACGGCATGCAAATCCCACTCGGCGTGTACGGGCGCATCGTAAAAGACGAGTTCTTCGGGCGCTCCGCAGAATTTTCGCATTTCGCAGAAAAACGGAATCGCAGAACCGTCCATCATCGGGACTTCGGGCTTGGCCGCATCAGAGAGTCGCACATTAAAGCGCCGGTGCGGCCACATCAGGAACACAGGTGCCAAATGCTCCGGCGACAAGAGTTCCAAGCCGGATTCGCTCAGCTTGTAGCCAGCAGTACGCTTCGCAAAAAATTCAAGTTCTTCAAAACAATGACACGCATCGCTGCGGTAAAAAAGCTTCTCGCCCACATACCACGCCACAAAAGGAACCTTCTGCGGGTCCTTTTCCAGCGGCTCGACAGAAACAGTCGTCTCTCCAAAACTTAAACTGCGGGATGTAAAAATCAAATTGCCACTCATTACGGCAACAAATATAAAATAAGTATCGCTAGAATGAGGTTTTCGAGCCTCAGCCTACTAGATCCTTCGGCTTCACTTCGTTCCTACCCAAAGAGCATAACTCAACTAGAGAACTAAAGTTCTAAGTTTCGTATAGCTCAGGATGACACTCAAACAATGTGAAATGACAAATGAGAAATGTGAAATAAATAATCTCTCATCACACATTTCACATTACACATCCCTAATCACTGTCTACTTCAATTTTTTCTTCGCCATGATGCGGAGCTCGACCATTTGACGACGCCAGATGTTGATATCAATCGCCGGAAATCCAGCGACAGTTTTGCCCGCAGGAACGCTCTTGGTCACGCCCGCTTTCGCTGTCACAATCGCATTCTTGCCGACGGTCAAGTGCCCGGCCGCCTTAGCGCCGCCCGCGAACTGCACGCCGTCTTCGAGAATCGTCGTTCCACCGAGAGCCGTTTGAGAGGCCATATAAATGTTGTTTCCAAGAACGCAGTTGTGCGCAATCTGCACCATGGAATCCAGATGGCAGTTGTCACCGATGGTCGTCGGAGAAATGAATCCAGCCGCCACGACCGTGTTTGCACCGAAACTGCAGCGGTTCCCGATACGGACGCCCGCAAAATGCGGCACCATGCGGCGTTCGCCTTCGTGCTCGTAAAAACCAAACCCGCGACTTCCGACTACGACGCCCGCCTGAAAAATGCACCGCTCGCCTACGACTACATTCGGGTAAATGGTCACGTTCGATTCTAGGCGGCAACCTCGCCCGACGCTTGCACCGCGCATTACAACGCAGCCGGGCCCGACAAAGCAGCCTTCGTCAACAAAGCCTTCGACAACCGCCGACGGGTGAATCTCGCCACCAACAGACATATTCTCGTTAAAAGAATTGCCCACAAAATGATCCAGAAAGCGCACCATGGCATGGTAGGGTTCTTTGACGGCGACAATGTTCTTTGCGTTCGGGAAAATCTCGGCGAACGAAACCTCGCCCGATTGCTTCGCTACAGAAGGCACAAACAGGAGCCCGGCACACACATTCAACAGTTCATCACTCGATGGACCATTCGCATGCGTCACACTTTCAACGCGACCCACCCAAAAACTCACATCGTTTTCTTTAGCCTGCGTCAGGGCCGCAAAACCGGACAATGTAACCTCTGGCGACTCACGCAGAACGCTACATTCCATCGATTCCGTATTGCGCAAAAATTCAATAATTTCGGCACACCGAACGGAGAACATTATTCCCCCAGCGCCATAATCTGTACCTTGCAGGCAAAGTCAATGTCTACATGGCCGCCGAGTTTACCGCTCAGGTCTTCACCATCGAGCTGCAAGAATTCGTCTTCAGCAAATTCAAGCTTAATGGATTTTGCCTTGCGAGTCCTGATGAAATGTTTCTTGACGAAATTACCCACCACAGGAACCGTTCCAACGGCAATGGCGAGCAGGAACATGAACATATTCGGCACACAAACAATTTCGAGCAGACCGTCTGCCATGTCAGACTTATAGAACGGATTCGCGCCGCTTGCAAAACTCGGGATGTTGCCCACAATCACGGTGCGGTGGCCGTCCAGAACTTTTTGCCAGCGACGGCCTTCAGCATCTACAAACGAAAGCTTGCCCTTCTTAAGCTGATAAGAGCGGTCCGCGAAGAAACTCTTGACATAGTGCAGCTTGTTCACCAGCACGGAATTCGAATTAAATTCGCCATTTGCACGGGCGTGGTTAAAATCGTGTGCTATGCGGGCATCAATACCGCCCGAAAAATAGTTGGCAAAGGCAAGTTTTCCATTCACCTTCCAGATATCGAAGGGGCGCGCTTTAGCCTGCAAAAGCCTACGCACCAGGAACAAGAGGCCCTTGTCCACATAAGGCTTGTAAAGATTCAACACGCGTGCAAGGTCGTTGCCTGTACCCAGCGGAATCAGCCCGATTTTTACAGATTTTGCATATTCCGATGAAACCATTACCGAAAGGACAGAGGACACAGTGCCATCGCCACCGACAGCCACCAGCTTTTCGGTATTTGCAAGGGCATCCCTAATTTGATTTTCTAGCCCGTCAATATTGGTAAATTCGGCTTTCCACTGGTCTTCCGTATAGTTTAAAGATGACATAATTTCGGGCAAATACTGGTGAATCACCTTGCCCTGGCCACCGCCACTAATTGGATTGATAAGAAAGACGAACTTATACATCTATAGGTAAAATATATTTTTAAAGAATGAAGCGTTTCAAGTCAAGCATTTTTTAACACAAAAAGTGTTAAGAATTTCTCAACTCGTCTTTAATAACCAAATAATGCTCCGCATTTTCATGGAATTTGCGGATTTCATCTTCGGTCAATTCGCGCACTACATGGGCCGGAGCACCCACAATCAGGCTGCGTTCCGGGAATTCCTTGTTTTGCGTCACCACGGCACCGGCAGCCACCACGCAATCCGACTTGATATGCGCGCCATCCATGAGGATTGCCCCCATACCGATCAACACGTGGTCGTCCACATCGCAGGCATGCAAAATGGCATTATGCCCAACCGTCACATCATCACCAACATGCACGCCAACACCTGTCGAAAGGTGGACTGTCACATTGTCCTGAATGTTGGTTCGCTTACCTATGCGAATTTCGGCTAAGTCTGCACGAATAACGGCATTGTAGAACACCGACGAATCATCACCAATTTCTACATCGCCAATAACTTTGGCACCTTCCGCAATAAATACGCGTTCACCGAGAATGGGCTTTTTACCCTTGAATTCAATCAAACTTGCCATGTTTATAATTTATAAAAAGTAAACAGAAGTCAGTAAACCGCAAACAAGATTTTGTGGCTAGAATCGTTTAACGCACTACAGAGCCATAAAACGAGCGATCTTAGACCCAAGACGGGTGAGTAAAAATTATATTGTGCAACATGTCAGATTTCTTACAGAACATATTTGATGCCCAGGGTGAAAACCGCTGGAAAATCGCACAGACAAGCGTGAAAGAACGCATCGCCAAGTTACTTAAACTTCGCAAGGCGATTGAAACGAGACAGCAGGAATTCTATGACGCCGTATGGGCCGACTTCCATAAGCCGAAGACCGAAGCTTGGCTCACCGAAGTCTACCCCGCTCTGCAAGAAATCGATCATACCGTGAACCATTTGCCTGATTGGGTCGAAGATAAAGATGGTAGCTGGAGTTTTCTGTTCCCGCTGAATTCAAGTGTAAGTCACTTTGAACCCAAGGGCCGCGTACTGATTATGGCCCCGTGGAATTACCCGTTCTTGCTGTTTATTTCTCCGGTTGTAGCGGCAATTGCTGCGGGCAATGTGGTGATTGCAAAGCCGAGCCATAAGACTCCGCATGTCGCCGAAGTCCTGGAATCGATTATTAAAGAAGTTTTCCCGCAGAACGAAGTCGCTGTCATGCAGGGCGCCGGTGCCGAAATTGGCGACCAGTTACTCGCCCTCCCCTTCGATCATGTGTTCTTTACCGGAAGCCCGAACGTAGGTGCCCATGTGGCAGAAGAAGCCGCCAAGATTCATGCTGGCGTCACGCTTGAACTCGGCGGAAAATCGCCAGTGATTGTTCTAGATGACGTCAAAATCAAGGACGCCGCAAAGAAACTCGCCTGGGGCAAATGCCTGAACGCAGGCCAAACCTGCATCGCCCCCGACTACGTGCTTTGCCCGCGTCGTTTAATGCAACCGTTCGCCGATGCAATTGCGGACAACATAAATAAAATGTATGGCAATACCGATGAGGCTCGCCGAAACTCTGAGATTTTTGTGCACATCGTAGAAAGCCGTTCTGTCGAACGCCATCAAGCTCTTATCGAAGATGCAATTGCGAAGGGCGCGAAAGCAATCTTGGGCGCACAATTCAGCCCCGAAGACATCGAAAACCGCTACACGCCCGCGACCATACTGACCGATGTCACCGCCGACATGCGCATTATGGAATCTGAAATTTTCGGACCGATTCTCCCGATTATCGCCTACGATTCGCTAGAAGAGGCAATAGCCTTCGTTCAAGCACGTCCGAAGCCGCTAGCGCTGTACATTTTCGGAAAGTCCGAAGTGAATATTAACGAAGTCATCGCCCGCACCACCTCGGGCTCTACTTGCGTGAACCATTGCATTTTGCAGATTGCAAACAATTCCGTTCCGTTTGGCGGCGTGGGCATGAGCGGTACCGGCAATTACCACGGGATTTACGGATTCAAGACTTTCAGCCATGAAAGGAACGTGATGCGGCAGAGCGCCCTCGACACCATGACATTCCTTTACCCGCCGTACCACAAGAAAGGCGAAAAAGGACTCCGCGCAAGAATCCAGTATTTAGTCAAGAAAATTTTATAAAGGGCCACACAGATTCGATTTTACTAACGTAAAATCTGTTTAAAAGAATATATATGATGTGTAATGTGTGATGTGTGATGAGTGATGTGTCACTTCACATTTCTCATTCCACATTTGACATTCAGCACGGTCTAGTGTCCGACGTAAAGTTTCTTCATTTCGTCGGAGATAGCCATGGGGCGGCCGCGTTTCATGTCGACAAGCACCCACTGGGTTTCCGATTCAAAAATCACCTTGCCGTCAGAGACGCGTTCAAAGCGGCACTTGCGCAAGCTAGCCACCTTGCCGTAAGCAGCGACCCAAGTGGTTCCGCGGATTTCGTCGCCCAAGAAAGCCTGGTTCTTGTATTCCACGTGCTGTACGTGAATCATCCAGCCGGCACCGAGATTGCGCATGAGTTCTGTGCCACCCACGGAATCGGAATGAGCAATGGCAATATCCTGAATCCACTGCACCGACCACACATTATTGAAATGATGATTGTCGTCAATCATTTCGGGCGTTACCTTGAACACCTGCGTAAACTGCATCGGTTCAACCGTTTCTTCCATCGCAATCGCCATAAATACCTACTCGTCTGCTAAATTCTTGATTAAGTTCGGGAGCGCAAGTTCAAACTTGACTCCATACCAGTGAGACTTGTCTTCGTACGTCTTTTCAATACATTCCAACACAAAATCAGCCGCAATTCGGGCCGCATCGACCATAGGTCGACCGCGGAGCATGGCTCCTACAAAAGCCGAGGCATAGCAGTCGCCTGTGCCGTTAAAGCCCTTGGTAATTTTCTTGTGCTCGTAGTAGTTGAAATCCTTACCGTCGTAAAGCATCACGCCCGTGTAACCCGCGCGGAATCCGACACCGGTCAGCACCACCGACTTGGTGCCCAGTCCGCAGAGCTTTTTGCAGAGCATTTCGACCGTTTCGCGGTCAATGTTTTCGCTATACTCCGTATCGGTGAGCATACAAGCTTCGGTCATGTTCGGGAGCAAAACATCAGCATGGGCACACAAATCCTTCATGGCAGCAACAAATTCCATGTTAAAGCCGGGGTAAAGCGCCCCATTGTCAGCCATGGCAGGGTCTACCACCCGAATCGCACCATCGACACCGTTGGTGTCCATAATGTGCTGAACCATGTTGATTTGCTCAATAGAACCCAAATAACCGGTATAGAAAGCATCGAAGCGGATGTCAGCCTCGCGCCAGTGTTCGCTGATCGGCAACATTTCTTTAGTCAGGTCCTGGAACGTCCAGCCCGTAAAGCCACCCGTATGGGTCGAAAGAATCGCCGACGGCAACACCGCCGTCTCTACACCGCACGCAGAAATAATCGGCAGTGCCACCGTGAGGGAGCACTGTCCAAAGCACGAAATATCTTGAATCGTAAGGACTCGCCTGTACATGCCCCAAATATAGAATTGCAAAGCTTCATTTTTTTTGATTAAGTTATATTTACGACATTACAACAAGGTGTTTTGGGCCCTCCTTGGTCTGGACCAATTACAGGAGTTTTGTATGGAATGGAATGATTTTACGAGCCTTACGTCAGAAGACATGCGTGCCATTTGGGATTTCAATACCAAAGACCCGTTCTCGATTTTAGGTTTGCATCCGCTGAACACGGACCGCGGCTTAAAGACGGTGATTCGCGCTTACCAGCCGCAGGCTAGCTTTATTCGCGGTGAATCTTGTGACGGCGAATTTGAATTCGATTTCATGAAGCTTGGCAACACGGGATTTTTTGAAGCCATTCTCGACAAGGAATACGAACCGTTCTTTTATAACTTGGTCATTCGCCAGGACGACGGCAACGAATACACACTGACCGACCCGTATGCATTCCTCCCTGTACTTAGTGACTTTGACCGCCACTTGATTACGAGCGGCACGCACTATGAACTGTACCGCAAACTGGGCGCAAACCTTGTAGAACACCAGGGCTTTAAAGGCGTACACTTTGCCGTTTGGGCTCCGAACGCCCACGCGGTCTCCGTGGTCGGCAGCTTTAACAGCTGGGACGGCCGCCGCCACCAGATGCGCATGCTCGGCAGCACCGGCATTTGGGAAATCTTTATTCCGAACATTGGCGAAGGCGAACTCTACCGCTTCGAAATTCACGGTGCCGACGGCAACCTGCACGTGAAGGTAGACCCGCTCGCAAAGCTTAGCGAAGTCCGCCCGGCAACCGCCTCCATTACCACACACCTCGACGGCTACGAATGGGGTGACGACCTTTACATGACCACGCATTGGGCAACCAAGGTCTTCGGTTCGCCGATGAACATTTACGAAGTCCACGCCGGTTCCTGGCGTCGCGATCCCGCAAATCCGGATCGTTTCCTCAACTGGGACGAACTTGCAGACACCTTGATTCCGTACCTTAAGGAAATGGGCTACACCCACGTGGAATTCTTGCCGCTCGCCGAACACCCGCTCGATGAATCTTGGGGTTACCAGGTGACTGGTTACTACTCCCCCACGAGCCGCTACGGTACGCCTGACCAGTTCCGCCATTTTGTGGACCTTTGCCACCAGAACGAAATCGGCGTGATTGTGGACTGGGTTCCGGCACACTTCCCCAAGGACGCCCACGCCCTCGGACGTTTCGACGGCACCGCCTGTTACGAACACGCCGACCCGCGCCAGGGCGAACACCCGCACTGGGGCACCTACATCTTTAACCTGGGCCGCAACGAAGTCAAGAACTTCTTGATTGCTAACGCCATGTACTGGCTCAAGGAATTCCACTGCGACGGTCTCCGCGTCGACGCTGTGGCATCGATGCTTTACCTCGACTACGGTAAGGGCCCTGGTCAGTGGGTACCGAACAAGGACGGCGGCAACATCAACTACGATACGCTGGAATTCCTGAAGCACCTGAACAGCATCATGGGTCGCCTCACGCCGCATGCGATTTTGATTGCCGAAGAATCCACCAGCTTCCCCTCCATCACGCGTCCGCCTGAACAGGGCGGCCTCGGCTTCCACTACAAGTGGAACATGGGCTGGATGAACGACTTCTTGAGCTACATTCAGCACGAGCCGATTCACCGTAAGTACCACCACAACCAGCTAACCTTCAGCATGGTGTACGCTTACAGCGAAAACTTCATTCAGGTGTTCAGCCACGACGAAGTGGTGCACGGCAAGGGTTCAATGCTTGGCAAGATGCCGGGCGACAATTGGCAGAAGTTTGCAAACCTCCGCCTCACCTACGCGTTCCAGTACGCGCATCCGGGCAAGAAGCTCAACTTTATGGGCAACGATTTCGGTCAGTTCCGCGAATGGAACGAAAAGCGCTCCCTCGACTGGCACTTGATCAGCTGGGATAGCCACGGCAAGCTTCTGCAGATGATGAAGGTTCTGAACCACCTGTACAAGGAAAACGCCCCGTTCTGGGAAATCGACCATTACTACACCGGCTTTGAATGGATCTGGTGCGACGACGCCGACAATTCCATCGTAAGCTTTGTGCGTAAGGACGACCACGGGAACCAGATTCTGTGCGTGTTCAACTTCACGCCGGTGGTCCGCAACGACTACCGCCTGGGCGCCCCCACCCGCGGAGCCTGGAAAGAAATCTTCAACACCGACGCCGAAATGTTCGGCGGGTCCAACGTGGGTAACCTTGGCGAAGTCTGGACGCAGGACATCCCGTGGCAGAACCGCCAGTGGAGTCTGAATATCAAGCTTCCGCCGCTGGCCGCCGTGTTCTTCCAATTGGAACGTTAGTTGGTGTTTAAAAGACGCTTAACGTCATCCTGAAGGGGTGTAACCCCGACGGGATCCATAGTTTTTCCGATCTACGTCATTCTCGCAGATGTGAGAATCATACTGTTCGTTTTAATGTCGGTATAGAAAGTATGGATTCTCCTTCGGAGAATCTGAGACTATCGATGTAGAATGGTATCCTGAATGGAGCCGTACTTCACCTGGACGCGGTCCCACAAGATGGCGTTCTTGATGGAGCAGTTCTTCAGCACGCAACCATCGCCCACGGCCACGTTGGGGCCGATCTTGCAGTTCTCAATGACCACGTCCTTACCAATATGGCAAGGGCCTTCGATAGTCGTTCCGGGGAAAGATGCCTCGCCCGAGTTGTCGTTACGAGAAAGGACTTCGGCGTTGGTAGCAAGCAGGGTCTCGATAAGGCCGCAGTCCAGCCACTTCTTTACCGGGGCCGTATGGAACTTGCAGCCCTTCTGGAGCATCATCTCTAGGGCGTCGGTCAGCTGGAACTCGTCCTTGGTACGGACATTGTTATCCATCAGGTACTTCAGGGATTCCTTCAGGACCTTCACGTCCTTGATGAAGTAGATGCCCACGATGGCCTCATCGGAGACAAACTCCTGGGGCTTTTCCACTAGCTTCTGGATGGCGCCGGTGCTGTCGGTCACCGCCACGCCAAAGCGGGACGGGTCCTTCACCTTGAAGGTATAGAGGACATTTTCAGTCTCGTTCTTCAGGATGGACAGGTCTGCCTCGAAAAGGGTATCGCCCAAGATGATAAGCATGGGCTCGTCGTCATTCACATACGGGAGCGCGAGGGATATGGCCTCACCCAGACCCTGGGGATTCTCCTGGCGGACGGTACGGGTCTTACCCCAACATTCACGATCCTTGAGGAAGGCGTCCATCTGCTCAGCCTTGTAGCCCGTAATGAAAATAGTCTCGCTGGGTTTAAGCGGGAGGGAATCTTCCACAATCCAGTCGATAATGGTCTTTCCAGCAACGGGCAGCAGGCATTTGGGGCGGTCCTCCGTATATGGACGGAGCCTTACACCGCTTCCTGCAACCGGCAATACAATCTTCATAAAAAATCCTTGACAATACCTTACCACCGACGGTGGCAAAGATGCTTATTAAAGAAAAGATACATAAAAAAGAGGGGTCAGACCACCACCTCTGGAAAAAAACAACCGGGGACGGGTTTATAACAACCCGGCACTCAATAATTCGCTTCGTTTAAGAAGAGTTCCCTTGGTTAAGGCGGATTATTTGCGTGCGCATACGCCCTGGCGTATGCAATTAAAG
>JAEEGK010005201.1_pt1 | contig 31476 bp, 25 predicted proteins | sample 8958771 | NCBI WGS metagenome assembly JAEEGK01 (sample SAMN16246547, study PRJNA631951) | gut metagenome | biome: gut microbiome; feature: rumen; material: SC-attached | host: Bos | place: Iran: Karaj | collected 2018-10
TTCAAAGAATGCGACAGAGTAGAAGCTACGATAAAAGCATTGGCAGCGGTCGGCGTAAAAGCTGAAGAACTGAATGGAACGCTCGTCATACACGGAGGATTATCGTGCGAGTGCGCTGTTGAGAGCTGTACGCCATGTGAGCCGAGTTCGTCTGACACGCGCGATGCGCCATCTATCGAAACTTTTGGCGACCACAGAATGGCGATGACAGCTTGCCTTATTGCCGCTGGGACTGGACAAACCGTTTACATAGACAACAAAGATTGCGTCAACAAATCGTTTCCAGGGCTTTTTGAGCTTATAGAAAAATCAACAAAATCTGCAGACAACGGAACAAAGGAATAGCAATGGCAAATCTGAATAATACATATAATTGGTTCAAAGGCGACAAACTTAAAATCGGGATATACGGAGAATCTCACAGCGAAAGCATTGGAGTCCGTCTTGAAGGTTTGGAATACGACAAACTTGATACTGACGCATTAAAAAACTTCATGAAGCGGCGTGCGCCCGGACAAAACGCTTGGTCCACTCCGAGAAAAGAAGCCGATGACGTTATCGTAGATACGCTTAAAAACGGCCTGTTTGAGGCTCATATCCTTAACACAAACACAAAGCCGCACGATTATTCTAATCTTTTGATAACTCCACGTCCGGGACACGCAGATTTTACAGCGCGTCTAAAATACGGGGAAAGTTTTAAGTCATCAGGCGGTGGCTCTTTTTCCGGCAGATTGACGGCTCCGCTTTGTGCCGCAGGTTTCCTTGCGCTTTCATACCTCGCTCAAAAAGGCATCCGCATAAGCGCCCATATAAAATCGATTGCGGGAATCAGTGACAAATCATATTCATTTGATTCGCCAGTTGATACTCAGTTCTTAGCCGAACTTCACAAAGTTGTCGAAAAAGATTTCCCAGTTATAGATGACGACAAAGGCAATCTGATGAAACAAAAAATCGCGGAGGCTAGGGCGGTTGACGACTCTGTTGGTGGCATTATTGAAGTTGTAATAGAAGGCGTTCCTGGTGGAATCGGTGGGCCGATTTTTGAAGGCATTGAAGGCAAAATAGCCTCAATTTGCTTTGCAGTACCGGCATGTAAAGGCGTGGAATTTGGTAACGGTTTTGCGGCGGCGGCTTTACGCGGCTCTCAGAACAATGACAGCCTAGTTTTTGCTGACACGAGCGAAAACAATTCGCTCCGTCTTAAAACGAACAGATGCGGTGGAATACTTGGCGGCATCAGTGTTGGTGGCTCTGTCGCACCAATCGTTTTTGAAGTTGCCGTAAAACCAACCCCGACAATCGCGATGGAACAGCAGACTGTTGACTTGGCGACCAAGCAGAACACAACAATAAAAGTGCAGGGCAGGCACGATCCATGCATTGTGCCGCGGGCTGTTCCAGTTTATGAAGCCGCCGCCGCACTCGCACTTGCTGATTTGATATAATTGTAAAGTTTGCTATTGCAAATAAATAGGAGATATTATGGAAGACTTAACAAAACTTAGAGAAGAAATGGACAAAGCTGATGAAGCACTTTTAACAGCTTTGGAACAGCGTATGAAAGTAGCTGAAAAAATCGGAAACTACAAAAAATCAAGCGGAAAACCGATTTATGACGGTCTTCGCGAACGGGAAAAACTTTCTGCTATCTACGATAAAGCAGATGAACTTACTCAGCCTTTTGTTCCTCCTATTTATTCACTTTTATTTGAAATCTCCCGGAGCATTCAAAGCAGACTGATTCAAGAAAAAAGCGAAGAAGCTTTGCAAGTCAAAAAAGTAATTGAAGACATGTCATCAAAAGCATTTCCAGTAAGAGCGGTAGTCGCTTGTCAGGGAATTGAAGGCGCTTTCTCACAGGAAGCATGCGAAAAACTGTTCCAGATTCCGAGCATTATGTTTATGAAAAACTTCTCGCAAGTTTTCTCTGCAATCGAATCCGGGCTTTGCAAATATGGCGTTCTTCCTGTAGAGAACTCAAATGCAGGTACAGTTTCAGCAGTATATGACCAGATGATCCAACATCATTTCAAGATTGTAAGAGCTATCAGGGTTAAAGTTGATCATAATTGCCTTATGAATCCAGGAAGCAAGATGAGCGATATAAAAGAAGTTATCTCGCATGAGCAGGCTTTGAATCAATGCCGTGAATTTATCAAAAATCTTGGTCCTGATGTCAAAGTAACAGCCTGCCAGAACACTGCAGAGGCCGCTAAAATCGTCTCTACATCAGGAAGGAATGATATATGCTGTCTTTCTTCAAAACGATGCAGTGAGCTTTATAATCTTGAAATTATGCAGACATCTGTTCAGGATTCAGACAACAACTACACAAGGTTCATCGTCATTTCAAAAGATCTTGAAATTTATCCGGGTGCAAACAGAACATCTATGATGATGATTCTTAACCATGAGCCAGGTTCTCTTTACAGAATCCTCGCGTTTTTCTATTCCCGCGGAATAAACCTCGTAAAGCTTGAATCACGTCCTTTGCCAGGCAGAATGTTTGAATTCATGTTCTATTTTGATTTGGAAACTTCAATTTACAATGAAGGCTTTGCAGAGATGATTGAGGACCTTCATTCAATGACGAAAGAATTCCGATATCTCGGCTCATATAATGAAGTTGTATAACCATCTCAAATATTAGGAATTACATGATGTTCGGCGTTTTGGGAAAATCACTTCCGCATACATATTCTCCACGGATTCATAAATCTTTTGCAGATTATGAATATACGGTCTTGGAGCGTACAGAAGATGAGGTTCGGGCTATTTTCACCGGAAACTCTCCGTCTGAAAAAGAAAAACTCGATGGTTTTAACGTAACGATTCCTTATAAAAAACTCGCTTGCAGCTTGTGTAAGGAGCTTTCAGACGAAGCCAAAGAAATAGGGGCGGTGAACACTGTTGTAGCGCTTCCAGAAGGCGGTTTCAAGGGCTTTAATACCGATGTGTACGGATTTGTATACATGCTAAGACAAGCAGGAATTGATGTAAATGCGAAGAAATGCCTTGTCTTAGGCACAGGCGGTGCAAGCGTTGCTATCGAGTATGCCTTGAAAAAACTTAATGCCGCACGTATCGATTTTTGTTCACGAACTGGTGATATCAATTACGAAAACGTTTACACGGCACAATCTGATGCTGAAATCATCGTAAATACAACACCTGTCGGGATGTTCCCGAATATTGATGATTCTCCGATTGATTTGTCACGGTTTCCAAAGCTTTATGCAGCAGCTGATATAGTCTATAATCCCTCTAGAACGCGATTTTTACAGCAAGCCGAACAACTTGGCGTAAAACATGCTGGTGGTCTTTATATGCTCGTAGCACAGGCGTACAAAGCGAGCATCGTATTCAATGGCGGTAAGTTTTCCCTCGAATCTTCCGGAAAAAAAGAAGATAATCTTATTGAGAGTGTAACAAAATCGCTTGAATCCGAGATGTTGAATATCACGCTTGTGGGTATGCCTGGTTCCGGAAAAACCCGAATTGGGAAAAAGCTTGCTGCAGCATTGAATCGTCAGTTTATCGACCTTGATGATGCATTTGCAGAAGAATATGGCATAACGCCGGCTGAAGTCATAAAAACAAAAGGCGAGAGTGCTTTCAGACAGATGGAGACTGAGCTTGCAAAGAAAATTCTTCCACGCTCTGGACTAATTATTTCTACAGGTGGCGGAATTGTTACTAGACCGGAAAACTTCTTTTATCTTCGTTCCAATTCTAAAGTTATCTACATAAAACGACCGCTTGAAACATTAAAAAAACAAAATGTCAGTAACAGACCTGTAAGCCAGAATACTGGCATTGAAAAGCTTTTTGAACAGCGGTCGCCATTTTATGAAGCTGTTTGTGATGAAACTTGGGATTTACCAGATTTTATTGCTGGTGATCCACTTGTAGATTCTCTTATAGAGAAAACTGCAAAAACAACAGGAGATTTTTAAGAAATGAAACTTCTTGTTCTTAACGGTCCGAATTTGAACATGCTTGGCATTCGCGAGCCAGATATCTACGGAAAAAAAACTTACAATGATTTAGTCGAGATGATTGAAAAACATTGTGCTGAAAAATCTGTCAGCGTTAAATGTCTTCAGAGCAATTCCGAAGGCGGATTAATCGATATTATCCAACAAGCGTATTTTGATAAGATTGATGGTATCGTATTTAATCCAGGCGGATATACGCACACATCAGTTGCAATCCTAGATGCTCTAAAAGCCGTGAATATTCCGACAGTCGAAGTTCATATTTCTAACGTACCTGAACGAGAGCCATTCCGCCAGATTTCGTATGTCTCTTATTTCGCTTGCAAGACAATCACGGACCACGGATTTGACGGATACATAGAAGGAATTGATTATCTGGTAAATAATCACAAATAAGCCGCAATTTAGCGCAATTATATGCAATACAAAGGTATTAGTAGTGTTTTTATTACCCTAGGTACTGCTATATTTTACTGCCGATAATGTATATACTGTCTACCATAATATATCCAAAAACCTCTTCGCGCATTGCAGAAAGAAGGCACGGCGGCAATTTCGCTTACCTTTCGCCTATTAGCGCCTTCTTTACGAAGCGGCCAGTGTTTCTAGCTTTTCGCGGATGAAAATAGACTTTTCCTTTAGCCCGATTTTTCCAGTCATCATTATCAGCATGTTAGGCTTGAGCGGATCAAGTTTTATCGCGCCGCCGCTTTCTTTTATCAGGCGTAGAACTTTATCAACGGAAATCTTTGAAACTTGTGCAAACTCAATTTGAACTTTACCAGCACGTTCTTTCAATACTGCAATATTCAGTTTTCTACAGATAATCCTGATTTCGGCGAGCGCGAGCAAACTGTAGACTTCATCAGGAATCGGGCCAAAACGATCCTCTAGCTCGCTATAAACGCGTTCAAGCTCTTCTTTCGTAGAAATAGACGCGATTTTCTTGTAAATTTCCATTTTTGTTTGCGAACTTTTGATATAAGAATCTGGGATAAAGCCAGTATACTCAAGCTCCAGAAGAACTTCATTTTCCGGTTCGTAATGCTCATCAGAAAGCTTCTGAATTGCAGTTTCAAGAAGACGTAAATACATATCGAAGCCGACCGAATAAACATCTCCTGACTGATCGCGACCAAGCAGATTACCGGCGCCACGGATCTCCATATCTTTCATAGCGATTTTAAAACCGCTACCAAGTTCTGTAAAATCACTTATAACTTGAAGACGCTTCATTGCAACTTCAGAAAGCGCACGATTTTCCGGATAAAAAAGATACGCATACGCCTTTCTGTCGCTTCGTCCGACGCGTCCGCGAAGCTGATACAGCTGCGAAACGCCGTACATATCGGCTCTGTCTATAATTATGGTGTTTACGTTCGGGATATCGATGCCATTTTCAATGATTGTAGTTGCTACCAGTACATGAAAACCACCCATTTTGAAGCGTCGGAAAATATCATCAAGCTCTTGTGATGACATTTGACCATGCGCAACATCAATAAGCATTTCCGGAACAAGCTTTTCAAGTTTTATTCGAACTTCGTGCAAATCTTCAACACGATTATGAAGATAGAAAACCTGTCCGCCCCGCTCTACTTCGCGCCTGATTGCGGCCGCTACCCTATCGTCATTATAGCCGTCAATAACGGTTTCTATCGCCTGTCTGTTCTGTGGCGGCGTTGTTAAAAGACTCATATCACGGATTTTTAAAAGGCTCATGTGAAGCGTGCGCGGGATTGGCGTTGCGCTCATTGCAAGCGAATCGACATTCGTTTTCATCACTTTGAGCCGTTCTTTATCTTTTACGCCGAAACGTTGTTCCTCATCGATAATCATAAGTCCCAAATCCTTAAAAACAACGTCTTTTTGGATTATTCTGTGCGTTCCGATAAGAATGTCTACCTCACCTTTAGAAAGCTTTTCTAGCGTCTTTTTTTGCTCTGCAGCAGGAATAAAACGCGAAAGCTGGGCGATACGAACTGGGAAATTCTCAAATCTGTTTACACAAGATTCGTAATGCTGCTCTGCAAGAAGCGTTGTCGGCGCAAGAAATGCTACTTGTTTGCCGCCCATAACAGCCTTGAAGGCAGCCCGCATAGCCATTTCAGTCTTTCCGTATCCGACATCACCACAAATAAGCCTGTCCATTGGAACTGGCTTTTCCATATCTTCTTTTATTTCTTTTGCAACTGTTATTTGGTCATCAGTTTCCGTGTATGGAAAAGCCGCTTCAAACGCGGTCTGCCATTCTGTATCTTTTGGAAACGCGAATCCACGCGCCGCTTTCCGCTTTGAATAAAGCTGTATAAGTTTTTCTGCTAAATCTTCAACAGACTTTTTGACTTTGTTTTTTCGGTTTTCCCAGCTTTTTGAGCCGATTCTATCAAGGCGCGGCGCGTCACCTTCATTACCGATATAACGCTGTACAAGGTTTACTTGCTCTATCGGGATAAAAACAGTTTCTTCTTCTGCGTATTCAAGCTTTATATAGTCACGCTCGTTGCCCATGGCGCGAACTCGTTCTATGCCCAAAAACCTTCCTATTCCGTAATTTACGTGTACAACGTAGTCACCGGGATTAAGTTCAACGAACGTGTCGATTACAGAGCTCTTGGCGTGTTTTACGGAGTGCGGAACGTGTTTGCGCCTGCCGAAAATCTCGTTTTCTTGAATGACGCATATTTTAAGTTCTGGAATGCCGAATCCAGCGGAAATTGGTAACGGAACAATATGAAGGAATTCAGCATCGCGTTCTGTAGCAGCTGCAGCTCCTCCAGAACGCGATGCTGCACCCAAACCCGAGCTCCTACCTTTCTCAAGATGTATAAATCCGTGCAACAATTCACTTATTCTGAGCGCCTGGTTGTCACTTTCTGCGAAAATAAACAGTTCCCATCCGTCTTTACGCAAGCTTTCTATTGTTTCTTTAAGATAGTTAATGTTTCCAAAAAAACTATGCGGTGGGTCGCATTCAATTTTCAAACGCTCAGAATCAAGAATATTATTTCCTGATATTGTACGAAAATAAACCGCATTATTCTTGCAAATCTTCAAAGAATCAAAAGGAATCAGAATCTTTTGCGGAGATGGAACAGGCCGGTCAAGACGTTCTTTTCTGTATAAACCTAAATATTCGCGATCAAAACTTTCTTGAGCGTTATCCAGACGGTCGTAGTCAAAAAACAAAAGCGGAGTATCATCATCAATATAGTCCAAAACAGTGTAAAGCTGGTCAAATACAAGCGGATAAAGCAGCTCCTCGCCTTCTGTTTCATGATTCACAAGAAGCTCTGTAAACAAAGTCTCGCATTTTTCTTTATACTTTTCTTCATCAGCGACTAAAACACTTCCTGTTTCGTTTTGTCCGACTACAGGCGAAAAAAGCGGTTGTAAAGCCGGTTCCAGCTCATGAACCATATCATCTGTCCAAATAACTTCTTTCATTGGATAGATAATCAGTTCATCAAAGCTTTTATCAGTTGATTGCGTTTCTGGGTTAAAGCTTTTTATATGCGATATCGTGTCAAAATCAAAAACAATACGATGCGCGTATTCTTCACCTGGCATAAATATATCAAGAACTTCACCACGAAGCGTGAACTCGCCCCTTACTGTTACGCGCGGAACTCTTGTATAGCCATGCTCCGTAAGCATTTCAGAAAGCTTTATCGGGTCAAAATCAGTTCCTTTTTTGATTGAAAAAACAAGTTTTTTCTCATATTCCGGATTCGGCACCGGCGTTTGAAAAGCTCTTTGCTGCATTACGAAAACACGCGGATGATCACATTTGGTACAAAGTTTTGCCAGAACCGCAGCCCTCTCTCCAAAAATGATAGAACCTTTTGCGGCCGCTCTGTACGGAACTGTACCCCACCACGGCAGCTCAAGAATCTCTATTGTATCGTCGCATGTTTGAATATCGGTGCAAATATCCTGCAATTCTTTTAAGGTCGGAACAACAATTGCTATATCTTTTTTTATTGTATGAATATATTCCGCAACTATAAAACCGGCAAGGCTTCCCTGCACGCCTTCAATTTCACAAGATTCCGTGCCGATTCTTTCGATTACGTCTTTAATCGAACTCCAAGAGGAAATCTTCTTCTGTAATAAAGTTGATAAGGTATTCATTTATTTTTCCGATAATAATAATGAACCTGTTTCAAAAGCCCGCGCATCATTTAAAATAGCGCACGAACACCATAAACAGGTTCCAAAAGCTAATTATGCAAGAGGATGTATTGTGAAACACAAATTTATAACAATTATATCTGTTTTTGTAATCTTTGCACAGACTATTTTTGCTGCCGATTATGTAACAAATCAGGCTGATAAGTATGACGGAATTGAAGTTTCTATCCGTTATTATAACAAAACCGTTTATTATCCTGACGGAACTGAAGATAATCCTATAAATGTTCATATTACAATCGCCAATAAAAGTACGGATACATTCCGTTTCAAGCTTTCTGACGACAGAATGTTCAGCATTGATTTTAATGCTTTTACAGCAAGAAACGCAAAGCTTGAACAGCAAATGGAGCTTACAAGAAAACGCACGACAAGTCGAACAGTTTATTTTAGGGAAATCACCCTTGAAAGCGGCGAAGAATACTCTTTCACGGAAAACTTGAAGGATTACATTAAAATTGAAACTCCTGCAGTTTATTATTTTGAAGTAAACTTTTACCCTGAACTTTATAAATCAAAACAGAACTACATCGTTTCTAACCGTTTAAGCTTGGACGTAAGATCAGCTCCTACTGTTGCTTCTTCAAAAATGAGTGTATCGACAGCAAGCGCAGAGATTCTAAAACCACAGCCAATTTCTCCGGATAAAGTTATTGAGCAGACAATAATAGCACGCCAAAGAGATTTGTGGGATTACTTCTTCCTTTATTTTGATGTTGAGCAGATGTTTATGAACAATGACGCTCGTGAAAAGCGCTATAGAAATGCTTCTGAAGAAGACCGTATAAGAATGATCGAAAACTATAAAGCAACGCTTATGCAGGACAGAATTGATACTGATATAGTTGCTATTCCAGAATCTTTCTTTATCGAAAAAACAGAATACAGCCAGACAGAAGGAACTGTAACAGTTCTTGAATGGTTCAATGAAGAGACATTCACCCGCCGCAAACGCTATACGTATTATGTACGCCAGCGCGATGGTATTTGGCAAATCTACAACTACGACGTAACGAACTTGGAGTCAGAATGATAGCACTACTTATTTCTGGTTCACAGGATGAATACCGCTCGATAAAATCTGCTCTTGAAGAAAAAGATTATAGCGTTGTTCAGTATGACAATTTTTTGAAAGCATACGATAATCTAGAGGAAATTCATCCGGATGTCATTGTCGTGAGCGCACAGGATTATCCACGCCATTGGAAGATAATTGCATCTACTGCTAATTTCCGCCTTTCAAAAAAAGTTAAAACCATTATCCTTGTGAATTTGGAATTTTCTGACAAAAAAGAGATAGAATCACTCCCTGTCTTTGCTTTTACTTATGATACTGAAGAAAATTTTGATAAATCGCTGTTTTTTGAAGCATTAACAACAAACATCTCTGACCCTAAAATCAATTATAACCAGTATTTTGATGAAGAAGATTTTGCAGCACCAACAGTACAAGAAATTCTTGCTAACTCAACCGATGATTATATTTCTACAGGCACAAAGTGCAATTTTGCATACATGAATCCTTCTGTAATGAGCATAATTACAGGAAAAGTAATTTCATTCGTTTACCCAGAAATTTGCTTTTTGCCGGACAGAAAAGAAGGTTTTGAATCTTTGTATATCGGACAGATTCTTGATGACTGTTCGCTTAAAACAGAAATTGGGTTAAGTTCCGTAAAAACGTGCGTAACTGATATTTCTGATACAATTACGATGCATATTTGTTAGGGATATTATGGCAATGGCGGCAAAAAAGAAACAGGCTAAGTTTTTCTGTGAATACTGTGATTCCGAAGTTCCAATAAATGCAAGATTCTGCCCAAAATGCGGTCATTTTTTTCTTGCTGTACGCTGTCCTGCGTGCGGTAAAACAGGCGATCAAGATGAGTTTACGAATGGTTGCCCGCAATGCGGCTATGCGTTTAATGGCGAGCCTGTAAAACCGTCTGGGGCTAAAAAATTAGCAGTAGCTTCAAAGACTAATGCTACTTCCCGCAAAAATATTTTTTCTAAACGTGATTTTCGTTTTTATACAAATTCAACTTCTTCCAAAAAAAGAAGCGACGATGCCCTTCCCCCTTGGATTTATATCGCAACTCTTGCAGGATTCGCTATTGTTCTTTTAAGTTTGATAGTGCTTAAAAAGTAAAAAAAGCTGCCCGAATCTGATTCGGACAGCCTTTTTTTTTGCCAGAAATCCAATCCGGCAAAATTTAAGTGTACTACTCTTTTACACCACCGATTGTCATACCAACAACGAAGTAACGCTGTACGAATGGGTAAACGATAAGAATAGGTACTGTAGCTACAATTGTAATTGCAGAACGAATACTGATTGGTGTTACAGCGTTTGACAAAGCACCACCAGAAGCAGCAGCAACAGCCATAGAGTTTGCATCACTGGCACTTGCACTTTGGTTCTGACTTGCCTGAAGAATTGACATCAATACGTACTGCAGAGAATGAAGCTCAGGCTTATTCGAACAGAACAGATATGTATCGAACCAGCTGTTCCATGCGTTAACGGCAGTGAACAATGAAATCATTGCAATTGACGGAACAATGAGCGGGAAAATAATCTTAAAGAAGATTGTGAACTCATTTGCACCATCAATACGAGCTGACTCTACAAAGCTGTCAGGAAGACCATTGATGTACGTTCTTACAAGAATGAAGTTGAATACATCTATCAAGCAAGGAACGATATAAACAGCGTATTTTCCAAGCAGCCCAAGATTCTTCATGAGCATGTATCCTGGAATAAGACCGGCATTTATATACATGGAGACGACAAGAACCGAAGTAAGTGACTTTTTCAAAACAAATTCTCTACGGCTCAATGCGTATGCAAGAATTGATGTGCAGAATACACACAAAACAGTCTGAAGAATTGTGCGTGATACAGATATTATACCAGCATTAAAAATTCGGTCTGTCTTGAAAAGGTTTCTGTAGTTCGTCCATGTAAACTTTCTTGGCCACAGCTTAATTCCACCTTTAAGGGAGTCAAGACCTTCGTTAAGCGAAACAGCAATTGTGTTCCAGAAAGGATATACGGTTATGATAACAACAAAAATAAGAGTTAAATAAATAATAATGTCAAAAATAAGGTTAGCTGTCTTTGTTCTTCTTTGTGCGGCAGCATAAGAATTAATTCTTTTCTGATTGACATCTTCAATCGTTGTAATTTTCTCATCGCTCATATCAGACGCTCCTCACCACTCTTCTTTGCAATCCAGTTAGCGACAAGAAGAAGAAGAATATTAACGGCATTCTTAAAGATACCGGCAGCTGTTGCAATACCATATCTTGAAAGAGAGAAACCGTATTTCAAAACGTACATATCAATCTGTTCTGCTACATCATAAATCAAACCATTCTGCAACAAGTACGGCATTTCGAAGTTAGCATCAAGGATATGACCGGCAGACATAATCATCATGATGATAATTGTTGGCTTAATACCTGGCAATGTGATATGCCAAATCTTTCTAAGACGGCCACAACCGTCAATTTCGGCAGCTTCATATAAGCACGGGTCAATAGCAGTCATAGCACCAAGATAGACGATTGTATTCCAACCGACCTCTTTCCATACATACGACCAACCTATGATGTGCCAGAAATATCTTTGTTCTCCAAGCCATTGAATAGGCTTATCGATAAAACCAATTTTTAATAGTATTTCATTTAGAATTCCGTCTTCAACGGAAAGAACATTCGCGACTAATCCTGTTACAATAATCCATGAAAGGAAGTGAGGGAGATAAGAAACAGTTTGAACAAATCGTTTTATACCAATATGACGTACTTCATTCAGAAAAACAGCCAGTACAATAGCTGTAATATAACCGAGTACGATGGTTATTATACTCATTCCCACAGTGTTTTTTAACGAAAGCAGGAATTCTTTATCCTTAAAAAGTTCTATGAACCATTTAAATCCAACCCAAGTCTGATCAGAGAATGTCTTATATGGCTTATAATCCTGGAAAGCCATAGTCCAGCCCCAAAGAGGTATGTATCTGAACAGAATAACATAAAGAACAAAAGGAACGGACATCAGGACAAGCGTTTTCTGCTTTCCTAATAGATTCCACTTGCTTTTTTTATTTAAAAGTTCTGGTGATATTTCAACAGCACTTGTAGATTTTTTATTATTCATAAAAAACACCTGAAATAAAGCTAAGAAAAAAGTCCACAGAAAACTCTGTGGACTTTTTGATGGGAGAAAAACTTCTCCCATCAGTAGTTAATATAGACTATTAAGTCAGATTAACTAGTCCTGGAATCCGCCGAAAGCTTCAACACGAGCTTTGAGCTGCTTGTTCATGAAAGCATCCCATTTCTCTACGATAGGATCCATCAATGTGCAGAACTCTTTCCATGTAGCTTCGAATTCAGCGTCTGTCTTAGCCATGATACAAGCAGCAAGGTACTTTCTCTGGTAACCTTCAGCCTGTTTCTTAGCCATAGCAGCTTCTTCTTCTTCACCGCCCTTTTCTGCAGCAGGTTCGCACTGCCACATTGGGTACCAACCAGCGTTCAAGCGTGGTGTGTAACCACCCATAGCAAGTTCCTTATAAGAACCTACACCATAAGCCTGCCACAGTTCGATATCAACTGGCTTCTGGCTAACTGCATATTCCCAAGGAAGTTCGTCCATTGTTCTGTTGTAACCGTTCTCGAGTGTACCTTCAATCTTTGGAGCTTCTTCTCTTAAGAGCAATGCATAGTGGTTCTTGTTGTAGTCAGGATCTTTCTGCTGGTCGCGCATAGCCTGTGTTCTGTATGCAGCACCCTTTGTTCCTGTGATAGAACCGTCTGTATCGATAAGGTAATCCTGTCCTTCGAATCCCCAGTAAAGAACTTTCTGGTTTTCAATCTCAAGAAGTTCATCAAGGAATTTGATAATTCTGATAGCTTTATCTTCGCTACACTTTGTTGTGATACCATAACCTCTCTGGAGGTTTGGAAGATCGCGGTCTACGTACCAAGGAGTGATTGACTCATCGAATACGATTGGGAGCGGAGCGTATGTTCTTTCATCTTTTCCTGCTGTCCAAAGTGCGTTCTCAGCGTTGTCGCCCATGAACTGCCATCCCTGGATGAAGAAACCAAGAACACGACCCTGTGAAATCTTTGCATAGTACTGGTCACGGTTATCTGTGAATGAAGCAGGATCAATAAGTCCTCTCTTGTAGTAACCGTTAGCAAGCTTGAGCCATCTGTATGTGTTCTCGTCGTTCCAGTTATTGATGTATTTGTATTCACCATTAACTTCTACAACGTGACCGTTACCATCGTTAGGATATCCAGCGAGGAAGTTCGGTGGGTTCCAGAGGTCGAAAGCTTCCCAGTCGTATGTGATGATATTGAATGGGATTGTAGGCATACCATCGATTGTCGGGTATTTCTTGTAGTATTTTTCAAGAAGGTCGAAATACTGATCGATTGTCTTAACTGTTGGATAACCGAACTCTTTGAGAACAGCTTTCTGGATCCACCAACCGTTCTGGTTGTAGTATGTTCCAGATGGCTTTCCATCGATTACACCGTAGTTAGGAAGTGAATAGATGTGCTCTTTTACGATCTTGCCGTTAGCATCTTTTTCTGAGTCGATGTCAAGCATCTGCTTCCAAACTGATGCATAGTGCTTCATCATGTTAGGAGCATATTTCTCAAGGAGAGGCTTAAGGTCGATAAGGCAGCCAGCGCCCTGGAATTTTTCTGAATCTACTTCTACTACATCAGGAAGGTCACCAGATGCGATGATAACACCAATCTTCTGGTCTTTATCACCAACAACGATATCCCACTTGAATGTTACACCGAATTTGTCCTCAATCCATTTGTAGGTTGGGTTGTCAGCATTCGGATAATCTCTCTGCTGAATTGTGAAAACAGAAATATCGAGTTTCTCTTTTCCACTTGTTGTTGTCTCTTTCTTTCCGCCGGCGAAAACCATGCTGAAAGCAAGCATGAGCACTACTAATACCAGTAATGTTTTTCTCATTTTTAGTCCTCCTCTTTTAAGACTTTTCCAATAATCTATGTTTAACAAATTGCCGAAAAACAAATTTTCAGCGTTTTGTTTTCACATACAAAATACGCTAATTCAGCTTTATCGCAAAAAAAACATCAAAAATAGTCATTTTTTTACACAATAGTCTCATTATCGAGATTTTCATGGCAATCAGTGTCAAAAACCATCTTCTTGGGATCGGAAATTTTGAACTTAGTCCAGTTCGGAAGTTGGCGTGCTTCGTAGTCAATTCCGTTCGGATTTCCGGTCTTTATAAAGTTGCAAAGGTAGTTGCACATCTGGCGAGAAATGTCATAATGCACACCAGTAAAGGGCCGCCAGCATTTTGCAAGTGTCTCGAACCAGAACCACAAATCAACTGAGTGGAATTTTCCAGGGTGATCCCAGCCAGGAATCGGTACATCAAACTCGTAATACCAAGTGTCTGTATCGTATCCGTTAGCTTCGATAATCTTTCTGTACTGCCATATTCCATGCTTGACCATGCTGATCATTTCGCTTGTATTTGGTTTTTGCACTTTGAACTCGTCAGTTGTCTGCCCGGTCATCATCGGTACTGGCTCAAAAGCTTTTTCTTTTAGCAGAGCGAAAAAATCGCCTTTAACAAACTTTTCGTCGCGTACAGGAAGCCAGCACTGAATCGATTTTGACCATCCGCCGTATTCTTCCCATTTTTGCCGAATATACTCTGTTTCAAGTTCGCGGGCTTCTGCCAATGTTTTTACACCAAGAAAGTTGAAAAAATCGACTCCAATCTGTTCGGCTTCTTTTAGCGAATGTTGTTTGAACTGCACGAAATATGGATTTATGAACATTCCGCTGTCTACCATGACGCGTTTGTAAAGGTTGTCTCCCCTTCCCGCCATTATCTGATGAAGGACGCTGCCACCACCGGCAGACTGACCGCCGAGCGTTATGTTGTCGCTGTCACCGCCAAATGCTTCTATGTTCTTTTTTACCCACTCCATTGCTAGCCGCTGGTCAAGCAAGCCGAAATTCGCAGGAGCTTCGGGATTTTCGGCAGTTATTTCGGGGTGGCACAAAAAGCCGAAGCAGTTAAGGCGGTAGTTCATCGTAACTACGACAATGCCACGGCGGGCAATGCGCTCTCCGTCAAACTCCATTTCTGCAGAAAAGCCTGTCTGCCAGCCGCCGCCGTAAATCCACACGTATACGGGGAGCTTTTCGTCGGCAGCTTTTGCGGGTGTCCAAACATTTACTGTAAGGCAGTCTTCGCCCATCGGCTGGTCTTTATCAACAGACCATTCGCGGCAGTATAAGTCATCTGGGTTGTAATATGGTTGTGGCTGCACGGCTATTTTAGAAAAGTTGTATGCTTTGAGCGTACCTTCCCATTTGCCGGCAGGAACAGGTGCGTGGAAACGGAGTTTGCCGACCGGCGGCTCAGCATACGGTATGCCCTTAAAAGATGTTATTCTTGGATCGGCGGCGGGAAGTCCTTCAACAGTTCCCTGCGCTATAGTAACTTTTCGTAACATAAAAACCTCGTTTATAAAAAAAATCATAAGATGTTTTTAATCCAAAAAAACATAAAATGTGGACATTTTTTTATATTAAAGTCCGAAAAGTTTGTTTGATGGTACTTTTGCCTGACTGACTGCAAAGAAACATAAGAATATCTACTGATAGTATAACAGATTTTTATATCGTATGATGACATTATGATCAAACAAGTATTTAATCCATATCTGCCTTCCTGGGAGTACATTCCTGACGGTGAGCCGCATGTTTTTAATGACAGAGTTTATATTTATGGCTCACACGATGCCTTTAACGGCTACGTTTTCTGCCCAGGTGATTATCTATGTTGGTCTGCCCCAGTCACAGATCTTTCTGACTGGCGATTGGAAGGCACCATCTACGGTCGGACAGATGATCCGCTCAACAAAGACGGTAAGATGTGCCTTTACGCTCCGGATGTAACAAAAGGCCCGGACGGCAGGTACTACTTGTACTATGCTTTGGACAAAGTACCTATTCTTTCTGTCGCCGTTTGTGACACGCCCGCCGGACGGTACAAGTTCTTGGGCTACGTTCACTACAAAGACGGCACGCGTCTTGGCGAAAAGCCCGGTGACATGCCTCAGTTTGATCCCGCCGTACTTACAGAAGGTTCCGTAACATATCTTTATACGGGTTTTTGCGGCGAAAACATGCCGGAACGAAAAGGCGCAATGGCAATGACACTAGGCGCTGACATGATGACCATAGAAACAGAATACAACGTCATTGTTCCCGGCGTAATGTATGGAAAAGGCACCTCTTTTGAAGGACACGAGTTTTTTGAAGCTCCTTCTATCCGAAAAATCGTCGACACATACTACTTTGTCTACTCTGGCCGTGTTATGCATGAGCTTTGTTACGCAACAAGTAAAAATCCGCTTGGCGACTTTAAGTACGGCGGAGTAATTGTCAGTAACTGCGATTTGCACATTGTCTCTTATAAAGACGCTGAGATGCCCACCGCTTATGGAGCGAATAACCACGGCGGCATTGAGTTTATAAACGGCGAGTATTACATTTTCTACCACAGACACACGAACGGAACATGGTACAGCAGACAGGGCTGCGCCGAAAAAATCAAGATTCTGCCAGACGGAACGATACCGCAAGTTGAAATAACTTCGTGCGGTCTAAACGGAAAACCGCTCTTAGGCAAAGGTGAATATCCTGGGTACATCGCATGCAATCTGTTTGTAGAAGGAAAGCCGTCAAAATACATCGGTGATTTAAGCCTTCCAAAAATTATGCAGGACGGTAAAGACGGCGAAGAAAACGAAGGCTATGTTGCGAACGTCCAGAACGGTGCTTTTATCGGATTTAAGTACTTTGATTGCAAAAATGTTCAAAGTTTTTCAATTACGACTCGCGGTTATATAAAAGGCATTTTCGAAATTCGTACGAAATGGGACGGTCCCGTTTTAGGAACGGCATGTTGCGATTTCAGTAACGTTTGGGAAAAGAATGCCGGAAAAGCCGATATTCCTGACGGCACGAACGCGATTTATCTTTCGTTCAGGGGAACAGGCAACGGCCACTTAAAGTGTTTCTCGTTGGAGTAATATAGTCTGGGGTGTTGCGGGGCTAAAAGCTGATTAAGTGCCCCGCAGAGGGGGTCGCGGAAGACTGCGTAGCAGGCTGCAGCGAGGGGGAATTCCGCAGCAAGCGCGAAGCGCGAAGTTTCGAGCAGACTTCCCTCTACACAATATTCGCGATTGTTGAAGGCACAACGACACTCATACCGATTTTCTTGTACTGCATCGGTGTGCATTTCATATAATCTTTGAATGTCTTTGAAAAATACTGGATGTTATTGAATCCGTTTTCTATCGCTATTTCTGTAATGTTCTTATCCGTATAAATAAGATCTAGACACGATTTTTCTATTCTGTAATGGTTAACGTAATCTGTAAACTTAAGGCCTGTAGCGCTTTTGAATACGCGGATAAAATGGCTCTTGCAGTAATTTGTTATTGAAAGCAAATCTTCAAGACAGATATTCTCGCGGTAATGCTGCTTTATAAACGAAATTGCGGCATCAACGGCGTGTGAGGAATTCGTCTTTTTCTGTGTATTCTGTGTTATTGGAGCCATACGGCTGTCAAGTTCAAGATACTGTTTGGATTCTATTATGTATGATAGGATTTCAAGCAGAACGCTCTTAACTTGAATCTGTCTGCCAAAAGCTTCGTCCTTTTGAAGTTCCGTCATGTGCTTCATTTTTTCGAGCAGTCCGTTCGGAAGTTCCAAAAACCGTTTTATCTTCATGTGCTCAAAAATCTTTCTGCAAGCATCATCTTCAGTTCCAAGTACGGAACCATCAAAAACAAACGCATAATAATGAAATATTGAAGAGTCGTTTATTTGCTTTGCATAATGCTCTATGCCCGGTTGAATAAAAATGACGTTGCCCGCTTTAAGGTTGTACTCTATTCCTTCTATTCCGAAGATACATTCACCTTCACTGATATAAAATAATTCGTATTCAATATGATGATGTGAAAATGAATAATAAATTGTCTGAGAAAAGAGTCCGATCGGAAAATCGGGAGAACCTTTCTGCATTGTTTCGTATTGTGGGCTTGTTGGCATGGATATATTATACCATAGGAACTGTATATTGGCGAGTTTTTTGTTTAATATCGTTATTTATATTTTAATTTGCGAGTGGGGCCCAGCAATCATGGGCGCGGTTGACATAATCGGGTTATTTTGGTATTTTTTCAATGTTCTTATGAACTGCCCGGATGGTGGAATTGGTAGACACGCTAGTTTCAGGTACTAGAGCTCGCAAGGGTGTGCAAGTTCAAGTCTTGTTCCGGGCATTGATGCTGCTTCGTTGGGAGCAGCTTTTTTTTGCCCCAAACAAATTTCGGAGGATATTATGGTTAAAAAGTTTTCCAAATTTTTATTGACTATTTTGGTTGTTGCCGCATGTTGTTTTATGACAGCATGTATGACATCGGGAAATTCTATTACAGGGAATTCTCCTACAGGAAATTCCACTGTATATATAGAAGAAAGTTTATTAAAACAGGATCCAGAAATCGTCTCCGGCGTTTTGGATAATGGCTTGAGCTACTATATAAGACCTAATAAAGTACCGTATAACAGGATTTCTTTAAGGCTTGTCGTAAAAGTCGGTTCTTTGGCCGAAGAAGAAAGCGAAAAAGGTGTCGCTCACTTTGTAGAGCACATGTGTTTTAACGGCACAGAACATTTTGAGAAGAACAGTCTTATTGACTATGCTGAATCGATTGGAATGGACTTTGGCGCGGAAGTCAACGCATATACATCGTTTGAAGAAACTGTATATATGTTCGAGATTCCAGCTGATAAAGGCGAGTATCTTGAACAGGGAATACTTATTTTCCATGACTGGGCAAATGCCGTTACATTTGATCAAGAAGAACTTGATAAAGAACGTGGCGTCATTACGGAAGAATGGCGTGAGCGACTTGGTCTTAATGGCAGATTGACCGATACTGTTCTTCCTTTTGAACTTAAAGATTCTGCTTATGTTGACAGATTGCCTATTGGCGACATGAACGTTATTCAGAACATCACTCGCGATGAAGTTGTCGCATTCTACAAAAAATGGTATCGACCTGAGAATATGTCTGTCGTTATTTCCGGAATGGTTGATCCAAAAGTTGCAGAGTTTTTTATAAAAAAGACGATGGATGAAATTCCAGCTTCTAAAGACAGAATTGAAATACCAAAAGGTTCTGTTCCTGTAAGAACTGAAAAAGACGTAATTGTGTTTAAAGATGCTGAAATGCCATACACCCAGGTACAACTTGTGTCTCAGGATGAAGTTGTTAAACCTGTTACGACTGAAGAAGATTTACGCGAAGATTTTCTTACAGATATTGTTACTACAGTTTTTACTTCGCGACTTTCTGAAATAACGCAGACAGCTGACGCACCGTGGCTTATGGCAAATGCCGTTCATTTTTCAGAAACTAATTCTGCAACATTCCATGGATTAACTTTTGTACCAAAAGACGGCATGTTCGAAGCCTCGTTCCAGAAAGTTATCGATGAGATTGAGCGCCTTCTTGCTCACGGAATTACACAGTCTGAATTTGACAGGGTAAAAGATTCAATTCTTGTAACAGAAAATCAATACTATGACCAGAGAGAAACAATTTCTTCTCAAAGCAGAGCTCAAGATATAGTTAATTACGTTCTTCTTGGCGACATTGTTGTCTCTGATGATGACTATATAGAAGTTGCCCGTCGGCTTTTAAATTCTATTACAAAAGAAGAAGCCGATGAAGTGGCAAGAAAACTGTTCCAAGACCGTGGAACGCTTTGTATGATTTATGCGCCGGAGAGTGTCGAGCTTCCTTCAAATGAAGATATTATAAGTTTTTGGAAGAATTACAAGAGCGAAATTGAGCTTTCCGCATACGAAGATTTTGTTGTAGAAGACGCGTTGATGGAAAAGCCGGCGGAAAAAGCCAAAATCGTTACAAAGGCAGATTTAGAAACGCTTGGCATTACAGAGTACGTGCTTTCAAACGGCGCAAAGGTTATCGTAAAAAAGACTGATTTTAACAAATCTAAGATTTATATGTCAGCCGCAAGCCAAGGCGGTGCTTCTTTAGTCAGCGACGATGAATATGCATCTTGTATTGTTGCCCCAATGTTCGCAATATATTCGGGTATTGCTGGGATGAATATTTCACAATTGCAAAAGTATTTGAGCAGCAGATACATAGGACTCAATATTTCTGTAAACGAGCATAGCGAAATGATTTCTACTGAGACAAATTCACAGAATCTTGAAGAAATGCTCCAATTCGTAAACAGGTTATTTATAGAGCCTCAGTTCACTGATGAAGGTTGGAATTATATCAGCATGATTATGGATCAGCAGGCTAAAATGTATAATATCCAGCCAGAGGATGTTATGCTTTCGCGCGCAAGGCAGATTTTATATGGCGATACAATCAGACATACAGCTATTAACCCGAAGTTTGTCTCATCAATGGATAAAACCGTCAGCGAAAAATGCTTTAGAGAGCGGTTCAATAACGCGGCTGATTTTACATTTACATTTGTTGGCGACATAGATGAAGAAGTTCTTATAGAGTTGTGCCAGTATTATATTGGGGCGATTCCAGGCGATGCTAATAAGAGAGAAGCTAGTGTTTATGAACAGTTCAGCTTCCCCGCCGGAATTACGCGGGAAACTGTAAAAAAAGGTCAGGAAAACAAAGGCAAAGTTCTTATTGCTTTTGGCGGTAAGTTGCCGGCGGCAAAAGATGTTCAAGAAACGCGGAAAGATATAGACATGATTGAAGAACTTCGCCAGCTTGTAGAAATAAAACTCCGTGAAATTATACGCGAGGATATGAGCGGAACGTACGGCGTTTCTGTAACGTCAGAAATTGACGGGTATCCGGAGCGTTACTACAAGTTCCAAATTTCATTCGGTTGCGAACCATCGCGAGAAAAGGAACTTACGAATGAAGTCATTTCTGCATTGAACAAATTGCGCACGGAACTTGTAGATGAAAGCTATATAGACAAGCTTCACGAGTCGTTCCGCCGTAACTTTGAAGTAAACAAAAATACAGCAGCACAGTGGTGGATAAACATGATAAATGCGGTTGAAGTTTTCAAGTATCTTCCGGCGGAAGTCATTTACGACGACAATTCCGTTCGCACTTGGACAACATCTGAATACATGCGTGATTTGGCGAAAAAGTATCTTAAAACGGATAATTATGTCTGTGTTTTCTTGGAACCGGAATTAAATTAGGAATATGAACGTAACGTTCCAAACTTTTTTGATAGTATGCCCTCTCCTCTTTTTGGCAGGATTCATAGACTCCATTGCAGGAGGGGGTGGACTTATTTCGCTTCCAGCCTATTTGTTCGCCGGGCTTCCCATTCACATGGCTATTGCTACGAACAAATTTTCTTCGACGTTTGGAACGTCACTTGCAACTATTCGTTTTATAAAAGAACGTCTTGTAATTTTGCGTCTTGCAATTCCATCTGTTTTATGCGGCATTGCGGGCTCTACAATCGGGGCGCAGCTTTCTCTTCTTGTCCCGGAGGTTGTTCTTAAATATCTTCTTCTTGCAATTCTACCTTTTGCGGCATTTTGTGTTTTGAACAAAAAGCTTTTCAAAGACAATGCTGGAAAATGTGTTGAATTCAACAAAAAAACACTTGTTGTAGTTATCGTAGCTGCTTTTATTATCGGGATTTACGACGGATTATATGGACCAGGAACAGGAACGTTTTTAATCATAGTTTTTACAGTTTTTGCCGGAATGCCAACAGCCTCCGCGAATGCTCATACAAAAGTTATAAATCTTTCAACTAATGTAGCGGCTCTTGTTGTGTTTATAATGAACGGACAAGTTTTATTCACTATAGGAATAGCTGCAGCAGCAAGCAATATGCTCGGTAATTACATCGGAGCCGGGCTTGTAATGACGAAAGGCTCTAAAATTGTAAAGCCAATCGTCATTATTGTACTGTTGCTGCTGCTCGTAAAAATACTTACTGGATATTAATTTATTATTCTGCGTTTTTTGTTGCAGCCGCAGCTTTTTTAGCCTCTCGTTTTTTCAGCATATTCGCAACGATAATCGTACAAGAAGCATCACCAGTGATATTTAGCGTTGTGCGTCCCATATCAAAGATGCGGTCTACACCCGCCACAAGAGCGATACCGTCTACAGGAAGTCCTACTGAAGTAAGAACCATTGCGAGCATAACCATTCCAGCTCCTGGAACACCTGCCGTTCCAATGGAAGCAAGAGTTGCTGTAAGAACGATTGAAATCATCTGGCCAAATGTTAGATCGATTCCATAGCATGAAGCAATGAAAATTGCGCAAACACCCTGATAAATAGCCGTTCCGTCCATGTTTATCGTTGCTCCAAGAGGAAGAACGAATGACGAAACTTCTTTAGGAACGCCGAGTTTTCTTGTACACTCCATATTGAGCGGCAAAGTTCCAACAGATGAAGCGCTTGAGAAAGCAAACGTAATAGCAGGAATCATGCCTTTAAAGAACTTAAGCGGTGACATTCCGCCAAGTGCAAAGACCGATATTGAATACACTACTACAGCATGTATTATATAGCAGATATATGCCGCAAGCAGTACCATTGCCAATGATCCGATAACAGAAGCACCGTTTGCAGCAATAACTGGAGCAAGAAGACAGAAGACACCGATTGGAGAAAGCTTAAGTATCATCTCCATACATTTCATAAAAATATCATTCCATCTTGTAATTGTTCCGATTGCAGGCTCCGCTTTTTCTCCCAAAAGAATAACAGAAAAACCGATAAGAAGAGCCATCACTATAACTTGAAGCATGTTTGCCTCTGATATAGGGACAAGGAAATTCGACGGGAATATATTAACAAGAACATCAAGCGGAGCCTTTGACGCAGGCGGCGTATACGAAAGGCTGCTTGTAGAAAGCACAGGGAAAGCACCTTTAAACAATGATGCGACAACAAGCCCCACTGAAACAGCTATCGCCGTAGTACAGAAGTAATAAATCAGCGTAGTGCCACCGATAGTTCCGAGTTTTTTCAAATCTTTCATTGAAACAATGCCTGCCATGATAGAAAAAAGAACTATCGGGCTTACAATGAATTTTACAAGATTCAAAAAAATCGTTCCGAACGGTTTTATATAGCTGTTCGCAACATCAGGGATTTTTTGCATAAGCAAACCAACAACGACGGCAAGTACGAGTGCAATAAAAATTTGCATTGCCAATGACACTTTAATCTTTGAACTTTTCATAAAAAAATTATAACATCAAATGGTCATTTCGCAAGTTTTTTTATTTTAGCCGTGTAGCATTGTATCATTACATGTACTGTAACATACATCGTGTGGCGGAAATCTAATCGCTAAATCTTAATAATTCTTTTCGGTATCGATATATACGCGCGGAACGCGTTTGTTTATTGCACAAAGAATCTCGTAAGAAATTGTTCCAGCTGATTCGGCTAAATCTTCTGCGTTAAGACAGCCTTCGCCCGGTCCGAAAATAACGACTTTGTCCCAGCGGTGAACATCGTGGTTGTTGCCCAGGCAAATCATACACTGATCCATACAGATTCTTCCTACAACAGGATACTTTTTGCCGTTTATAACGACATTAAGTCCTGGTGAAAAACGGCGCATAAGTCCGTCTGCATAACCAACAGGCAAAACACCGATATCGCAGTCTTCTTCTGCAACCCAAGTTCTATTGTATGAAATTGACTCGCCCTTTTTGAAATGCTTTATTGCGACAACTTGTGTGCAAAGTTCCATAACTGGCTTAAGCTCAATTTTGCGGTTTTCTTTTTTAGTAAGATATTCGCCAAGTCCCGGCTCCGGGAAATAGCCGTATATTGCAATTCCTGGGCGGACCATATCAAAATGAGCCTCCGGGTAAAGGAAAATTGCACCTGTGTTAGCGCAGTGAATGATTCCCGGATCAATTCCAGCCGCCCGTATGTCAGCAATAGCGTCGTTAAAAACTTTTATCTGCTTTTTTGTATAGGCAATATCGTCTTCTACAGGAGATTCCGACGCAGCAAAGTGAGTACAGCATCCTTCCAAATAAAGCCACGGAAGGCTGTCTATAAGATGAGCAAGCCTAGATGCGTTCTCTGGTTTGCATCCTACCCTGCCCATTCCAGTGTCTATTTTCAGATGAACCGGGATTTTTCGGTGCATGTTCTCCGCGACGGAATTGACGCTGATAATAAACTCTTCGTCAAAGACGAGCGGTGTTATTGAGTGCACAAGTAGAAGCGGTATTTCTTCTTTTAACGGAAGGCTTAATGACAATATCGGGGCGACAATACCGGCTTCCCGAAGCTCGATGCCTTCCTGTACAGAGGCTACTGCCAAGAAAGATGCGCCTGCCTTTATCGATGCGACTGCAACGCGGACTGCACCGTGACCGTAACCGTCCGCCTTAACGGCAACGCACATTTTTGTATTTTTTCCAAGGAAACTTTTTATACAAGCAATGTTATCTCTAAGATTGTCCAAATAAATATTTGCTTTTGTTGCTCTCATAGTGATTTGTATTTTACTCCAGACGTAATAACATATCAACAGGTAAAAACATAGGGTGAGACGGTTGTATTTGAATTAATTAGTTGATATAATAATGTATTATTATGCAAGCAATTTTTGTTTCTTGAAATTTTATACAATGTTTCATAATGAATAAAGGATTTTATAATGATATATACAGATACACGTGATAGAAACGTAAAAGTTGATTTCAAAACAGCTGTTATTAAAGGAATGAATCCTGAAACTGGCGGACTTTACATCCCTTCTTTTTTTCCGAAACTTGATGCTTCAATTCTAAATAAAACATCTGCTCCTTCATTCAGAAACATCGCGTTTGAAATTGCACGTCTTTATACTGACGGCGAGATTCCAGAACCAGAGCTTAACATGATAATTGCGGACTGCTATCCGTTCAATGCTCAGGTTGTTCCGATTGACCCTGTAACATACGTTCTTGAGCTTTTTCACGGTCCTACATGCGCATTTAAAGATTTTGGCGCGCGTTTTATGGCACGCATGATGTCATACTTCAACCGCGACGAGAAAGAGCAGCTTCATATTCTTGTTGCGACTTCCGGTGATACAGGAAGTGCTGTTGGAAGCGCATTCCACAAAGTTCCTGGACTTGATGTTACAATTCTTTATCCAGAAGGAAAAATTAGCCCTCTTCAGGAAAAGCAGCTTTCTACATTTACAGACAATGTAAGAGCTTTGCGTGTAAAAGGCACTTTCGACGACTGTCAGAAACTTGTAAAAACAGCGTTCACTGATGCCGCACTCAGAAGAAAGTTAAGACTTTCCTCAGCAAATTCAATTAACATTTCGCGCCTTTTACCACAGAGCTTTTATTATATGTACGCGTCTCTTGTTGTTGCAAACAGAGCGTCGCATGATTCCGGAATTGAGCATCCTTCAATAATAATGTCTGTTCCTTCCGGAAACTTCGGTAACCTCACTTCTGGTCTTATTGCTCGTGAAATGGGCGCACCTATAAAAGGTTTCATTGCCGCAACAAACTCCAACAAAACAATACCAGACTGGATTGCAACAGGTTCCTATGAGCCACGCGCTTCTGTAAAAACACTCTCAAATGCTATGGATGTCGGTGCGCCAAGCAACTATGAGCGCATTCAGGCTATGTACAACCTTGATGAAGTAAAGAAACTTTTTGCTAGCTACTGGCTTGACGACAAAGGCACAAGCGACGCAATCCATGAGTGCAAACAGAAAACTGGCTATGTAATTGACCCGCACGGAGCAATCGGCTGGAAAGCATGGGACGACATCCGCCGCAATGCAATGCTTAATCTTGTTTCTGGTTTCCCGAACGATTTCAACAATCCTGGATTAACGCCAAATATTCCTGATTGGGCAAACGATGTTGTCGACAAGAAATCTGTAGGTATCGTTCTGGAAACAGCTCATCCTGCAAAATTCGGTGAAATCGTAAAGAAAGCTACTGGCAGCGATCCATTGCTTCCGGACAGACTCGAAAGAGTTCTTTCATTACCGGACAGAGCTATTCCGATGGAGAACAATTACGAGACATTCAGAGATTGGCTCGTCTCTAATTTGTAGTAAAAAATACGCAGAAAAATGCGTAAAAGTGCAGAAAGCTATTGACCAAAAACAGCCTTTTTGCTATATTGCATATGTCCTTGAGACAAAGGACACAGCAACATTTGCGGCAGTCGTATAACGGCTCATTACCCCAGCCTTCCAAGCTGGAGACGAGGGTTCGACTCCCTTCTGCCGCTGTTAAAGGGACTTTCTTACAGGAAGTCCTTTTTTGTTTTAAATATTCTTTTTGAAATAATGTAGGAGTCGCTCTACTAAGCGAGGACATTAATTGTTCTCGCTTTTTTTCGCAAGAACAATGCGGAGTTTGTGTTAATACATTGTCCGCAATGTTCAGTATTCAGTTGTTATTGTTGATTGTATCCCAGGCGCATTTTGCGGCTGCTTGCTCCGCTTCTTTTTTGCTTTTCCCCTGCTCTGGTCCGTAAACTTTATCTTTTAAGCTGACTGATACCCAAAAAACTCTGTCATGATCGGGACCTGTAATTTTCTCAAGCTTATATACAGGGCATTCCTTGCTTTTCTTTTGAAAGTATTCCTGAAGCATCGTTTTGAAATCTTTATGATGCCTGTTTTCCCAAACTTTTTCAATTTCCGGTACAAGAAGTCTTAAAATCAGTTTTTCTGCAACTTTAAAACCTGAATCAAGATAATATGCGCCAAAAAGTGCTTCGGTCGCGTCAGCCAGCAAAGCTTTTTTCGTCCTGCCGCCAGAGTTCTCCTCGCCTTTTCCGAGCAAAAGCATTTCTTGTACACCGATATTCACAGCAATCTCAGAAAGAGTCATTTCAGAAACTACGACAGACTTTATTTTTGCAAGATCGCCCTCTGGATGATCCTGCATCGTTTTGTAGAGATAATCCGCCACAGCAATGCCAAGCACAGAATCACCAAGAAATTCAAGACGTTCGTTGTTGTTCAGATGGTTTCCATGCTCGTTCGCATAAGAGCGATGATGAAAAGCAAGGTCTAATAAATTTATGTCGCTGAATTTTATGTTAAGATTTTTCTGAAAAGTTATTAGGTCTTTTTTTCTGGATGTGGAAAGAGCATCCGCTTTCAAGATAGCCCCCTGCTGTATAAAAACAAAAAGGCTTTTAATATTTCATTAAAAGCCTTTTCCAAGAATAATGCATGAATTGTTATTTCTGCTGAGATTTTATGTATTCGTATGCATCACGAACTGTTTCAAATTCGCTTGCCTTTTCATCAGGAACGCTTACGCCTAAGTTTTCCTCGATTGCATATACAAGCTCATATGTATCAAGGCTGTCTGCGCCTAAATCCTGGCGGAAAGAAGAATCAAGAGTAATTTTTGATTCCTCAACTTCAAGCTTATCAGCAATAAGTTTCTTCATCTTGTCGAACAATTCGTCCATCAGTTTCTCCTGTTAGCCGTTGCTCTCCGGTGTAATTACCTGACGTCCGCGATAAAAACCGCACTTCGGGCATACACGGTGCAACATTGTCAAGTTTCCGCAATTGCTACATTTAACAAGAGTCGGAGCCGCCAATTTCATATTGATGGTCTGTCTTCTCTTTGTACGAGCTTTCGACGTTTTCGCTCTTGGTACTGCCATATATTAACCTCGCTAAATAATTTGTTAGTTATAATAACTTGACTAACATATCACAAAATCGCAATGAGTGTCAACGCATTACGGAATCTGCAGAAATTATACAAACCTAGCAGATGATTTTATTATAACATTTTTTCGATTTTTGTCAATTTGATTTATTATTTTCATTTTTTGCGTTATTGCTATTCGCTGTCATTAAAAAATTTCTCGTGCAGCTTTTTTTCCACTAATGGCGGAACCATCTTAGAAACATCGCCTCCGAATGAGGCTAGTTCCTTTATCGCGCTTGAACGAAGGACGAAATACTCAGGGTCTGTTGGAATGAAAAATGTGTCTATATCTGATGACAATCCCCTGTTCAGCAACGACAAATCGAATTCATACGAAAAATCGGCGAAGTTTCTTACTCCGCGAAGAAGAACATGAACATCGTTTTTTTTCGCGAAATCTACTATAAGAGTGCTGCAAAGATGAACAGAAACGTTGCTCCATTTTTTAGTAAGCTCTTTCATCATGCTCATTCGCTCTTCATCAGAAAAAAGATATTTTTTTGATTTATTTACAGCTATAACGACAAGAATTTCATCAAAAACAGATGCTGAGCGTTCAATTATATTCAAATGTCCGTATGTTGGCGGATCAAAAGATCCTGCGAAAATTGCTTTCTGCATGCTTAATCTTACTTACTATTTTCGATTTTGGTCAATATCTTAATTATATCTTAACTATATTACGCTCATGCTGTATAAGTTTGACTAACTGACTCTTTAATGCTATTATTTCTGTGTGAAGAAGCGAATTTTTTTTCTAATATCAATTATCGTTCTGTTGTTTTCGTGCGGTACTGATCAGCCCGTTCAAAACGAAGAACAAGAACCTGTTCAGGTTGCGCCTGTTGTAGAGCCGGCTCCAGAGCCTGTAGTCGCACCTAAACCAGCACCAGAGCCTGTCGTAGAACAGGAGCCTGTGGTCGTTCAGGAACCAGAACCTGAACCGGAGCCTATACCTGAACCAGAACCTGTTGTTTTTGTTGATGAACCAGAAGTCGTAATAATAGAAGAAGTCTCTGAGGAAATACAAGAATATTCCCGCTCCATCAGTACTCTTGAAGACGGTTCTTCAATTACAGAAGATACGTTCTTAAAAGACAAGCAGGAAATCTTGGAAATAATCTCAAAGCTTGAAACAATAATGAAAGGCAAAAAATATAACGACTGGTTAGCATACCTTACGCCTGATTCTAAAACTTTCTGGTCAAACAAAAAGAACCTTTCTGAATTGTCACAAAAGCTTTTTTCAAAATATAATTTTGAGCTTAAGAATTTGCGTGAATATTTTGAATATTTCTTTATTCCGGCAAGAAAAGGACGTGTCGTAGACGAAATCCGTTACGTTACGCCCAAGGAAATCAAAGCTGTTCAGTATAAAGACAAAGAAGATATAATTTATTATTACTTCGAGAAATTGGACGGTAAATGGCTTATTAGACTTGATACAAGCTATTAAAAGTCAACAAACGCTTAAATAAAATCGGATTTTATGCCGATAAAATAATATCCTGGAGGATATAAATGCTTAACAAAAGAATATTGCTTACAGCACTTTTAATTTTTTCGGTCTTCGCTTTTATCGGTGCTCAGCAGTCAAGAAGTGAGACAACGGCAGAAGAGGATTACCTTAGTACATTTGAGGATATGATTATCTCTGAATTAACCATATCAGAAGAATATGACAACAAGATTCTTGCTCTTCAGTACATCGAAGAAGCTCTTGCAAACGATACAGGCTCACGTGACCTGACTCAGATTCAGACATCGCTCAGCTCACTTGCAGGCGAAGGTGTTCTTAGTGAATCAAGGACAAACGGTCGTCTTACAAACAACTACCCTGATGTACGCGCAAAAGCATGTGAACTTTTAGGAAAAATTAATACGCCTGAGTCTCGCGATACTCTTACAAAAATTGCACTTACAGACAAAGAGTCTTGGGTAGCTACAGAAGCAATAAAATCTTTAGCAAATATCAGCCAGGATCAGGGCGATAACGCAGTTGCAACAATCGCTTGGGTTGAAAAGAGTTATGCAGTTATAAATCCTTCAAGCAGCCTTGCTTTTGAAATCCTTAACGCATACGAGAAACTTGCTCCTACAGTTGTAGACAAGAGTCCTCTTATTCAGTCAATTTCAAAGATTGCAGTAAACTACTATTACACAAGTTCTGTAAGAGAAAAAGCAAAAGCACTTCTTAGACAGTACACAGGAAAGAAATAATTAAACCTGTTTAGTTTTTCGAAACAGACTCCAGTATTGGAAAAAAGAAAAGGTCGTCCACAAAGTTTAAGCTTTGTTAAGACGACCTTTTTTTTCGAGAGATACAGGATTCGAACCTGCCACCTTCGCCTCCGGAGGGCGACGCTCTATCCAAATGAGCTAATCTCTCACACTTGAAAAAAAATCTAACTTTTATTATTTTTTTTGTCAAGGGAATCGATAAATCGATTATTCCGTTAAGGATGCAATCATGGAACCGATTATTCTAGCATCTTCCTCGCCCAGAAGGCAGGAAATACTCAAAGATCTTAACATCCCTTTCAAGGTGATGATACCGAACATCAAGGAAACAGTTCCTTCAGATATTCCGGTTGAAAAAGCTCCAGAGTATATTGCAACAAAAAAAGTAGAGGCTGTAATTCGCACATTCCCGTCTGAGCAGACGATTCCTTGGATTATGGGCGCGGACACAGCTATTGTTCTAAATGGAAAACTTTACGGCAAACCCTCCTCCAGAGAAGAAGCCGGTGAGTTTTTAAGAATGTTCTCCGGCAAAAAGCACAAAGTTATTACCGCAATCGCCGTATTCAACGGGCAGCTTAATTATCTTGACACACGCACGAACATAAGCACTGTAACATTCAAAAAACTTACGGATGAAGAGATTAACTGGTACCTTGACTCCGGCGAATGGTACGGCGTTGCGGGCGGTTACAGGATGCAGGGAAAAGCCGCTTTTTTCATCACTGAAATAAAAGGTTCCTACAGTTCCATAGTGGGGTTGCCTATATCCGATTTTTATGACATAATGTCGCAACAAAATTATTCGCTAATGGAATAACTTTGTACAGTTCTGCTAATAAAAAGCGTGGTTCACGCTTGTAGCAGTCTGAAATATTCTCCGTATGCCATATTAAAAATGTGGCTATCGTGAAAAAGAGTCAGGTGGAAAATCAGTTTAATTTGATTTTCCGAAGAAGGAGAACATCATGGCAGTTGTAACCATGAAGAGTCTGCTTGAGTCCGGCGTTCATTTCGGACATCAGGTAAAACGCTGGGATCCCCGCATGAAGAAGTACATCTTCGCAGAGCGCAACGGGATTCATATTATCGATTTGCAGAAAACAATTCTTGCAATCAAAGATGCTTACGAAGCTGTAAGAAAAATCACAGCAGCTGGTAAATCAGTTCTTTTCGTAGGTACAAAGAAACAG
>JAEEGK010005204.1_pt1 | contig 31466 bp, 16 predicted proteins | sample 8958771 | NCBI WGS metagenome assembly JAEEGK01 (sample SAMN16246547, study PRJNA631951) | gut metagenome | biome: gut microbiome; feature: rumen; material: SC-attached | host: Bos | place: Iran: Karaj | collected 2018-10
ATGCAAATTTCCCGTCGGACTTCTTGACGAAATACTCCATTTCGGCAAAAGGCAAGTTACCTATAAGAATCACGCCCGCCAACGGTTCCTTGCTCTTGTCTTCCCACGATTTCTTAATCGCCGCTTTCAGTTCGGCAGCAGGCGTTTTCACCTTAAAACTTGGATTATCACCATCAAGTGTCGAGGAATCCAGCACAAACGCTACCGGAAACGACTTGACATCAATCTTGAAACTGAAATTCTTTTCGACAGCGCCCGCATATTTTTTTATCGCCGCAAGCACCTCGCTATCTTTATAAAGATCTTCATCCACGTAAATTTCTGCACGTCTTAGTTCTGCTGCAATACAGACGTGGCTAAAAGCGACCAGAAATAATAGTACCCTAAACAATGCGTTCATACCCACTCCCCCAAAGTCACACATTACACTTCTTGAGAATATACACTATCCAAGCACGAAAATCAAGGTATTTCTTTTAAAAACCATGTCATTAAAGCCGAAAAGGACTTCGAGCATTCGCCCGAAGCCCTAGGTCATTCAAGGAAACGTAAAAACTTCCTAAAAGCTGAACGTCTTGCCAAAGTTCACGCCATAGCCGACCTTTTCTGCGGCGAAGACACCACCATGAAATCCTGACGGATGATAGTAGCTCAGCATAATGCCGATATTCAACGTTTTGAGCCACATGAAGTCGCTTTCCAACATGACTACGCCATTCTGTCCAAGCCTTGCACCAAAGCGAGCCGCAGAATAAAGCTTTACGCCGTAGCCTTCGTCTTCATTGTCTGCAAGATTTTGCTTGTCCAGATAATCACGGATATCGTCAAAATCGCCACCACCTTCAAAGATTTGGGCGCCTACACCAAGTCCAAGAATCACAGGACCGACATCAAAGTCGGCACCGAAAGATATTCGTTCCTGCAAATTCCAGAAAGAATACTTTTTCTTCCCGACTTCTGCAAGCCAAGCGTTATAGCCGTCATTGCACTTTCCTGATTCGGAACATTCCAACGAAGCCTTACCACCCTTGCCGCCAAAAGCCGCTTCCACATAAAGCGGAGAAGCAAAACCAAGCGGTCTATAGCTCAAAGCCACCGCTCCGCCTCCCGTGAAACCGTCCTTGATGTTTCGGCCAGTCATTTTAGCACCGCCATACGCATCAACGGATAGCGTCAACGAAGAGGTATCGCCATTAACAGCAAGGCTTGGCTGGTGAGCGACAATCATCGGTGATGCGCCCATCGAACTCAGATGCGGATTAAGACAACCACACAGAGACAAGGCAACCGTTGATAACATACAGAATAATATTGATTTTTTCATTTTCCCTTCTTTTTTTGATTTATATGTACATAATATACCACAAATCTTATGATACATCAAGAGGGGTTATTCTACAGAAATCGACTTGATAACACAGCGTTCATTTGCGACAACAGACTGCAAATTCAAGCGATGAGCGGATTTGGAGCCTTGCGGGGTCACGTTCAAATCTATAATTTCGCCCAAAGGTAAAATTTTGCGAACAAATCCATTTTGCAACCTACCGTTTGCAAGATTTGCCGCAGTCAGCTTCTTGGAGTCAAAATAAGCCAACGTATTCTGGCATGTTCCCGGCCAGTAATCTACAACAAGGTTATTGTAATCGTCCATCGAAACCATCTTGTCAAATTCAATATGCATACCGCGACGAGCCCTGTCGTATTTGATTTCAAGCCCAGACCCGAGCGCATTCGAATATGGCGCCACATGCACGTCTGAATCCCACGGGTAATACGCATACTGGTTCGGGTAAATCACCGACGAACTCATCTTTGGCGGAATAGGAGCGTCGCTCTGCGTATCAATTACCATGCGCGGCTTAGAAAGTTCTACTTCAGCGCCATCAGAATTCAACACAAGACGGAACCAGCGAAGCCCATTTAAAGCCCCATCATTCGAAGGCATCTGCCAGCGCAACATATGACTATTTCCATCAATAGGAACAGATTGTTCGTTCAACTGCAAATAGCCCGAACAACTTTTTAAACGGCAAACAAGAAGTTCCGCCTTCATCCAGTTTCCCTTCGGATTATGGACTTTAACGTCAACTTCAAACGAAGTTTTCGCTTGAATATTTCCACCGTAATCCCAAAGAGCTGTTTTTTTCCAGCCAGCCGGAAGCGTAAATTTTACAGTTTCGTCTTTCTCGTTCGCATTTGCATTATAGTCATAACGCGCAAAGGCAAACATTTTCGTTCGAACGGTGCCGCCATTAGCAATAATATCAGGCTTTTTGCTCAAGTCCATGCAACTTGTATTCGGCGAGAAATACCCCGTCAATTTCGGGTTTCTAAATTTTCCCGAGCCATAGTCATAATCATACTTCGCCATTTCGCACAAGATTCGCCACAAATCGACCTGCATCCCCTCCAGGACGAGCGCATTAAAAGCACCTCCTTCAAGAGGCATTTCGATATGCCGCCCGCTAATGGGTTCATTGAATCGCGGGTGTGTCGGATCTACGGCAAACGCAGCAACAGCAGAACTCCTGTTCCCTGGATTTTCAAACGGGAAACCGCTATACGATTGCGTAAAGCCGCAATCCGAACGAATCGCCAAATCGCCATTGCATTTCATATCCATAGCGCTCACTGTCGGAATGAACGTACTGCGGTCCTGAATGAGTTCGTCGTGCCCCCAAGATACATTAAGCGTCACATCAAAGAAAAGCGCCGACGTTTTCATCCCATTCGGCATGGCATCCAAAAAGCCTTCACGGAAAGCCTCATAGATTGCGCCACCGAACGGATACGTAGAGCCTTGAATAAAGTCATATTTAGAAATGCCTTTTCTTTCAGCATAACTGGCGCTAGAAGCTCCTTCCTTTTTCCGGTTATAGGCAATCACTCCGTTATTGTCGGAATAATGCATACGGCTAATTGCGCTACCTAACGTAAACGGGCCTTTTTCCGCATGGCGCTCCAGACGGTAATAATCGTTGTTGTGCTCGGGACTTTTTCCTTTCAACTGCCCCTGCGCTATAAGCACAGAAGGGAACCCCTTGTATTCCGCAGCACTGCGGTAATCTTCGAAAAGAAACCCGCTATTCACGTTTATTTCTGAAAAGCAGGTATGCGAAATACATCGATTATCGTAAACTAGCAAATCCATGGCACCCTTGGCTTGCAACATATCCTTGAACATTTCTGCCGATGAAGCCCCTTGCTTACTCCAAAAAGCAACCGTATTGAACAACCCCTTCGGCATGACCGCCCCTTGATGCGGAGAATCAAGAGACGAAAAGAGCCGAATCGGAGCATCGGATGATTTGCGGTGGCTATCGTACAGGTAGGCACCATAACGCCCAATGACGCCGCCCTGACTTATGCCCATAATGACAAAGCCCTCTTCTTTAGCTCCAGGAAAAGGAAAATGTTTATTGTCGTTCAAGAAAGCAAGCAAACGACTGAATATATCCGAATTTTGCTGTAGCGACCTTCGTACCGTTTCCGTGAACTGCACAAGAACAGGCGTATATCCGAGAGTTTTCAAGATATTCGGTAGCCCGACCTGTTGCAAATCAGCTTCCAAGTCCGCAATCGTCCTCTTTTCGACCGTACTGAGGTCTATGCCATCGACAATGATAAACGGCCGTTCCAAATAAAACCCCTTTGGAGAACTCGCATCTTCAGGTGCGTCCATAATGCGAATATGGACGGATTTTTCACCAAGATCGCATACGTCATCTTGGGCGTCGAATCCAAAATTTTTCTTCAGAATCCGCAAAGCACTCATGCACAATCTATCATTGTTTTCATCAACAAAGAAGCCATAATCCTTATTTGCCGCCATTACATTTGTCGAAAGAAACGCGGCGAGAGCCAACCATACATATCGCATCATTATCTTACCTCCACAAAAAGATTTTGTTCGACATTTCTGCCACCGCTTTTCAATTTGACAACAATCTTCTGCAACCCTGCCGAAGGGAATTCTAACTTAAGCGATCCCTTCAGTTTTAAAGAAGAACACTGTCCCGAAAGGCAAACTGAAACGGAGGGCAATTCCCTTTGCTTTGTTGCAATAAAATACGGATCCAGCAAAAGACGTATTTTGGAACCTCTTACAAACGAAGTCGGGAGCCCCGCCGTAAGCAAATGCGCATTCATGATTTGCATCGTAGAGCACAAGGAATCCGCACATGCACTATAGCCGTAATCCAAATCTGCGACTAGCAAGGGAATCACCGTATAATCCGATTCCGCAGCGATGGCCTCAGCTTCGAAATAAAGCTGTTTCGGGTTCGCCACGACGTTCTCGCGGAGCCGATTGCGCACAACAGAATACAAGTTGTCATACCATGTCTTGCGCGATTTTTTCGCAGTCATTTCAGTGGCGTGTACCGTATTCTCGATTTTGAGATACTCCAATTCGCTCACGAGGAAGTTTCCGTTCGTTCTTGAAATAAGCGAATCTCTCTCATGCTGAGAATACGCAGCGCTGAACTCCGATTCCGCATTGGGCAAGAATCTCGATTCACGAACTTCAGACCAAGCTTCCACATTGGAGAACTCATATCCTAGCAAGCCATCACCGGAAGCTGCCGATGACGAAGAACCCACCGCCGAAGAAGATGAAACACCCGAGCCGTTCTTGACACAGCTGAAGCCGACATCATCGATGAACAATGTCACGTACTGGTATTGCGGTACTTGGAACAGCCCCACGCCCACATTCGAAACAGAAACTCCGCCCACCACGCCAAAGCTAGACAGCGGAACATCCAAAGTTCGCGTCGTATTCGCCGTCAAATTGACGTAATGCACGTGGCTGTTCCCAAAGCCGCCCTTAAGCCACACGCCAAATTTCACATTTTGTGTAGCACGGACTTTCAAACGGAGATTCCCGCCACTGATATAAAGCGGAAGCTTCGGGAACGAAAGTACGCCCTTCCAGTCTCCTCGCACATTCTTCATGCCAGACAACCGAATATACGGCGGCTGCATTCCATCCAGATACCCCCAGTTTGTTTTCCATTCCGGCGGTTCCGGGAAACTCCTCCCCGTTTCTAACATTTGACCATTATCGCTACCGTCTGAATACAGCGCGACGCCCCTACATTCATCGGCAAAGCCATTGAGAGCAAACAAAGCCCCCATTAAGGCAATACCTTTAAACATCCTATTAGCCATAGGATTTCCTTTTTGATGATTTTTAGAATAAACAGGCTTGTTCAGCCGTAACGATATAGGGAAAGATTTAGATAAAAGATAAAAGTAAGGACCTCAAGCAACAGCTCAAGGTGATTAATAAACTACAATATTATTTTCGAAATGTAAAGGGGTAAACTAAAAATTTATGAATTTTCTTTTTTCAAGTGCAAAATCAAATCACTTATATATATATCATCGACAATATTCACGGAATACTCATGCGCATCGAGATACATCAAGTCCAATCGCTTTTCGAACGTAGAAAGCCCGAGGCCACCACTCTTGCGGCTTGACTTTCTCGGGAAATTGGAATTTTCGGAATGAAAATGAACTTGATTCCCCGATTGAGTTATTGAAACATGCGCAAAGCTTTTGCCATTCGGATTCACGCAATGTTTCATCGCGTTTTCCATCAAAGGCATCATCAGCAAAGGTTCTATCTTTACGTTCGGATTTTCAAGTTTTACATCAAACACAAAATCAAAACTTTCGTCCAAACGAAGTTTTTCCAAGTCGGCGTACTTTTGCAAAATATCTACATCCTCTTGCAGTGTAATATACTTGTCCTTGACTTGATACAGCATCATCCTCAACAATTGCGAAAGCTTATTCATCGAACTCTCTGCACGTTTTGCATCAATCTGGATAAGAGCAGAAATGTTATTTAAAGTATTGAAAAGAAAATGCGGACTCAGTTGGTTCTTCAAAAAGTCAAGTTCATATTGCAACTCAGAGCGTTTCTGTTCACGCAACACAAACGCACGAACAATCTGGCGAAACATCACGTGGTATAGCACGCAAAGAACACAAACAAACGCAACCAAGAAAGTAAACGATATGACAGGCCAAACACCAAAATGGCCCTTAACAAAAGAAAAGCAATACGAACTAAAGAAATCAGCGATTCCTTCATTTGGGTTACGTTCCATCACAAAGAAAGCAATTTCTCTAAAGAACAGTGTCGCTACAACCAACACTGCATTACACACAAAATAAAGTGCATAGCGTTTTTTAAATACAAGTTGCGGTACCAAAAATCTTTGGTTCAAAATAAAAATGAAAACAGTACTCAGCATAGGCAAATAAAAACCAACCAGCCCTTTAATATTCACGCTCATGTTCAAAGCGTTTGTCGGATCTAGAATAAGCACCAGCGGGAACAAGAGCATGAACAGCCAAACTAAAAAAGCTGGCAAGAAAAGCGGAATCGGGAACTGGACCAAGTCTCGTTCGTCTTTCAACATTTTACGTAACTTGTTTTCATTGCGTTCAAAGCCAATTTCTTGCAAAACGGCGAATTTGTTACGAGTCCGTTGGAAAAAACCTAAGCGGTCATTTGTACTATTTGTAGATGAATTGTCATGCATAGCAAAAAATTTAGTTTAAAAACCACTATTTTGGGCTGTCATGACAATTTCGTGACAAAAATCACGATTTTTTTTAACAAAAACTCAATTTAACTTTTGCAAGCAGCATTCCTTTTAATGACACAAGGAACTTTAACTGGAGGTAAATTTGATGATGTAAAAACGAGGAGGTTACCATGAAGACCCTTAACAATAGAGAACAAAAAGACATTTACATGCAATACTTGAACGACATTTCGCGTTATCCATTACTCACTAGAGAACAGGAAACGGTATTGCTCAAGAAGTCTGCCGAAGGCAACAAAGCCGCCCTGGACATGTTGGTCAATTCCAATCTCCGTTTTGTCGTCAACATTGCAAACCTCTACAAGGGTCGTGGTCTTGACATCATGGAACTCATCAACGAAGGGAACATGGGCCTCATCGAAGCCGCTCGTCGTTTCGACCGCTCCTTGAAAATCAAGTTTATCAGCTACGCCGTGTGGTGGATTCGCCAGAACATCACTCGTGCGCTCTCCGAAAAGGGCCGCATGATTCGCATCAGCGCCGAAAAAGAGCTGATGTTGCGCCGCTTCAACCGTCACGCAAAAGATGTTCACCAAGTCATCGGCGGCTCGTTTGCAGTCAATACGCAATCGCTCGAAGGACTCTCCAAGTACAAAGCAAACGAAATTGAAAAGATCCTGATGATGGGCAATTCGTCTGCATCCCTCGACTCTCCGGTCGGCGACGACAGCGACTTGACGCTTGGCGATACCATCTTTGACACAGAGAACCGCGCCGACGAACTCGCCGAAAGCAACAACCGCACTGACATTTTCAACAAAGTAATGGATAAGAACCTCTCCGATCAAGAAAAAGAAATTCTCAAGCTCTATTACGGTTTCAAGATGGATTCCGACCTGAACTTGAAGGAAATCGCTCCGATGGTGGGTCTTTCCAAGGAACGCGTGCGCCAGCTCAAGGAAAACGCCTTGAACAAGCTCCGCGAAGCTAATGTCGAACGCCTCCTCAGCGAAGCTGCTTAACGTGCACTCGTCCAAAAAAGTTTCATACTCTCTCCTTTCTAAAAAAAACCGGCTATTCGTAGCCGGTTTTTCCTTATAAGGTGGTGCATTTTCCAAGGAAATTGTATCTTTAACGCATGATGTTCAAATCTTTTTGTTTCCGCTCTGTATTCATGGCGACGCTGTCCGCATTCTGCATCGCGAACGCCGCTACCGACAAGAAAACTCCTCCCGGAGATTTTTACGATGAAGTTTCACGATTGAACAAGGTCCTTTCCGAAATCAATCGTAAGTATGTTGAAGAAGTCAACCCGACGGAGATTACGGACGCCGCGATCAACGGCATCAGAAATATTCTGGATCCGCACACCACCGTGTTCGCCCCGAAGGATTACGAAAGCCTCCGTGTTTCGATGGAAGGCAAGTTCGGCGGCGTGGGCATCACCATCAGCCTCCGCGACAACATCCTCACCGTTATTTCGCCGCTTTCCGGCACACCGGCATTCAAGCTCGGCATCCGCGCGGGCGACCGCATCCGCAAAATCGACGGCAAAGAAACCAAGGGTCTTTCGCTAGACGACGCTGTCAATAAGCTCCGCGGTAAAATCGGCACGGATGTGACCGTCGCCATTGAACGTGAAGGCGTCCCCGACCTCATGGACTTCACCATCACGAGAGCCGAAATCATCGTCCACGCCGTTCCCTATTACGGCATGGTATCGCCGGAAATCGGCTATATCAAGCTCGCGACATTTAGCGACAAGACGACAAGCGATGTCGAAAACGCCATCAGGAACCTCCAGAAGCAGGGCATGAAGAAGCTCATCCTCGACATGCGCTACAATCCGGGTGGACTCTTGAACCAGGCCATCGAAATTAGCGAACTGTTCCTCAAGCCGGGCAACGTCATCGTGAGCACTCGCGGTCGCACGCAAAAGACTGAAAGCGCCGCCCGCAGAACGCCACTCGTCAAGCCCGAAGTCCCGATGGTCGTCCTTGTGAACCAAGGGTCTGCCAGTGCGGCAGAAATCGTCTCCGGCGCACTGCAGGACTGGGACCGCGCATTGATCGTCGGCAAGACATCGTTCGGCAAGGGCTCTGTGCAGACCATCTTCCCGCTTGACAACGCGGGCAATGCCCTCAAGCTTACGACCGCATTCTACTACCTGCCTTTCGGACGTTGCATCAACAAGCCCGAAAACGGCATCAAGGGACTTTCGTTGCAAGACGAAGAAATAGACGAAGAAGAAAAAGATACGGCAAAGACGGACACCGTCAAGGCCGATACCGCCAAGCGCGACACGTTCTACACGAACAACGGCCGCATGATGTTCGGCGGTGGTGGCATCAAGCCTGACGTCGATGTGGAACTCGATCCGATGCCTTGGGTCGTCCAGGTGCAGGAACGCATGGCCATGTACTTCAAGTTCGCTGTAAAGATTCGTCCAAGCCTCGAAAAAGCAGGCGTCAAGATGAACTCCGACTGGGTCGTTCCGGATTCTCTCTTTACGCAGTTCAAAGCGTTCTGCAAAAAAGACACGAACTTCATGAAGGTCAAGAGCAACGCCCTCGTCGGCGTGGATCAGCTTGAAAAGAGCATCATCCGCGAACAGAACTACATGGGCGATAGCGCAAAGACCATCTCGGATTCCAATCTCGTCAAGAGAATCGGCGACATGCGCAAAGCTCTCGAAGATAACCGCGATGCCCAGTTCGAAGCGAACAAGGACTACATCAAGGACGGCATCAAACGCGAGCTCCTCACTGCATTCGTGAACGATTCCGTCAGCACGGCGTTCTCGCTCAAGCGCGACAAGCAGTTGAACGAAGCCATCAAGTATCTGAGCGATGCCCAACTTTACAAGAAACTGATTAGCGCTCCGCCGAAATCGAAAAAGAAAGCCGCCGCCAAGGCAAAGAAATAACGGTCCAAATTGATTTCGCTGGTAAACAAAATGGCAGAAGGCCTGGGCAAGGTCGTAAGACGCTTCCTGAACAAGGTTGTGAGCTACATTGTGTTCATCTGGGAACTGTTCAAGAATATTCCTGGAGCGTTCACGAATTTGCACACGACCGTGGAGCAGATGCACCACGTGGGAATCACGAGTATTCCCGTGGTGTTCGCGGCATCGCTTGCTACAGGAGCCATCATGTCGTGGCAGCTCGCCTACCAGTTCGGCGACATGATTCCCATGATGTTTGTCGGCATGGCGGTCGGTAAATCCGTCATGGTGGAACTCTGCCCTATCCTTACGGCGATGGTGCTTGCTGGGCGAATCGGCGCTTCAATGTGTTCGGAACTGGGAACAATGGCCGTCACAGAGCAGCTCGATGCGTACAAAGTATTAGGTTTGAATCCCTACAAGTACTTGCTTGCGCCAAGACTTATCGCAACCGTCATCATGCTCCCGGTGCTCACCATCTTAAGCATTTTTATCGGTATTGTCGGCGGTTACGAAGTCGCTCACCTATACAAAGAAGTTTCATTCTCGGTGTTCTTCTACGGCGTGCGTATGTTCTACCAAAACTGGGACTTGGTCGTAGGTCTCATCAAGGCGACACTTTACGGATTCTTTATTTCGAGCTACGCATGCTTCTTCGGATTCTTCACCCACAGCGGTGCAGAAGGCGTAGGCAAGAGCACCAAGGCGACAGTCGTCGCCGGCATGACAAGCATCTTGATTGGCGGGTTCACGCTCTCCAAACTATTGCTCGTCTAACGCGATGAATTTATACAAATGTTTGAGACCAAGCGCACAAGCAATAAGAGTTATACGGGGAACAAAGTTCAGGACATTAGCGTCCTTTTGGAACAAGTCCTTGCAAAGAGACTCATCTCCGAAGATCTCCACTTCAAAACGATTTCAGAGCGTTTTTCGGAGGTGGTCGGGCCCCTCCTGGTAGGCCATGTAAAGCCCCAAAAAATAGACAAAAATATATTGGTGCTTCATGCCGACAATTCGGCGCTCAAGTTCGAACTAAGCATCCAAAAAAAAGCTATTATTGGTAAGTGTAATACCCTTTTGGGGAGACCGTTTATTCAAGGAATACGATTCGTCTAAGAGGGGCTTAATAGAGGATTTATGGCAGAAGAAACAGAAGAAGTTAAGAAGGCGGAAGCAGATTATAGCGGTTCAAGCATTACCGTTCTCGAAGGTCTAGAAGCAGTTCGTGTCCGCCCCGCAATGTACATTGGTTCCACCGACATCCGCGGTTTGCACCACCTCGTTTGGGAAGTGGTCGATAACTCCGTAGATGAAGCCCTTGCCGGTTTCTGCAACCATATCGAAATTTCCATTTTGCCGGGGAACGGCATCCGCGTCACCGATAACGGCCGCGGCATCCCGACGGACATCCACCCCAAGGAAAAGGTGGGCACCATCCAGGTCGTGATGACAAAGCTCCATGCCGGCGGTAAGTTCAACAACAGCTCGTACAAGGTTTCCGCCGGTTTGCATGGCGTGGGCGTGAGCTGCGTGAACGCACTTTCCAACAAGCTTATCGTGACCGTCCGCCGTAACGGCAGAGTCGTAAGGCAAGAATTCGCAAAAGGCATTCCGTGCGGTCCGCAGGTCGATATTGGAGAATCCGACGGAACGACAGGCACATCCGTAGAATTCTACCCGGACGATACCATTTTCTCCGAAACTGTTTACGTGTATGACACGCTCGCCACGCGTTTCCGCGAACTCGCATTCCTCATGAGCGGACTTCGCTTGACGCTGACCGACGAACGCGACCCGGAACACCAGCAAACAGACACGTTCTGCTTCCCCGGTGGCGTTTCGGAATTTGTGCGCTATGTCGATGAACACCGCACGCCGCTTTTCCAGAACCCAATCCACTTGGTACTCCCCGATGGTCAATATCCGCTCGAAGTCGCTATGTGGTACAACGACGGCTATCAGGAAAACTTCTTCAGTTTCGTAAACAACGTAAACACGTACGATGGCGGTACTCACGTGACCGGCTTCAAGACAGCCCTCACCCGCGTCATCAGCAAGTTCGCGCAGGACATGCCGAAGGGCAAGAAAGAAGCGCAAATCACAAGTGACGATATCCGCGAAGGCCTTACCGCCGTCATCGCCATCAAGGTTTCCCAGCCGCAGTTCGAAGGCCAGACCAAGCGCAAACTCGGCAACTCCGAAATCGCCGGTTACGTGGCTTCTGCATTTGGCGCAAAACTCGAAGAATACTTCCAGGAAAATCCGGCTGCCGTCAAAATCATTTTGGACAAGGTCTACAACGCGGCACTCGCTCGTGAAGCCGCACACCGTGCACGCAACCTTGCCCGCCGCAAGAACGTCCTCGAAAGTGGCGGACTTCCGGGCAAGCTCGCCGACTGTTCCAGCCGCGACCCGAAGGAATGCGAAATGTTCATCGTGGAAGGTGACTCCGCAGGTGGTTCCGCCAAGATGGGCCGTAACCGCGAATTCCAAGCAATCCTCCCGTTGCGCGGAAAGATTTTGAACGTTGAAAAAGCTTCTTTGCATCGCGTACTCGATACCGAAGAAATCCTGAACCTCGTGAACGCCATCGGAACAGGCATCGGAACGGAATTCAAAATCGAAAAGCTCCGTTATGACAAGATCATCATCATGACCGATGCTGATGTCGACGGTTCGCACATCCAGACGCTCCTCCTCACGTTCTTCTTCCGCTACATGCGCCCGCTCATCGACGAAGGACACATCTTCCTCGCCATGCCTCCGCTGTACAAGATGAAGGTGGGCCAGAAGGAACGCTACCTGTTCGACGAGAAAGAAAAGGACAAGGCCATGGCCGAGGTCGAAGACCGCAAGAACGTGACCATCAACCGATTCAAAGGTTTGGGTGAAATGTCGCCGGAACAGCTGAACGAGACCACCATGGACCCCAAGACGAGATTCCTCAAGCAATGCCATATCGAAGACAGCGTGCTCGCCGACCAGATATTCAGCATGCTCATGGGCGAAGACGTGGAACCGCGCCGCAAGTTCATCGAAACCAACGCGTACAAAGTTTTGAACGATTTGGATATTTAAATGAGCCCGACGAAAGCCGACTTCAAAGCAGTTTTATCGCAAGCCCGGGACCTCGTAAAAGACTCGCTTGATCAAACAGAACAAGTCATCATGCAGGTGGCGAAAAACGCCCCTGCAGGGATTTCAAATCGCCTTGTTTCGTTATTTGACCGTAAAGGGAAACGCATTCGTTCGACGCTCCTTTGCTTACTCGCAAATTGCGGTACAGAAAAGCCCGACCTCAACCGCGTAGCCCAATCTTGTGCCGCCGTGGAACTCCTGCACCTCGCAAGTTTAGTCCACGACGACATCATCGACGACACAGACGTTCGACGCGGTCAAAAAACAGCCCACCGCGAATGGGGAACGCAAGTCGCCGTGCTCATTGGCGACTACGTGCTTTCGCAGTCCATGCGTTGCGTCATCGACGAAGACGCGAACATCCCCGCCATCATCTCCGATGCTGCAGATAAACTCATCGTCGGTGAGATTTTGGAACTGGACCATAGCGGAGACATGGGCCTTTCCCGTAAGGATTACAACGAAATTATCGACGGAAAGACAGCCGCGCTCATCGACGCAGCAGCACGAATCGGTGGCATATTGGCAGGATTCGACCAGCCGATGGTTGACGAATGCGCCAAAATGGGAACGCACTTTGGCATCGCATTCCAGATTATCGACGACCTGCTCGATTACGGCTACGGCTCTGTAAACATGGACAAGGCGAAGTTCACGGATCTTTCGAACGGACTCATCACCCTCCCGTTGCTTTATTACTTTGAAGATTGCAACGCCGAAGAACGCACCGAAATGGAAAATCTTATCGCGAAAGCTTCGGAAGAAGGCGTCCCCGAAAAGATTTTCGAGCGATTGACAACCAAGAAGAGTTTGGAGAAAGCAAAAGCAGAAGCTTTGGAACACCTCGAACAAGCCTTGGCAATCGCAGACAAATTCCCCAAAAGCGATTTCACCGACGATTTAGTCGCCATGTTCTCTAGCATGAGCGAACGCGGGAATTAGAAGCCATTTTATACGCATCAAAAAACGCGGTTTTGAAGCCGCGTTTTTTAGTTCAATCAATTAGAACAGATAGGTGAAGAAAATGCCCAGGGGACTCTCATACACATGAGTCCCTATGCCATCTAATGATGAATAAACGTAGTTTTCCCCCATCATCAAACCGACCCGATAATGCTCATTTATCATGTAACCTATAGAAAAGATTCCTGAAGAGCTCCACGCATTTTCTTGCGATATATCTGCTGTTGTGCTCTTTCCGTCTTGTTCACCCCAGAAGAACGTCGGGAAACCATAAGTCCCAGCCAATTCTATATAAATCATTTTTTTGATATAGAAACCTAGCCCCAAACGCAAATAAGGGTTAAAATACGAGATGCTCCCTTCATGACCAGCACGGTCCCAAGACCAACCATTGCGTTGGAAACCAAAAGCAGGAGACAACGAGAACCAACGTAGCGGACGGAATTCCCAGCCACCATAAATATGGATATCCCCATTGCCCAAAAAATGACTGCCATCATGGACCCATCCCCCATCATCCCTAGAATTCACTTTAACATGGGATAAAGCAATGGCACCACTTGCAAAAAAACGAGACTTGTAATCATTTGCAAAAACAATCGCAGGGAGCAACAGTAACAACAAAAACTTTTTCATCGTCCACCCCCTATTTCGCGCTCACAGCATTGCAAGCATTTTCGTCTTTTGTACGAGAATATTTTCGTGACAGTTCATTATGAAAGTCAAGATTACGATCGCTGTGATTCATCAGCTGACCAACACCGCTCAATTTGCCATCAACCAAGCGAATCGGGAAGTCCTTTTCGTAAACAAGAGCATCATTCCCAGAAGACAATTTAAAAAGCCATCCAAATCCCCCCGTACCAGCAATATAAACTGGCAATGGGTCAACAGTACCATTTATATCAGACGAAACGTTTGGAAGGACATCAACTCCAGTTATTCTGGCAACATAAGTAAAAGAGGAATCAGCTCGGACACAGAATTCTATACAAGTTTGTGCTGGCGTTACATCGAAGTGTTGATAATCAATTTTGTACATCGTAGTCTTATCAACTTTAACATCCACGCTCAAATTTTCTGTAGAGACCCAGCAACCGACGGCATCATGAACGCCGGGAGCATAGTCCGATTCATCATCGGCATAGTCAAAATAGCAGCCACAGAATGCGAACATTCCAAGCAAAAAGATATTTCTCATTAACAAGGAATTATTCGCATTCATGTAGGCCACCTTTTTAGTTCAAACGCTTTACAAAGCGATTTGTCTTGTTATCTTGTTTCATTTCAATCGTGTATTGCCCAGCAGGCAGCGTGGTGTTATCCCAATGGATATCCATCTGTCCTTTCTTGGCATTGGACACATCTAGACGTTTCACAAAGGAACCATCCATTGTGTACATAGACACGCTGAACGGAGACGCCGTCTTGACTTCGACTGTAAACTTTTTCCTCAAGAAGGAAATCAGCTTTACCGACTTCAAGACTTCGGCAGACTTGATTTCAGGGAAAACCGGGGCATCTTTTTGTTTGATGTAAAAACCGGCTTTCTTTTCTTTAGTCTCAACGACATCGAGCAGTTTGCAGTTGCTGCACTTTATGCCGTTCGCCTCTTTTTTGTCCTTGACATTGACGACACTCAAATCAATACGAGGGACGTCAATATGCCTTACATCACCAGCGCGGGCAATTTTCAAGGAAACCGGTTTTCCCGAAGTACCACGAATCATGTCCTTAGCCTCGGCAACGCTTTTACCACGTAGCGACACACCATCGACCTCGAGGATGCAATCCCCAACGTTCAAGCCAGCAGAATATGCCGGAGAATTTTTCGCAATTCCCGCAATGGACACACCTCTGTTGGACTTGTAAACAGCGATACCGATGCCTCCGTAATTTTCTGTTGCAACGCCCATGACTGTAAACAAAGCAACAGACAAGAATAATTTAGAAAACAAATGCATATTCACCAGCTCCTTCTTCGGTTTTATCCATTTTTTGTGTTACATAGTCCACGCGAATCCAATCTTTGCTCAAAGCAACATCGGAGTAGCGGAGTTCGTCTATCTTGAACAAGCCATTTCCGACAACGCCAAACCACGGAGTCATCACATCAGCCAGTGTGGGAACCGTTATCTTCTTGACGAAGTCCCCGTTTACATAGACAGAGATTTCCGAATTCTTTACAGTCAAGGTCAGGAATACCCAAGACTGTTCCGGAACCGGGAAGTAAGAAGATGTCGTACCCGACTTAAACACAAGATTACCTTCAAGAGTCCTTTCCAGTTTCCAATTAGGAACGGCATCATTTGAAGAAGCAAAGCAATTTCCTTCAGCCCCATCAAAATAGACCCATGCCGATATGGTACCTTCACCATTCTTGAAGTAGCTATCTTGCTTCAATACAGCACCACCATTTAAGCCCCAGTACTCAGCGTTTGCGATATAGCTATCCTCAGCAAAACCCATTCTTGCAGAGCCATTATTTTTATAGTTCGTCGCATCGATAATCCAATCCGAAGAATAGGGCGCATCGACAACTTCTATATCGCCAGAATATTCCATGAATTCGCTAACAAACGAGACCTGGTGAGCAAACGATATATTCTGTGCCCACAGGGTTCCACGCATGGAACTACGATCGCCCATGTAGAAATCGGCGTTAGGCAAAACGAACACACCGTTGATTACGCCATCATTCCCGAACTGGACTCTTGAAGTACCAGCAACCTTCACAACCAATTTCTTTTTGGCAGCATTGAATCGGACGTTATGCTCAGCAACAAACTGATTAGACACAATCATTTCCGCTTCCGTAGCATTCGTTTCCAATTCAACCTTGGCGCCATTCCCCACAGAAACAGATCCGAAATAGTAGAAACCATCTTGAAGAATGGCTGTACCATTTCCACCGACAACAAGATTTTCGTATACGCCCGGTTCTATTACGGCACTACCACCTTGTGGTACAGCAGCCCTTCTAGTTCCAATCTGCGTGTAGATTTCACCAATTTCCAAAGGATTCTCCTTGGGCAGAGGTACGGCATTGCCACTCCAGTTCACGTTGTAACCGGCAATGACCTGACCACCGACAACAGCGCTTCCCGTCAACGAAGACTGAGAACGCAGCTCAATATTGTTCCAAGCAAGCATGTCGCCTTCAACACTGCTACCTTCGGCAATCACGGCTCCCAGTTCAGTACCGACACTGCCGACCACGCGAGATTGCCCATCAATAAACAAGTTTTTCTTTGCATACAGAGCAAATCCCTTGATCGATTTGGGCGGGAACAGCTGAGTCGTAGCATTTGGCGTATAAGAATACACATCCTGAGATACAGAGGCATTCACGACAACATCCATCCCGAGATTACCTCTATTGGCGTACAAAGCACCATTCCATATAACACGATCCCAAAGTTTAACCAATGCATTCGGAGCCGTCAGAATACCATTCCACTTTACATCGTAACCGATATTGACATTATCACCCATCACATCGAAGCGGACTGCAGACGGATCATTTTTACCCACAAATTCCAATTTTGCACGGTCACGTAGTTGCATATTGCCAGAGGCCTTGATTGCAATAATTCCAGCATCAACATTAGCCAAAATTTTGGAATCATAATCCATGGTAAAGCTCTTAAAATGATACGTACCTGCCGACATATTCACAACACTATTGGTACCCACAGTGAAGTCGCCATAGCTACCCGGAGCAAGAGAAATTGCGCTACCGGACTGAACAGCGACATTCTGCGTTCCAGGAATAGGCAGAGGTTCCACAGCCAATTCTTCGCTTCCGTTCGATTGATACGATCCGTTCAACACGGAACGTTCACCAATAACAAGGTCACCCGTTGTATAGACAACATTATTATAGTATTGCTTATTCGGAATCACATAAGGTCCACGTTGTTCTTCGTTGAAATGATAGACGCCCTTAAAGGATTCGTTCCACACAGACGCACCATCATACGGTTCTGCCAACGGGTTACCCCAACGAACTTTCACGCGAATACGGGTAGAGTTTGCGTGAACGACCGGGATTTTAACCCAGAATTCGCCTTTATATTCATCGCGAGAGAACCTTTCCTTTTCGACATCCAGCTTTTGCCCACCGATATCGGTAAAGCTAATATCATCACCGCTTTCCAGCGACTTGTTAAAGACAAAGTTCTGACGATCCAGTTTTACGAGGACCGGATAATTGTAAAGGTCTTCTGTCGGAACGGCGTCCATCAAGGAGATGTCAATTATCTTTTCGAATTCAGCTTCAAACAAATTCAATAGATACGTGTTAGATCTGTTACCCGCAATATTGGTAACACCGATTTCCAAGTAGAACTGGTCACCACTCTTAATCTGTTCATCCGGTAACGGCAAGGAATTTTCACGAATCAAACCGAAGCCCTTGTCATAGACCTTGAACTTCAGATTTTTCAAATCATCATAATGAATCGAGAAATTACCTTCTTCCATTTTTTCCAAATCGAAATAAGAACGGCTGTATTCAAAGCCCCTGTAATCCAAAACTCGGGACCATACAAACCTAACGCCTTCCGGAGCCTTGAAAGAACCCGTCAAGGAATGGGTCGGCGTAAAGTTCGGCGAATCATAAGTCATCTGGCATTCCGGAGTCGCTTCGCTTACCGGGACAACGATAAACTTATTCGCAACAAGATCGTCCTTGTAATCGAAAAGCGATATATCGAACGAGCGTTCCGTACTTTCGACAAGCGTATTATTTGCAGACAACAAGAAGTTTCCATCCTGTTCTACGTTTTGCGTCGTCTTGACCGTACGAGTAGCCAACACGGATTCGTAAGCAATAATAGAACCATGTTTTGCGTTGGCAACAATCATGTTGGTTTTACGCAAATTACTGCTGCCAATCGGATCCAAGTCAACTGTCAGCAAATCCGCCGGAGGATCAATTCTCTTGACATCAACTTCGGCTCTGTTTCCAACAACACCTTCATCATACGAAAGGAAATACGTATTTTCCCCCATATCCAAAGGCAGTTCTACAGAGAAGCTGGAACCATTATAAACGACATTCGCCGTCAAATCCTTCACAGCCGTATCAAAAACCTTATCAGAACCCGCCTTCCACACGACAATGTTCTGATTCGGCTCGCAAATACCGCGAATCTTGATCTTTGTATCATAAACGGTTTCCGGATATGGCTGCAAACTGATAGGAGCAACAGTCGGTGCAGTCGGAGCCACATAATAATAGTTTATGCTCTCGACAGGATTTTCGACATTTTCCTTTTTCAGGATTGCAACGCCATTCTGAACACCGACCAAAGTAACCTTTGTCATCTTGCCACTTGTCGGATTTTTAAAATACTGGCTATCACCAATGCGCATCTCTCGCGATTCCGCAAAAGCAAGCGTGCAAAGACAGAACAGTATTGCTAGTATCATTCGCATTTTCATATTCTTTCCTTACGGATTTGCATCCAGGTTAAAGTCCACATTATAGACGCCATCGCTTGTCTCAGTCACAGAAACTGTAGCATCGTCCAAGGTTGCGCTTTCTCCCAATTGGACAGAAGCTTGCTTAGGCATTTTATGCTCATTATTCTCGGTATTATTCACAGTACCGGAAATAATCACATAAGACCAACCCCTAGGAGAAGACAAGTTAACTCTTCCTTCCGGCAACTTGTGATCATTTTCATCATAGAACTCAAAAGTCAAGCCATCGACAGGTTGCGGGGAATAGCCATCCGAAACAACATACATCGTTCCGTTATTCGTCCATCCATTTGTATTTACTTCCGTCCTATTAAAACGAAGCCTCAAATCCACATTTCCTTTAAGAGTCGAGACAGCCGGGTAAATCTTGACGACAGGCCCCACATTCTTGTTGGACGGGATAATCTGCGGGACTTCATCCTTACCAAGCGGAATCACATCAACGCGAGGAGAACCAGAAGCGACCTTAACCTGAGAACGTCCCATGGCATCACTAAACAATGTTTTATCTTCACCGTCGTTAGCAACAGCACCGACAAACACATTAATCGCCTTATACTTCTTCTCGCCACCCACGGTTCGCACAAGCATCAACTGATGCATGCCAGACGTTTCGACATCCCAGTAAGCAAGCAAACCATCGAATCCTTGAGCGTCTGGAGTAACACGCGTTGAAGGAGTCAAGTCAATCCAGCCAATTTCACTAGAAGCGTACAGCTTGTAATCTTCACCAGCCTGCATACCCGGAATTGTCGCATGGACTTCAAGAAGACGCCTATCACGACCATTAAAGTCATTCGGCCCAATCCAGATTTTACCCTGCATGGCATCATAATCATCCATGCCTTCGCTCTTGAAAATCTTTACATCATCGTTAACTTTACCATCTTTATAGAACAACTTTGTTCGTGTAAAGCTACTTGGAACGTTAGAACTTTCCCACTGAGTCTTTGCCAACGGGTTGTCAGTCCATTCATCAGAAGAAATTTGCTTGAATACACTATTTTCTTCAGCAACAGCACCGGGTCGATGATAACCACGAGCCAAGTCTCTACGCTGCAATTCAGTCAACTTGGCACCAGCCAAATCACCCAAAGTGTAACCACGCCAATTTGCTTGAGACGAAGCGCCAGCTTCAAAATTAAAAGTCATATTGTTCAAACGTATTCTAAATGCATTATCGGGATCTTCACCCATAGCAAGGTCTTTGTCGCTATCAAGAGAACCATCATAGGCGTCTCTCTTGCCCAATGTAACAACGGAACCGTCTTCACTAGAATGACCATCGTCATCAAAGTCCGCATTGTACATTAGCGGATCCTGATTTGCGACATAGTCACAACCATCAGCACTACAGCCCATCTTTCTTACAATATTTCCATCGACCCAGAACTCTGGAGAAACTTCAATAACTGGAGGAACAAATGTGACTGTGGGATTATCACGAGAAACCGTTGATCCTAATCCACTCAAATGACTTGCTAAATCGAAACCGTTATCCAAGCCTTGAGAGCCCAAAGTAACATTGAATGCATATACTTTATAACATGCAGCACCTTGACATTCAACACCTTCTGTTTCTATGTCTACAGATGTCTTATCAACTTCCAAATCAGTATCCATAGAACCACATCCGAGAGGTCCACATTGATCTTGTACAGAAGACGCATCTAGCAATGGCCATGGAACAGAAAGTTGATTTTTATCATAATCAAATCCGTCACGCCATTTAGGATCAAAAGCAATGCCAACAGTCAAAGAACCTCCCAAACCACTATAGCTATTCAAAGAAATAGGAGTAGAATGCCCATGTTGCACAACACCACCGAGATCTTTTAGCGCGTACGTGTTATCAACAACCCCTGGTTGATAAACTCTAGTCGCCATAAGATACGGGGAACTAGCGTAACTTCCCTTATTAGGTGCTATTTGGAAATAATGGAATATTAGCTGGACATCTGGTTGCAGGGCATTATCAAATTTAATTTTACCATTCTCTTCATGGAACGTTTGGAAATTCCAATTATGCAAAGATTCAATAAAATATTGAGCAGATACAGATCCATTACGTACATTAGCGTCAATCAATTCAAAAAACTGAGGATGATTCGGATTTAAATATGGTTGCTTATTACTGCTAAAAGCGCACGCATCACAGAACAAGAAGTCATTCAATGGATCCAGCGTCAAATAACGGTTGACAAGGTTTCCATTACCATAAGCAACACCATTGGTACCCCAAAATCGAGCCGTTGGTTTTACTTTAGCAATTATCATATTATGGTGAAGAGTGTTGTCCTCGCCAACGAGTCCCACTGGATCAAAGCCACTATTTCGCCAAACCCAAGCACCTTCAACCTCGAACTCAGCAGAATGCTTTATACCATTGTAGCGATCCTTACTTCCAAGAAGAGGTTCCCCATAATCAGCAACTCTATTACCACAGCCAGGAGATGGATTTTGTGCGCAATACAATTCAACTTGCGATCTAACCATTTTTTCATCAGGAACATCCAAGCATTCATTTGCCGAAGCGCCCAAATCACAACGTTGATCCCAATAAATGCTAGAAGAATTGAAGCTAGGAGGTGTTGAAGGCTTTTTATAAATATCATCCTTAGACCCATCATAAGTGGGTATTCCATCAGGACAATAACGCCTATCGCCTCTACATTTAAAAACTGCAGTTGTGAGATCGTCACCAACATAAGGATTGTCACTACTATAAGAATGAAGAGTACCCCATCTAATTTCAGCAGCAGCCATTCTTTGTAGTTGTAGATACATTGGTATAAATTTAGCGCGATCATCTTCAGAATCGCATTGTGTAGCCATCACTTCTGCTTGAGTATATAAATATGTCGGGATAAAGAACAATGTAACATTAGCCCACCTCATTTGATTTTTTTTATCTGAGCCAGCAGTACCTGCATCAAAATTATTTTCTATCGGCACAGCCTCCCCATTTTCAGAAAAGTCATATACACCCAAATAATGTATTCTATCCGAGAAATCTTCTAAATCTTCAATGAAAATCCAATTATAATGTTCTCTATTATAGACATACGACATAGCCGCAACAACGTGGAATGAGGCTGTAGTCTTGTGGACCTGCACACCAACACTATACCGTTCAAAAGGCAACGCACTGACAATTTGAGTTCCACTATATTTTACCTTAACATCAGCATTATCTGTTACAACAGTCTTACCGGCAGGGGCAAATTGAAGAATTGCATCAGTCATACCATCAACAACCTGATAATCCGAACCTTCCAATTCTAAATGATTGTTTTGGGGATGATTATTGCCATCAACTTTCAATACCACATCACCATCAACAAGCATATGTTCGTCTGTAATTTTAAATGCAACCTTCTTTTCATTTACAATATTTCCATCCGCACCATGGATCTGGACAACAAATTCATAATTTCCAGGAAGAGCCTGTGATGTACTGTTGTAATGGCCATCCCAATTGACCTGATAATTCTCCTTACGTCCCGCGAGATAGAATTGATCCAGAAGAGTCTTTCTTCCATTTTCTTCCAACTTCATCAACTCACGAACAGGTTCTTTACCATCAGTAGAGCGAACAAACGCACTAACAATAGCATCTTGATCAATGTTGAAAGTAAATGTCACTTTCACCGGATTCAGGATATTTTTTTGCATATAAGAGACATCAAAAAGAACAGGCTTCGGGTTATAATCCACATTGCTCAACACAATCGGTTTTCCAGTCACTGAAATATCCTTACTAGCAACACCATAGACTCCATCTTCAAGACCTTCTAAAGTCAAAATTATACGATAGGATCCCGAAGGAACAAAGCCCATGGCATCATTTTTTCCATCCCATATAAATTGTTCAGCAGCACTTGTCAAGGGCAAAAAGACTTCGCTCTGATTTAACATCGAAAGAAGCGGCGTAGAATTTTGACCCACAAAAGCCAACTCATCCTGATTTGCTTCCTGGGTATACATAAACTTCACATCAGCAGCAGCATTGCCCGTTTTCACAAAACTACCTTGGAGATTCCAAGCTATTTGTGATTTAGCATCACTCTTGATAACATACGAGCGAGATTCTCCAGCATTCAATGTCACACTCAATGAAGCATTCTGTTCACCAACAGATCGACTTAAATCCTCGGTATTGTTACCATCTGCAAAAATGTTTACCACAGCATTTTTCGCTTTCGAGAACAAAATGGTATATGTTGTAGCAGATTGGCCCGCAACAAGGCGAAGATGATAAATATTTTCATCTTTATTCAAGTCATTTCTGTCAATCCAAAGATATGCACCCTTAGCAGAAGTACTATTAGGAGCACTATAATATTCCTTGGGAATAACGTTCCTAAAGATTCGCTCGACGTCAACAAAAGTCGATTGATTTTTTGTATTAGTTCTCAAGATTTCCATTCTAACTTGACCTTGCTTTCGTTCAAGCGGGAAATCCGTATTCCAACGAATATTACAGGTTGCATCCTTTTCTGTGAAATCACACTGATCCGGAGTCGAGCTACTAATTGCAATGGAGGGCATGGATTTTGTACCAGAAGGAACAAATACATCCACAAAATCGCTTTCGTTATAGCCACCTTCATTAAACGTTTCGACTTTTATCCTATAGTTTTTACCCTTCGCATTGTCCGGGAGCTGAGAAAGATCCCAGTATCCAAGGATATCATCACCTGCACCGTTCTTATCTACAGCACTGCAACTGACATAGATAGGATTATTGCAACGGCGACCTTCTGGCACAGTCATACCAACATGCTCCCAATTCCCAACAACAGCCGATTCTTCATCAATCTCTGCATAGGACAATTCATACTTCGTAAAGGAACCACCAGCACGCAGATTCGGATTACCAGCCGAACCACGTATTACGACACGACCAGACAATTCCGGCACTTTCCCATCAGTAGATTTTACCGGATATGTTATCTCCGGCGGAATAAAGTCCACAACAAAGCTGAGTTCGCCCTTTCGTACATTACCATTACCATCAGCAACTTCAACTTTAGTAAGGCACGCTCCCTGAACATCAGCAGGGATAACGGCTTCAAAAGCAAATTTTACTTTCGAATCGACCTCAACAGAAGAAACTTGACCATAGGAAATCGTCCTATCACCACATTTCGCGGTCACATTAGCACTCATTCCTCCACCCAATCTCGTAACAGAAGGATCTTCATCAATTTCATCAGCCTTAAATGTAACGATATGCATAGAGCCACTCTTAACCGTATATGGCACACTTAGTTCCGTTATCTTCGGAGCCGTCATATCCACAAAAATCAAGGGCATCAAAATTTCAGACACATTCTTCGCCGCATCCGCAATCTTGACAACAGGTTTGTAAATTCCATCCGGAACAGATTGGTAACCATTTATTGTATTCTTTAAGTCTTCCGTCAAAGCCTTGATAACATCATGGTTATAGACAAATTTTCCGTTTTCAAAAACACCTTCCATCTTTTGTACAAAGTTGTGACCATTGCGAACTTCATTTCCAACGAAATCAATTTGAACAAATTCAATCCTTGCTTCTGGCACAGCAGCAATAGGAGAGTTTTCAACATCAACAGCAACTCCATAAGTCGTATTCTCGTCAATAGGATCCGCAACAATTAGTTGCATCGTATAAGAGCCCTTATCCGCGTCAGTCATTGGTACAACACATGATAAATCGCCCTGATAAGCTTTGTAAACAGTCCATCCTTCCACAGGAATCATGGAGCAATTATTATTATCAATTCTTATCACTTTACTTCCATTTACTTTCTTCAGAATAATCCCTTTTATAGTTGTATTCGGATGCAAACCAGAAATATTTATAGTTTTTTTGCGGACTATATCATCCTCGTCTTTGGCATTCTGCAAAGAAAGGTCAAAAACATGAGAAGTTGTTTCATTTTCCCATTTCACATCTACAATAGATTCATTATTTGAATTTTTTGTTACAGAGGATTGTGTATACTCAACCATTTTTTCAAGCTTCAGATTTACATCAGAGACATCCATCTGCAACACCAAATCTTTATCCGTAGCAGACCCCATATAACGATTACGATCGAAAACAAATTCTTGATCCCCTTGTTTCAAAACGAATTTAGGATTTTCAATTGTCGGTGCTGTACGGTCAATAATTATTTTTTTAGTAGCTTTAACCCAATGAGTCATGCAAGACGATGCATTTGTCAAATCACCATCATTGCAATACGTAGCAAAAGGTTCTGACATATCCGGCTTCGGTTGATAAGATTTCCAAAAATCACGTCTAGCTTCTTCACTAGTCGCATCCTTTACAACATCGTCATGAACACGAATAGAAAGTTCATACCTTCCATCCGGCAAGTCATTTCCAGCATCATTCTTCAGCTCAATCGAACGAGTCTTTGAGCCCGGAGCAGTAAACCTAATTGCAGACAAAACATTGTCAACAGTCTTATCTAGAGACTTAATCTCAATAATTTCGTCTTGAACAGAACGTTTTTCGCCGTTAGGAGAAATTTGATCATAAGACTCAAATTCTATGACAGTTGGATTAAACTTTTCTAGGTTCGAACTTATTTCAACAGTGGGTGCAACACAGTCCTGCGAAATCTTCAATTTATACGTGTAAGGCGAAGCACCGAAGCCCAATACTCTAGGATTAACAGTAATAGAGACAACCGTTTCAAGAGGCCAAACAATGGCATTTTTTGTAGAAACGCTATAACCCGTTAAAGAATTCGGTATCGGAGTAATTATTAAATCACTTCCATCTATATTTTCTTTATTTCCGTCTTTTATATAAGATATAGACAAATCACTAGCTTTCAAATCAGAAGACACTGCATAAATAAGATTCGTTTCAAATTCAAGCTTAGACGGGCCACAGAAAACTTCACCATCTCGCGGATAAACAAGTGAAATTGTTGGCGGAGGGCCAGGAATGAAGATGTCCATATTCTGACTTCTTGTCATCATCCACCTGTTTTCAGAGAAAACACTGATATGATTTTGACCTTCCAAGAACGGCTGATATTTTTTTATGATACACTCAGGATTCTTCATCTCATCTAATTTTTTCTGAATATCATCCAAATCTATGTTCCATTTACCCCAAGCATCAACAGGATTTTTCACCTCAGTTTCACATCTTTGAGAACCTATGGACACAGTCATTTTATAGATTTCTTCCTTTGTATTCACAAAGCCATGAGACACAGCATCTTCATCAAAACCCGAAGGCACAGCATCAAAATTATTAGGATCGTTCTTCGCAGCAAATTCAATCTTCGCCGTACCGTAATTAAAGTCTATACTCAATCGATTCATGCGATCCGGTTGCAAATCATCTACTTCAAACTCAATCAAACGAGGAAGTTTATTGACGACAAGATTCGATGCGCGACGATAATCAACCATGTCCGCAATGCTCTCATCAATATTGCCATTCGCATCAACTTGTTTACGACGATTCTTAAAAGTAATGTACCGATCCCAATCACCATCCTGAACATCAAACAACGCGCCTGCTTCAACAAAAGCGGCTCCAGGAACACGACCAACATCAACCATAACTCCATAAGAAGTCTCTGTAACGCTAGAAGACGATCCCGCCACACTAGAAGACGATTCGATAGGCTTTTCAACTACCAGTTGCATGGTATATTTACCCTTATCTTCGCCATCCAGAGGAACTTCGCAAGATAAGCTACCTTCATTAGCCTTAACTACAGTCCAACCACTCGGTGTAAGCGGTTCAGAGCAAGCATTCGCATTTTCAGAAGCATTAATCCTAATCGTTTTGCCACCACCAACCTTATTCAGAATAATTCCTTTTATGGTAGTATTCGGGTGCCAACCAACAATATTTATAGTTTTTTGTCGAGTTATTTCGCTAGGCGCCAAAACTCCTTGCAAAGAAAGATCAAACTCATGAGGTGCAGTCTCACCTTTCCATTTTACGTCAACGACAGATTCATTATTTTCATTTTTTATCGAATTCTTCGTATATTCAACAAGTTCCTTTGATGTCGAAAAGCCAACCCAACCATGTGTAGTATTTTTATCTCTATCTTGAGGATCAACAGGTTTGTAGACTATAGAAACAGACGGTTTTTCCCAAAGAAGTTCATCTATCATCTTTTTATCAGATCCACGTCCAGCAGGAGCATCAGAAGCCTTATTCTCATCTACTCTTTTCACTAAAACGCCATGGTATCCAATAAAATCTTCATCAATCTTTTCCGGATCATTGAGTGCAACATAAACACCAATAGCAGCCACATAACCAGAGAATCTAGCAATTTTGAAAACAGTATTATCCCAAAGACATATTCTCACCACAGCTTCTGCGGCAGCCAAAGTAGCCAAAAGAGGAACAAAGCCACCAAGAGCTTCTTTCTGATCATTATCATATGGGACATCAAATCTCTTAGTATCAGCCCTCGGATCACTAAATATTTTTACATTTTTTCCTTCACTACTCCAATGAGGAACAAAACCTGAACCCCAATCATTCCATAGGGAATTAAAGAAAACAGCAGTCACAAGCTTAAAAAGAACATCAAAGCCAGAGACATTTGTAAACAAACCATCTTCACCATCCAAAACATAAGGAATCAACCCACCTGCCAACGTGAAGATATATGTATAGTCCATTAAATGATTATTCATAAGTTTATGAAAACCAGGACCACCGGGAGTCGGAACCCCCGATCCAGTAGCAAGTCGAAAATATGGTAATTGATAACCGTTATTATTGTTATCGACCAAGGAACTTCTATTATTAAGTCCCTTTAAAATAGACTTTGTATTTGATTGATACAATCCAAACATGTCAAAATCATCCAAAGCCATAATATCTATACCATAACCGGCATGGTCTTCGCTTACACCTGTATCAGCATTGTCCACCCTTTTGTACCCCCCCAAAGAATTACCTAAAAAAGCAGCAAAAGATTTAGCCCATACAGGTACTGAAAAAACACAAGTCCACCCCATTAATGACCCAAACTTAGCCGGAGTCAATGTAGGATCTATCGCCAAAGCAATGAGTTCTCCAAGCATTGTAGTCGCAATTGCAGCGTTCCAGATGAGAGTAAAGTCCCATCCCTCATTCCAATACTTAACATAATTAGCAATTGCAGATCCTTCATGAGGGGAATCAAGAGTAATAAGTTTATCAACATCACCTTTATAAAAACCACTCGTAATATAATCACGCGTTGTTAATCCGCCCATAGAATGAGCGATAAAAATGTATTTTTTGGGAGTCTCTTCATTGTTAATGCCAGCATGTTGCTGGACTTGATTCCACAATCCCCAATCTATTTGCGCCAACTGCAAAAATGAATTTTTTCCATACTGTTCATAGGTAACAATATTGTTATTATCACTATTGACAATGGTTGGGAAAAATTTGTTCAACCAAAACGATTGTGCGGTCTGACCAAAAGAACCATTTTTATGAGGCATTCCCATTGGATTATTCGTTATGCTTCTATCGCCTAAATATTGAGACAAAGAAGGACCGTAAGAACTACCATTTCCTGTATAGATAGGACTTTTCCAAGGTTCGTAAAAATCATACCAAACAACGTGTCCTAGAAAGCCTCTTGATTGTAACGTTCCTCCAACATTGCCAAACCAATTTTTTTCAAAGAATTTTTCATCTCTAGATTCATCCCAAATAGCCGATTTTCTTGGCGCATCATAATGCTCAAAATACTTAGAATTAGCCGAATAAGAATGAGGTATCATGGTATTTTCACCAACACCATGCACTAGCACAATCATGTAACGTTTATAACTTTCCAATGGAGCTCTTGCATCTGCAAATGCACACAGTAACAACAAACATGCAAAGAACGAAGCTATCTTTTTCATTGTTATTTAACCTCAAAGAAACTCTTTGTTACACCCTGATTAACCAAAAGATTCTTAAATTCAATATCAATCTTCACGGGATTCTTTTTCACATTCATCGTATTTTTCACAGGAATATCGAGATCCTTTATAATTTCATATTCCCAAGAAGTTTTCATGTCCGCATTTTCGGCTTCCAAAACCCGGCATGTTTTCGTTTGGATTTTATACTCTATTTTCAAAGAATCACGATACACGCGAGAGTCATTAGATTGTTTTACAAACTTCAACTTAGACTTTCCTAATGTTTCAAAAGCACCTGTTAAAGGATTGGAGGAACATTTTTGCTGGTTCTGCATCCATTTTCCATCACCTGTTTTCGAAAACATTGTATCGCCATGACAAACAATAAAAGAGTTCAAATTATTTATCTGGATTTCCATTCGCAAATACGATTCATCTAAAGCAAGATACATAACCTTCATATTCTGCGAATTGGAAATATTACGTTCCTCCAAGGTCATGGTCTGAATCATATCGCCCCTGAAGCTTTTCATATTCGCAAGATTTGCGTTCCACTTCTTTTGGCAGGAATTGAGGAATGAATCGCCAGCATAAGCAGACAGAATCATCAGGAAAATTGCAAAGATTATCTTTTTCAGCATCTTTTTACCTATATACAAGAATACATGATGAACAGAGTCATCATTCTTCTTAGTTAAACAATCTTGTTATAACCCAGTAAAGAGCTATATGATATTTTATTAATACAAATACATTTAAAGTAATTACATTTAAAGTAAAATCATACTAACAAAATCGCGCCTAATATAAAATAACTTAATTATTTAGTCAATACAAACTATTATAATTATTTTGTATAATTTAATTTACTAGTTAACACACTTATAAAAGAGACTAATTAAAAACATTAAAAGACACAAACAAATAACAAACAATCAACATATTACATTTGTTGTAAAAAAAACGTAGTCTCAAACTACGTCATCACAATACAAATCTTTTAAAAAACGGTTCATACTATTAAAATCGATAAAAATTACTTACCTACAAGAGGCCATTCAAAAGTTTCCCAAGAACTTCTACAGCTACTATCACATTTTGCTTCAATATTTGCTTTTATTAGCGGAGAATCAAGATTTAAGCGAAAATGATGATATCTATAATAGCCATCCGATTCTGAAGGCGATTTTAAATTGGATTCCACAATTTTAAAGTTTTCAGGTGTAAGCCATTCGTCAAAAGTTACTCTTTCTTCTTCTTTGGGCAATCCATAAAGAACATACGCTTTCGAAACACCTTCCTTAATATATACATGAACCTTTTCTGCATTTTTGCATTCATACGCAGTGCAGCCGTATATAGCCAAGAACATATCAGCCACATCATCTTGAAAGGGACTTGACACACCATTATCACTATCAGCATGTATATTCACATGCAGCATTACAACGCCGCTATCCTTTCTAAAAGAACCAGTACGCGCAATCAATCGCAAAATAAATTTACCTACAATAGAATTATTCTCACACTTTGACAACTGTTCGTGCTGAGAATCATATCCATTTTCAAAGCGTTCGCATTCTGCTAATTCTTTGTATGAAGAAGCTAGCTTTTCTATTTTCGGCATCCATTTCACAATTGCAGAATCCACTTTAGGGCACCACAAATAATCAATATTAGCTTGATATGATTCATTGCACTCTTCCGCATAATGGCAGCCACAGAACGCAATCGACAAAAGAGCAAGCGAGCTAATTAGAATCTTTTTCATACAGGTCCTCAAAGGATGTCTGTTAATTAATATAACAAATTCCGGTTAAAAGTCCATGTATTTGTAACAAATGCTTTATGGATTCTCCTATCGGAGGATGACTGTTGTTTCGAGGCTTTACGTCTCTAAAAGCCGTGTAAGGAGATTCCGGCACTACGGCCGGAATGACAAGGTCAAAAAAGTCCAGAGTTGGCAGTACAACTAAATTACTTCTTGCGCATCCACACGGCCAAGAAGGCAATCACAGAGAGGACGCAGATGACGATGATATACCAGAACGCTGCGGGCGAGCCGACGGTGGCGTCGCCATTCATGCCGAACGGGAGTTTCACGTTCATGCCGAACAAACTTGCGAAGAACGTCGGGAGCGATATGGAAATCGTCACGATGGTGAGGTTTTTCATCAACTGGTTCACGTTGTTGTTGATGACGCTTGCGCGGGCATCCATCATGGATGTCAAAATGTTGGCGTAGATGTTTGCCTGTTGCAGGCTCTGTCCGTTTTCAATCTGGATATCTTCGAGGAGTTCGCGCTCGGCTTCGGTCCAGTTGAGGCTGCGGCCAAGTTGCAACTTGCGAAGCAGCGTATCGTTGCTGTTCAAGGCGCTCACATAGTAAATCAAGCCCTTGTTCAAGCTGAACATCGAGAGGAGATACTTGTTCTCCATCGACGTGTTGAGTCGCTGTTCCAAGT
>JAEEGK010005205.1_pt1 | contig 31458 bp, 27 predicted proteins | sample 8958771 | NCBI WGS metagenome assembly JAEEGK01 (sample SAMN16246547, study PRJNA631951) | gut metagenome | biome: gut microbiome; feature: rumen; material: SC-attached | host: Bos | place: Iran: Karaj | collected 2018-10
TGTGCCGCCAGGTTGCGGACCATCATCCGAAACGTGTGATCATCTTCGACATTTACGAAAACAATGCATATAACATCCAGCTTGAGCTGAAGGAGAAGCATCCCGAGCTCGATCTGGTAACCCTGATCGGTTCTGTTCGCGACTCCCGGAAGATGTTCCAGGTATTCGAACAGTACCGCCCGGACGTGGTGTACCATGCGGCAGCGCACAAGCATGTGCCGCTCATGGAGGACAGTCCGTGCGAAGCCATCAAGAACAATGCCATCGGTACCTACAAAACCGCTTATGCGGCAATGGTACACGGTTGCAAGCGCTTCGTTCTGATTTCCACTGACAAAGCCGTCAATCCGACCAACATCATGGGTGCATCGAAGCGACTTTGCGAGATGATCATACAAAGCTTTGACGAGAAGATCAAAGAAGGCAAAGCGGCCGAGATTCCGCAGCTGTTTACACACTATACGCACACAAGAGGCGGCAAGGAAAAGCTCGACCGGACGGCCAATGCCGAGTTCTTTAGGAAGATTAAGACCGAATTTGTCGCAGTCCGTTTCGGTAACGTGCTCGGTTCGAACGGCAGTGTTATCCCGATCTTCAAAAAGCAGATTGAAAAGGGCGGTCCCGTAACGGTAACCCATCCGGACATCATCCGCTACTTTATGACGATTCCGGAAGCCGTAAGCCTCGTGCTTCTTGCAGGAACCAATGCAAAGGGCGGCGAAATCTTCGTCCTTGATATGGGAAGCCCCGTCAAGATTGATACGCTTGCGCGTAACCTGATTAAGCTTTCCGGCCTTAAGCCGGACATCGACATCAAGATCGAATACACCGGTCTTCGCCCGGGCGAAAAGCTCTATGAAGAGAAGCTTCTTGCCGAAGAGGGCATTCAGAAGACGGAAAATGAGAAGATTCATATCGGTTGCCCGATTAAGTTCGACATTAACCGCTTCTTAGATGATCTCGATGACCTGATGGATGCCGCCTATGCAAACAGCAGGGATATCAAGAGACTGGTTGCCAGCATGGTAAGCACGTATCACCAGGAGGGTGTGGAAGCGCTTAGAAGCGAGACATACAGGATGTTGATGAAGGAAGTCGGTGAGGACAGCCTTGGCGAGGAAAAGGACGACTGAGCGCCGTCTACGACAATTGTCAATGCAGGAGTAATGAAAAGAAATGAAGAAAGCTTACGATGGGCTTTACAACAGATATATAAAGCGAGTGGTCGGGCTCGTCATCGCGCTCCCCTTTTTTGTCATTGCGATTCCGTTCTACATCATCATTGGGATTGCGATTCTTATTGAGGACGGGCTTCCGGTCTTCTACCGGCCTCTGCGCGGAGGATACAAAAACAAACCCTTTCGCATTTTTAAGTTCCGCACGATGGTGAAAAATGCCGATCAGATTGGCGGAGGAACAACTGCGATGCACGATCCCAGAATCACGAAGGTCGGGGCGATTTTGCGGAAGACCAAACTCGACGAAACTGCCAATCTGATTAACATATTGCTCGGAACAATGTCATTTATCGGACCGCGCCCGGAATTGCTTCGATATACGGATCAATATGAGGGCGAAGAAAAGGAGATTCTTGAGGTTCGTCCCGGTGTGACTGATTTCAGTTCTATCGAGTTCATCAATCTCGATGAGATTGTCGGCGAGGGCAACGCCGATGAGATGTACGAAAAATATGTCCTGAAAAGAAAGAACGAGCTGCGTGTTAAATATGCGGAGAGCGTCGGTTTCGGAACGGATTGCATAATTTTCTTTAAGACGATTGGGAAAGTGTTCCGTAAGGCATTCGGTTTTATCTTTAAGAAGGAACACCGTTGATTACCGGTGACAGTGAAACAGGAAAGACAGAAGATGGAATATATCACTTTGAAAAATTCGGACCTCATCGTCTCGCGGCTGTGCATGGGCGGTTGTCCCATGGGCGGCTATGGTTGGGGAGATGTACAGGAGCAGGAGCTTGTGGATGCGGTGCACGCTGCCGTGGAGAGCGGCGTGAACTTTTTCGATACTGCGGACACCTATGGTCTCGGGCAGAGCGAGAGGGTTCTCGGGAAGGCTCTCGGAGCCGCCCGAAAGGATGTAATCATAGCCGACAAATTCGGCGTTCGCGCGGGCAATGGGCCGACTTTTTACGACAACTCTCCGGAGTATATCCGGCAGGCAATCGACCTGTCACTGAAAAATCTGGGCACGGACTACATCGACCTGTATCAGGTACATTACCGCGACGGCAAGACGCCGCTTGCGGAGGTAATCGGGACGCTTACGGAGCTTCAGGCGGCAGGAAAGATTCGCTATTATGGGCTCTCCAACATCCACAGCGAAGATTTTGCTGAGGTCGCGCCGTTCGCCGGCAAGGTTGTCAGCGTGCAGGATGAGTACAGCCTGGCATGCCGTAAGAACGAGAGTGATCTGGAGACACTGTACCGTGAGTATCAGATAACGCCGCTCACCTGGGGAAGCCTCGGACAAGGCATTTTAACCGGCAAATATGACCAATCGGTGTCATTTGCCGCAAACGACCGCAGAAGCCGCGATATCTATGTAAATTTTCACGGAGAGAAACTCCTTAAGAACCTCGAAATTGTCGAGGTAATGCGCCCGATTGCCGAAAGACATGGCAAATCGGTGAGTGCTGTAGCAATTCGGTTCATTTTGGACCGGCTGGAGGGTTCCGTCGTATTGGTCGGCGCAAAGCGGCCGGCGCAGATTCTCGGCAACATCGAGGGTCTCTCGTGGAAGCTCGATGAGGAAGAGCTTGCATTGCTTGATCAAGTTTCGAAAGATTGAGGATGATACATGAATCGCAACAGTGAACAATTAGCCTGGCTGATTCGCCGGCACGGCATAGAGATGACACATCGCTCCGGCGGAAGCCACATCGGCGCTATTATGTCCGTCGCGGATGTCGTGGCGGTTCTTTATGCGGATGTTATGAAGTATGACCCGAAGAATCCGCAGTGGGAGGGAAGAGACCGCTTCATTTTGTCAAAGGGGCACGCGGGTGCAAGCATTTACGCCGCTCTCGCTGAGGAAGGATTCTTCCCCGTGGAGGAACTCAAGACGCATTATGCGAACGGGAGCCGGTTGTCCGGCCATGTGTCGCACCATGTTCCCGGCGTTGATTTTTCAACGGGCTCGCTTGGACACGGTCTTTCAGCTGCCTGCGGAATGGCGTACGCGGCGAGAAAGGATCGAAAGGACGACCATCGTGTGTTCGTTGTCCTCGGCGACGGTGAGTGCAACGAGGGTTCTGTCTGGGAGGCAGCACTTTTTGCAAACCATTTTCGGTTGAATAATTTGATTGCGATTGTGGATCACAACCGTATGCAGAGCCTGGATTTCAATGAGAACACGATTGAGATTGAGGACTTTGGCGCCAAATGGAAGGCGTTCGGCTGGAATGTCATCGAGGTAAACGGCAACTGCCATTCCGAACTCAAGAGCGCGTTCATAAAGGCAGAGGAGTTGCGTTGCGAAGAGTCACACAAACCTACGGTAATCATCGCCGACACTGTTAAGGGCTGCGGTGTCACTTATATGCAAAATGATATCCTGTGGCATTATCGTTTTCCACATGACGGATGGGAGTACGATGAGGCTGTAACGGAGATGCACGAAAACATTCCCGAAGGTGTTGTCGACCCGTATACGCCGGACGGCATTGCCAATCCAACACGGCATACGGATGCCGATGACATCGGTAATGACCATACATTTACGAAGACCTGGAACACGACCTATCCGGAGACGATGCGCAGGGTGGAAGCTGCACCCGGAAGCAATGAGGAGGTTCGGGAGATCGGAGGGGCAGCGAAATGAGAGATACATTTGTGCGAACCTTGACGAATTTGGCGAAGGATGATCCCAAGATCGAACTCGTAACCGGAGACCTCGGTTTCGGTGTGCTCAAACCGTTTTGGGAAACCTGTCCGGATCAGTTTACCAACGCGGGCATTGCCGAACAGAATATGACCACGGTTGCAGCAGGAATGGCGCTTGAGGGTAAGACAGTGTTTACCTATAGCATCGGTAATTTTCCTACACTTCGTTGTCTTGAGCAGATTCGGAATGATTGTGCCTATCACGAGGCAAATGTTAAGGTTGTCTGCGTCGGCGGCGGATTTGTGTACGGATCTTTGGGAATGAGTCATCAAGCGACCGAGGACATTGCAATTTTGCGGGCGCTTCCCAATGTGATTGTGATGGCGCCGGCCGATCTTGTTGAGGCGGAGGAGTGCACGAAAGCGCTCGCGCGAACGAAAGGAACCGCTTACCTGCGTTTGGGACGAGGCGGAGAAAAGCGGATTCATGAAAAGATTGACAATTTCGAGATTGGCAAGGCAATTCGTGTGTACGAGGGAGAGAGGATTGCAATATTCTCCACCGGCGCGATTTTTGAGGAAGTCACGGCGGCGTACGCACAGTTAAAAGAGATGGGGTACAACCCCTGTGTATATACTTTTCCGACGGTAAAGCCGATTGACCGCGAGGTGATTGAGAGAATCGCCGGGGAGTTTGAACTGATTGTGACCTGTGAGGAGCACAATATCGTCGGCGGGTTTGGCGGCGCGGTTGCCGAGGTTATGGCGGAGTCCGCAAACCGGAAAGCGCGGCTTCTTCGAATCGGGTTAAACGATGAATATAGTGTACGTGTCGGCAACCAGAAGTATTTGCGACAGCAATACGGAATGGATGCGACAGCAATCAGCGAAAGAATTGTCCGCGAGGTTTCAAAAGATGAACAATGATAATGCCGGAGTAGCGGCGGTTCAGCGGGAACTCTACGATTTGATGGTTGTTTTGCATGAGTATCTCGAAAAACACAACATCGATTACAGTCTGACCGGCGGATCCCTCCTGGGAGCCATCCGGCATCAGGGGTTCATCCCGTGGGATGATGATTTGGACATCATGCTCTCAAGAGAGAATTTTGAGAAGTTTGCAGATTGCTTTACAAAGGACCCTTCGGATCAGTTCATCTTCGAGCGCGACCAGTGGGTGTATCGCGCGAGAAAGACGCACAAGACAGAAGGGTTTGTTCCCTCTATTGACTTTTTTATCATCGACAAGGCGCCGGTGGGGAAGCTTAAGACAAGGCTTCAGGTTTGGCGTCTGAAAATTCTTCAGGGAATGCTTCGTAACAATGAGAAGGAGGGAAACTATTCCTTTCTATACCGCATCCTGATTGCTCTGTCGAGTTTGCTCGGCAAACTGCGAAGCAAAGACAAAATGTTTCGCACTTACGATCGTATTTCTCAATGGGGTCGCAATGGCGGCGGAACCGAATACGGCATCTTCAACGACCGTTTCCGTCTGCTCGGCCTGCGCTACGGCGAGTGGATTGTCAACGGATATACGAAGCATGCATTCGAGACGGCGGAGTTTGAGATCATCGAGGGATACGATGGGTATCTTACGAAACAGTTCGGCGATTATATGCAACTGCCGCCTGAACAGGATCGTGTTCCGCAGCACATGTTTTGATTACGGAGGAAGAGATGGCGACGGATATTGCCGCAATACAAGAGGAACTTCGTGTTCTTCTTGAGTTTTTTCACAAGCTTTGCACGGAGCATGGGATAGAGTATTCACTTCACGGCGGGACGCTTCTCGGGGCGATTCGTGAAAAAGGCTTTATTGCGTGGGATGATGATGCGGACGTCACTATGGATCGCGTAAACTACAACCGTTTTTGCGAGTTGATGAAGAGTGTGGAGCTTCCGAAAGGATTTGGGTTTGTCGACGAGAGCCGTTTTCCCCAATTTGCGATGAAACGAGAAGGGAGACCTCCGGTGTGGACGGATATTTTCGTCTACGACTATATTTCAGAAAAACCGTTTGCTCGAAAAATGAAAATTGCGGGAACCAACTTTTTTATCCTTGTCACGCGGCGTATCTCGGACCAGAAGATGTCCAACAAAAACGGCCTTTACAAGGGCGTGAAGAAGTTTTTGATGAACGCGCTCGTCTATTCAGCTCAGATTGTACCGTACAAATGGCGTCTTGCTCAAGCGAAGTGGTTCATGAGACGTTTTCCGGGCAAGAAACAGTTTGTACATCGATCTAACGATACGCGTGTAGGCGCAGCAAAGATTTTGCCGGCAGAAGTTATTTCAGGGTATGAAGTAATTGACTTTACCGGTTTTGATGTGATGGTTTTAAAGCGTTGGCATGAGGTCTTGACCAATTCTTATGGTGCTGATTACATGACGCCCCGTAAGGATAAGCCGGATGTGATGCATGAAATTACGCTTGCTAAGGAACAGCAGGAGATAGAAGCTTTTTTGGAAAAGCGGAAAAGAGTTAGATGATGTTGACGGAGAATGTCGGAAAAAGTAACGGATTATTGACATTACTGACAATCTTTCTTATGACGTTCAGCATATATGCGGATTTCGGAATCAGAAGATCGTATGGATATCTGGCTATTCTCGCAGTGGCGGTTTTTTTGATTGCCTTGAACAAATACATAAGACCATTTTCAAGGTTTAAAACCTGTTATTGGCTTTTTGTACTACCTTGTGTGCTTTTTTCGATACTACCCTCTTCCTATCGTTCCGATAATACAATTGCCATAAGCATATATATGATTGTCGCCGGGTTCTTTGTGACATGTGCGCAGGTTAACCAAAAGGAAGGACGGCGGGTGCTGTGGATTATTGATATTGCATCGATTGTTCTGTCCCTATATATTATTGCCGTGAAGGCCATCCCGTCTCTGTACTGGAACGGGGTGACTCGCTTTATCTCGTCATACTCGCAAGAGGCGGCAAAAGACCTGGCGGCTCAGGGTTATGGGATTCCGATTGGGGATTCTATCACATTTGCCGACTATGTGATTGTAATGGCGATGCTTTCGCGGCTGTCAAGGGTCATATTTTTGAAGATAAAACCGGGAATCGGATTCTTTATATTTAGTGCAGTGAATATCGTTGCAATGTTTTTTGAGAACAGACGATCCGAGATCTTATGCCTGGTAGTTGTTGTGTTCTTCTTCTTTCTGATGTCGTTGGATCCTCACCGAATGAAGGAGGTTATGAAGAAGCTTTTCCTACTTGTTGTTGCGGTGGCCTTGATTGTTTTTGCGTTTTATATTCTTTATAAGAACGGCGGGCTGGGGCGATACGAGGGGATTATTCAGAAGTATATCATGAAAGAGGCTTCGGGACAGGATGTTTCAGGAGGTCGGCTGGATTTGTGGGATACGGCTTGGCACTTGTTCTTGGAAAGACCACTGTTCGGAATCGGTTGGGAACGGTTTATGGGATATAACACCTATCATCATGACGTTCACAATACCTATCTGCAGTGGTTATGTGAGACCGGTGTTGTCGGGTTTGTTCTCATCTTCGTTCCAATGTTTATTTTATTGGGAATGTCATACAGGTGTGTGAAAAAGATATGCAAAGATAAGAATGCGGATGTAACGTTCACGGCTATGGCGTGTGTCGGATTCGGAACCCAGTTGTTCTTTTTTGTGATTAATATTATTGACCCGGCCTTCTATCACTTGAACTATTTTTGCTTCTTCGGTATCGCGCTGATTCTTTCGGAATGCTCATATAAACTATATTCTGAATCGTTGTAGGGGAAAGGAAGCAATCTTGAGCAATGGCTAGAAATAGGCTTAGAACGAATTTTGTGCTGAATACCGTTTCCCAGGTATTGCGAATTATAACGCCGTTTATCACGACGCCGTATATCGCGCGGGTGCTCGGCGTGGATAATGTCGGAATCTTCAGCTATTCGTATTCCGTGCAGTCATACTTCTGTCTGTTTGCGGTTCTCGGAACGGCAGCTTACGGAACACGCGAGATTGCGAGAAATCGCGACAATCGTGCAAAGGTAAGCCTCGCATTCTGGGAGATTGAGGCATTGCGTACCATAACCGCGCTCGTCGCCATGGCGGGATGGGCGGTTGTCATCGGCATCGCCGACAACCGTGTGATTTACATCCTTCTGTCGACCTACCTTGTCGCCTCGATGCTTGATATCTCGTGGCTTTACATGGGATTGGAGATGTTCCCATTCATCGTGGCGCGGACGATTCTCGTGAGAATCCTGGAAGTGGTTTCCATCTTTGTATTTGTCAAGGGGCCGAATGATCTTCCGATTTACTGTGCAATTATGGGCGGTGGCACATTAATCGGAAATATCACACTGTGGCTGAACCTCCGCAAGTGTGTTGACGGTGTAAAACGTAACTCGATTAACCCGTGGAGGCATTTAAAAGAGACGCTTGTATATTTCCTACCGTCGGTGGCGACGACAATATATACGGTTTTGGACAAGACTCTGATCGGTGCCATTACGGAGAGCGATTATGAGAACGGTATTTACGAGCAGGCGACAAAAGTCGTGGAAATCGCCAAGGCCATCGCATTTGTGTCCCTGAATACGGTCATGGGACCGAGAAGTTCGTACCTGTATCAGTCCGGACAGTTTGACAAGATTAAAGCAAATCTGAAGTTGTCCACGGATATCATGCTGACGATTGGCTTCGGCTTCGCCTTCGGCATCGCCGTAGTGTCTGATCGGTTTGTGCCGACATTTTTCGGCGCAGGATACGATGGCGTTATCTTGCTTCTTAAGTTACTGTCGCCAATCATTGTGATTATTACCGTAAGCAGCTCCCTGGGAGATCAATACTACAACCCGGCGGGTCTTAGGTTAAAGACATCGATGTATCTGATTATCGGTGCCGGCGTCAACCTCATATTGAACCTTTTGCTGATTCCTGTGCTCTATAGCGCGGGTGCAGTGATTGCCTCTGTGATTGCGGAGATTGTAATCTCGTCTTTGTATCTGATTCACTGTGACGGGTATATGAACCTAAAGACACTTCTTCACGTATCTTGGAAAAAGATAATTGCGGGAGGTATTATGGTGGTTGCTGTGCTTGTGATTGATCCTTGGATTCCGTCGAATGTTCCGGGGTTGATTGCGGTAGTTGCCGTCGGTGGAAGCGTATATCTCTCAGTGCTTCTCGCGCTTCGGGACAGCGCGATGCTCTACGCAGTTAAGGAATTTACGAAGCGTCTTCGCAGAGGCGGCAGAAAGACACAGAGTCAGGAATAACAGGAGAATGAGATGGATACAACGGAATTTGTCGTGAGTGAGAAACGTCGTGCGGTTTGGAACACAGAGATAGAGATTTTCGAGGCGTTTCGCGCGATTTGCGACCGACATGGGCTTACTTATTTTGCGGACAGCGGAACCTTGCTCGGAGCCGTTCGTCACAAGGGGTTCATTCCCTGGGATGACGATATCGACATTTCTATGATGCGCGACGATTACGAGAAGTTTCTGAAGTACGCTGCCGAGGAGTTGCCCAAAGCGTATTTTCTGCAGATCCCTTCGACCGAGGAAGATTACTTCTACGGCCACGCCAAGATTCGCAAAAACGGAACTACAGCTATAAGACAGATTCAGTATCCGGAGCGGTACACACACCACCAGGGCGTTTTTATTGATATTTTTCCGATTGACAATGTGCCCGACGGCAAGGTTACGAAGGCGTTTCACAAGTTTGTTGCGCTTAAGATGATGCAACTCATTTACTATGCGAAGTATTACTATCGTCAGAACAAACATTCCCTAAAGACGAGGATTAAGCACCGCATCAGTTGTATTCTGCTTCCGAGCAACAAGGCAATTCGCAGAGCGTACGACCGCTATGAAAAATGGATCCGTCGCTACAACAAAAAGCAGACGGTCACAATCGGATGCATCTCAATGTACTATAACCTCAGCAACTTCCTTTGGCCAAGAGAGTGGTTTGCGGAGAAGACTGAGTTGCCGTTTGAGAACATTACGATGGCGGCTCCTTCGGAGTACGACAGAATTCTTACTTATGAGTACGGCAATTATATGACGCCGGTACAGGCTCCGACGGAACACGGCGAGGTGTATTTCGATATCGAGCACAACTATACAGACTATTATGACGGGACCCGCGTGTTTGCGGAAGGGGACCTGAAACTGTGAGAAACCGGCAGAGATGGGGTTTTGAGAATTTCAACGAGGCGGTGAGTCAATGAAAAATGTAGCAGTTTTGTTTGCCGGCGGAATCGGAAAGCGAATGAATTCGGGGGATGTCCCGAAACAGTTCCTTGAGGTATTCGGCAAGCCGATTCTGGTCTATACAATTGAAGCCTTTCAGAACCATGAAGAAATCGACGGTATCGTCGTCGTGTGCGTGGAACCATGGATTCCGTACACGAAAGAACTTGTGGAAAAATACAGCCTCACGAAAGTTTTAGAAGTGATCCCCGGAGGCGTGACCGGCCATGAATCCCGTCTTCTCGGATTGCGATGCGTTACGAAGTATTTTGAAGAGGCGGTCGTGCTCATCCACGACGGAGTTCGCCCGCTGATTGATGAAGGAACGATTTCGCAGGCAATCGCATGTACAAACGAAAACGGTTCGTCGGTTGTCTGCTCGCCGGCAATCGAGACCATTTATCGCGAGGAAGGGAATCGTAAGACGATAATCCCGCGGGAACAATGCTCATTGCTACGGGCACCCCAATGCTTCTTCCTCTCGGAGATTCTCGGATTGTACGAAGATTCTTACGCTAAGGGCGAGCGCGATGTCATTGATTCCGTGACGCTGATGCAGATGTACGGGAAGAGTGTTCCGAAGGTCATCGGTCCTGCGGAGAATATCAAAATAACGACTCCCCTCGATTTCTATATGTTTGAAGGGATTATGAAGAGTCGCGGAATAAAGAGGGATACGGAGGAGAGCAATGGTTCTGACGGAAGATCTTGAACGCATTGTTTCAGATAAAAACATTGCCTGGGAGAAGCTTCGCGGAGCGAAGGTTCTGGTGACCGGAGCAACCGGATTTATCGGTTCGTTATGCATCGAAGCATTGCTTGCGACCGGGATTCCTATGCAAGTGTGTGCGATGGTACGCGACCGTGCGAGGGCAGAGGTTTTGTTTGGTAATCGTGTCGCCTATCTCGTGGGGGATGTGAGAAATCCGCTTCCCGCAAATATGGTATTTGACTATATCATTCACTGCGCGAGCAATACCAACTCAAAAATGATGATTGAGAAGCCTGTGGATACACTGGAAATCTCCGCTGCAGGAACGATGCACATTTTAGAATGTGCAAAAAACAGCACTGCGAAGAGCGTAGTCTATGTTTCCTCAATGGAGGTGTACGGAGTAACGAAGGAAGATCAAAACCCTGTTACGGAGGATGTGCTCGGGCGCATCGATGTGTTGAGTCCGAGATCTTCTTATTCCGAAGGGAAACGCGTCTCCGAATGCCTGTGTGCAGCGTTTTATCACCAGTATCAGGTGCCTGTGAAGATTGCAAGACTCGCACTGACGATGGGACCGGGAATTCCGCTTACGGACAACCGTGTGTCGATGCAGTTTGCAAGAAGCGTCATTGAGGGAAAGGACATAGTACTTCACACGGATGGGCGGACAGTTTCGAATTTCTGCTATGTTACCGATTGCCTCCGCGGTATTTTCACCGTGCTGCTTCACGGCACGAACGGTGAGGCATACAATATTTGCAATGACCATGAGACCCGGAGCATCCGCGAGATTGCGGAGCTGGTTGCGGGTCGGATTGCAGGTGGTTCAATCCGTGTCGTGTATGATATTCCGGCGGAAAATGTATTCGGCTATGCCCCGGATGTGGTTCTGCGGCTTTGCTCGGACAAACTGCGAAATCTGGGATGGAAGCCGGATGTCGGGATGGAAGAGGCTTATCATAGGCTGATTCGATACATCAAGGAGAGTGAGATACGATGAGTGAATTGACAAGAGAGCAGTTTGAGGTATTGGATTACCTTTGCGAGGAGCCGGAGGCGAATATTACCAGCTTATCTGGCAAGATTCGCAGGATGGGTGATGGGGTAATCGAGGAGACGCTTTCGGAACTCTGTGAAAGAGGATATATTGCCGATGGCGCTGTGACGGAGAAAGGATGGTCGGCGATGGAGCCTTACCGTGTAAGGCGTGCGGTATTTTTGGCTGCCGGATTCGGCTCCCGGATGGTGCCGGTGACGTTGACCACGCCGAAGCCACTTGTCCTGGTTCATGGCAAAAGAATCATTGATGGACTGCTTGACGCGGTGCTTACCGCAGGAATTGAAGAGATTTACCTCGTTCGCGGATACCTGGCGGAACAGTTCGATCAGCTCCTCTGCAAATATCCGATGATTCAGTTTATTGACAATCCTGCTTACTGCGAGACAAACAACATTTCATCGGCTGTGTGCGCCAGAATGCACTTGGAGAATGCATACATTCTCGAGTCGGACCTGCTGGTTCGTAACCCAAAGGTCGTTAGAAAATACCAGTATTGTTCGAACTTCCTCGGCTTTTACAGGGAGGTTTCCGACGATTGGTGCTTCCTGATGAAGGACGGTTACATTGCAGAACAGAAAATCGGCGGTGAGGACTGCTATCAGGAGTTCGGAATCTCATATTGGGATGAGGAGTCCGGACGTCGGCTTGCGGAAGATTTAAAAACGACGTTCGAACGGCCCGGCGGAAGAGACATTTTCTGGGATCAGGTTCCGCTCAATGTATGCCGCAGCAATTATCGAGTGGAGGTGCGCGAATGCGACGGGAGCGACATTGTCGAGATCGATACATTCGCCGAACTTAAGGAGATTGACAAGACTTACGATGTCTGATTGCGACAGGTCGTCTGGAAGAGAACCGGAGGAATCGAAGGTGGCGCTTACAAAAAAACAATTTGATATTTTGGATGCCTACTCTGAACACGGCGCTCTTACACAGCGACAGCTTTGCGAGCTGACCGGGCAGTCGCTGGGAAATGTTAACAAGGTTGTGAAGGAACTGACCGAGCTTGGTCTGGTCGACAAAAAAGGCATCACAGAGGCCGGCATCGGGGCAATGGAACCATACCGCGTTCGGAGGGCGATTATCCTTGCAGCAGGTTTCAGTTCAAGGCTTCTGCCAATCACACTGAATACGCCGAAACCGCTTGTGCGCGTGAAGGGAAATCGAATCATCGACAGCCTGATTGATTCCTGCCTCGAGGCCGGAATCACGGACATCTGGGTCGTCCGAGGGTATCTCCCCGAGCAGTTTGACCAACTTCTATATAAATACCCAATGATACGTTTTTTGGAAAATCCTCAGTTTAATGAGACAAACAACATCTCCTCGGCGGTGGCGGCGAAGGATCTTTTGTCGAACGCCTATGTCTTTGAGGCAGACCTGTTGCTTGCCAAGCCGGGATTAGTTAAAAAGTATCAATACAGTTCGAATATTCTCGGGATCAAGACTGATCGAACCGACGACTGGTGCGTTGTTGTTGAGGACGGCGTGATTGTCGAGGAAAAGGTTGGCGGGGAGGGAGACAACATCTGGAGACTTCTCGGAATCTCATATTGGACAGAGGAGGACGGTCAAAGGTTGGCAGAGGATCTCGTTCGGACTTATCAGGCACCGGGTGGACGCGAGCGGTATTGGGAGCAGGTTCCTTTACTCTATTGCAGGGAACGGTATACTGTAGAAATCCGAGAGTGCTCGGAGGCGGATATCACAGAGATTGACACATTTCGTGAGCTTCGACAAATCGATCGAACTTACGATATCAATTTCTGAGAACGAGTTCATTTTTGAGCTTGAGAAAACAAAAAATGAACGCTAATGTGGCGAAAATGCCGCATTTTTGGTTGACAATGGTTCAGTAATGGTGTATTATCACGATGTTCACGAACCGCTAAACCCCAAACTATGGAGGTAATGAAGGGATGAGAAAGACAACGAAACTGATGTTGAGCATGCTGATGGTTGTGATGACCGTGCTTGCGCTTTGCGCATGCGGCAAATCGAACGACAAGGACAGCAACAAAGTGGTAATCTACTCAGGCGCGGAAGAGTACCGGAATGAGCACTTCTTAAAGAGACTCAAGGAGCAGTTCCCCGATTATGACATTACAATAGAGTATATGCCGACGGGAAATCTGGCCGCCAAGCTTGCTGCCGAGGGAACACAGACCGATATGGACATTTTCTATGATTTGGATTTCAGCTATGCAGGTCTGGTCGAGCAATATCTGGCAGATGTTTCCTCTTATGATCAGAGCATCTATGTAGATGACTGCAAGGTGCCTGGAGGACACTATCTTGCGGAGACGAGAAACGGCGGAGCAATTATTATCAACCCCGATGTCCTGAAGGCGAAAGGTATCGCAGAACCTACTTGCTATGAGGATCTGCTGAAACCGGAGTATAAAAACCTTATCTCGATGCCGAATCCGAAATCTTCCGGTACGGGATATATGTTTGTCAAGAGCCTTGTGAATGCATGGGGTGAGGAGAAGGCATTTGCATATTTCGATAAGCTCGCTGATAACATTCTTCAGTTTACGGAATCCGGCTCCGGCCCCGTAAACGCCTTAGTGCAGGGAGAAGTCGGTGTCGGCCTCGGCATGACGGCTCAGGCTGTAACGGCGATTAATGATGGCGCAAACCTGAAACTTCTCTTCTTCGAGGAAGGATCCCCGTATTCCTTATACGGATATGCAATCCCGAAGGGCAAGGAGAACAGAAAGGCTGTGAAGGAGGTGTTTGATTTCTTTTACTCGACGCTTGTGCGCGAGGATAAGGAACTCTTCTATCCCGAGCAGGTATTTATTGAGCAGGAGAATAAGATCGCCAATTATCCGACGAATATCAAGTATGCGGATATGAGCAACAATACCACGGACGAGAAAAAGCGTCTGCTTGAGAATTGGGAGCACTGAGAAAAGAACAATTTGCATGGGGGGAAGGCGACACCTTCCTCCCATTTCTGCAGGAAAACACCGATATTTCGGCGAGGGGTATAAGTGAACATGGACAAAATCAAGGTTGAGCATTTATCGAAAGCATTTGACAAAGCGGGGGTTTTGAAGGATGTCAGTTTCTCCGTCACGGACGGAGAATTTTTATCGATTCTCGGACCTTCCGGGTGTGGAAAGACTACCATTCTGCGTATTTTGATTGGCCTGGAGACAGCAGATAGCGGAACCATTGTAAAGGACGGCGTTGACATTACAAACGCGCCTGCAGCGACCCGAAAAATGGGCATCGTGTTCCAGAACTACGCGCTATTTGAGAATATGTCAGTGCTTAAGAACGTAACTTATGCGCTTCGCAACAGTGCTGCAACGAAGAGGGAGTACGACCGTGCGGCCGCCGAGGCGAAAGCGAAGGAGATGCTTGCGATTGTAGGCCTTTCGGAGCATATGAACAAAAAACCGAGAGAACTGTCCGGCGGACAGCAACAGCGCGTGGCGATTGCAAGAACACTGGCACTCAACCCAGATGTCATTTTATTTGATGAGCCAATGTCGGCACTGGATGTCGATACGCGGCTTAGCTTACGGGCACAGTTAAAGGAACTTCAGAAGCAGTTTGGTACGACGATGATTTACATCACGCACGACCAAGAGGAAGCGTTCGCGATGTCCGACCGCATCATGGTTATGGACGCGGGAGTAATTCATCAGTTTGACACGCCGCAGAATATTATCGACGCGCCTGCGGACGACTATGTGAAGCGATTTGTGATAAAAAATATAAACACGAAAATAAAGAGTTTGATTCAATTCGCCCGGATTCCCGATGGGGGTGATTCTCCGGAGGTAGGCGAATGAAGCAGAAGTTCAACATACGAAAGTGGAAACCTTCGCTTGCGCTACAGATATTTCTATGCACCTTCCTGATTGTGGCAGTTGTGTTGCCCCTCATTCAGATGATTTCCACGATGACATCCGCCGATGTCACCTCGATGGTTAAGAGTAAGCGGTTTCCGAAAGCATTACGGCAGACTTTGTGTGTCGGGGCCGTAGCTACGGCAATTTCCGTGTCGCTGGCAGGAGCGCTTTCTTGGGCGGTCGCGAGAACGACAATCAGGCACAAGACAGTATTGAACACATTGCTCTCCGTACCGATGCTGATTCCATCGATATCTCACGGAATGGGCCTGATTATCATCCTTGGAAAGAACGGCTGGCTCTCCCGATTTCTGGGTCTTGAAGCCGGTGTATATGGTTTTTGGGGAATTGTCATCGGTTCCGTGATGTACTCGTTCCCTGTCGCATATCTGATGCTCTATGATGTGATTCGCTATGAGGATGGAACGCCGTACGAGGCTGCAGAGGTCATGGGCCTCACGGCGGGTGATAAATTTTTTGCAATCACACTTCCATACTTACGTAAGCCGTTGATTTCCGTAATCTTTGCAACCTTTACGATGATTATCACGGACTACGGTGTCCCCTTGATTGTCGGCGGAAAATATCTGACGCTGCCGGTAATGATGTATCAGGATGTCATCGGAATGTTGGAGTTCGGTAAGGGCGCCGTGATTGGCGTAATCCTTCTTGTTCCGGTTTTTATCACTTGTATTCTCGATATGACGAACCGCGACAGGGGTAATGCCGCGTTTGTCGGAAAACCATACAGGATTCGCGATGGAAAGATTCGCAGAATAGTCGCTTGGATTTTGTGCGGCCTTGTGATTTTGGCAGTGTTCCTTCCGATTGGATCGTTCGCGATTCTCGGATTTATGAAAAAGTATCCGATTGATATGTCGTTCTCTCTGAAGAATATAAAGCAGGCTGTCAACATGAAAGCGCTTGTGTATCTCAAGAACTCCCTATTGATTGCATTTGTCGTGTCGTCCATCGGAACTGTATTTGCCACGCTGAACGCATATATGACTGCGCGTAACAAGACAAAACTGAGTTATGTGCTTCATCTGATGTCAATCACTTCATTGGCGATTCCGGGCTTGGTGCTCGGCCTTTCGTATGTGATGTTCTTTAAGTCATCTGCGATTTACGGAACCTTCGCGATTTTGTTCCTGGTCAACATGATGCATTTCTTCTCATCGCCGTACCTGATGGCGTACAATACCTTCGGAAAAATCAATGAGAATCTGGAGGATGTTGGTTCAACGATGGGAATCGGAAAATTTAAAATCATAAAAGATGTCATACTCCCGTTGTCCCTCGGAACCATGGCGGAGATGTTCAGTTACTTTTTTGTTAACTGTATGATGACAATCTCAGCAGTGTCCTTCCTTTCTACAGTAGCCACCAAACCGTTGGCGCTTATGATTACAACTTTTGAAGGACAAATGCAACTGGAATGTGCGGCGTTTGTTTCAGTATTGATTTTGAGTGTCAACGTACTGATGAAATGTGCCATTTATATAATCAAACGGGCAATGAACAAAAAGGAGACAGCATAACATGAAAACAGTTTACACATGCTTCGGAACGGATGTAATCCATGACGGGCATTTAAATATTCTCAAGCATGCGGCAGAGTATGGCCGTGTGGTTGTCGGATGTCTGAGTGATCGAGAGATGATTCGTTGTACGAAATTCCCTACTACCACGGAGAGTGAGAGAATGGAGCTTTATCGCTCCCTTCCCGGAGTAAGCGAAGTTGTGATGCAGAACAATATGCTCTATAACGATGTCATTGAAGCTTTGCATCCGGACTACATCGTTCATGGCGATAATTGGAAGGAAGGTGCGGAGCGTGCTGTGCGTTCGCATGTAGAGAAGCTTGTTTCAGCATATGGTGGGCAAATCATAGATGTACCATATACGTATAATGAAAACGTAAAAAAAGTCGATCAAAGGTTACGTGAGAAGCTTTCGATGCCGGAGTATAGAAGAAAGAGACTTCGGCAACTGCTTGAAATGGCTCCCGTTGTCAAGACAATGGAGGCACACTCCGGACTGACCGGACTCATCGTTGAGAAGACGGTCGTTGAGGCGGAGAACGGCAGACTCGACCAGTTTGACGCCATGTGGGTATCGTCCCTGTGCGACAGCACGGACAAGGGTAAGCCGGACATCGAGCTTGTCGACATGACATCGCGTCTTCGCACGATTGACGACATTATGGAGGTTACGACAAAACCGATCATTCTCGACGGTGACACGGGTGGATTGACAGAGCATTTTGTTTACAATGTGCGTACCCTTGAGAGAATGGGCGTGAGCGCCGTGATCATCGAGGACAAGACCGGTCTCAAGAAGAACAGTCTGTTTGGCACCGAGGTTGTGCAGACGCAGGACAGCATCGAGAACTTCAGCGCTAAGATTGCCGCCGGCAAGAAGGCGCAGCTCTCCGATGATTTCATGATTATCGCACGAATCGAGAGCCTAATTCTCGAGAGAGGAATGGAGGATGCCCTCACCAGAGCATTTGCCTTCACGGCGGCCGGTGCGGACGGTATCATGATTCATAGCAGAAAGAAGGATCCCGCGGAGATTTTCGAATTTTGCGATAAATTCCGCGAGAAGGATAAGAAGACACCGATTGTCGTAGTGCCGACCTCCTTCAACCAGGTAACCGAGGAGGAACTGGCAGCACATGGTGTAAACATTGTCATCTATGCGAACCAGCTTATGAGAGCGGCTTTCCCTGTAATGCGCCAAACAGCGGAAGATATCCTGCGCGCGCACAGAGCTAAGGAAGTGGATTCTCGCCTGATGCCATTTAAGGACATCATTCGCCTGATTGACGAGCTGTGATGAACAGGGGGTAAAAAAGTGGCGGAAAAGTATTTGATTCTCTCGGATATTCACGGAAATGTCAGTGCGTTTGAGGCAGTTCTCGCGGATTGCTGTGAGGAGGATTTCGCCGGGGTTATCCTGCTTGGTGATGCCATCGATTATGGTATGCGCTCCGATGACATTATTAAAAAGATTGCGACGCTCAGCGAGACACAGTGGAAAGGCAAAGTGCTTGTAAGCATATGGGGCAATCATGAGAAACTCCTGATTGATAAGGATCTCGAACGGCTCTCCACCGATCGCGGGCGCACGATGGCGCGGTATACGGCGGAAAATCTGACACCGGAGGCTGTTTCATACATATGTACAATGATGTGCAGAGACGGTTTTTCAGATTTTAAGATTGGGGAATACCGCTGTCTCGCCGTTCACGGCTCGCTTGAGGATGTGTACTGGAAAGCTATCAGTCCGGACAATCTTAGAGGTGAGTATTCGGAATACGATTTCGTATTCGGCGGGCATTCCCACTATTCCCACTGTTTCACTCATTTTTATCCTGTTGAGAATCCGGAACTTCGTAACAAAAAAGCGGTGACATTTGTCAATCCCGGATCTGTCGGGCAGCCGCGGAATCAAAACCCTTGTGCACAGTATGCCGTGCTTACACTCCCATCAAAGCGGATTGAACTGCGGGCGACAGAATATGATGTCGTAGCAGAGCAGGCACTGTTCCCCGAAGAAATTGACACCTTTTATAAAGAGAGGTTGACTCGGGGTGTATAGTGAGGGAATTTGTAAGAAACGAAAAAAGTTACTTTGAAAGGTAGAGAGAAAAATGAAGAAATTGTATGCAATCAGCGGTGTAACCGGTATGACCGGAAATGAGCTGGTTCGACAGATTCTGGTCGATGGGAGCGAGGATCGAATTCTCGGCTTTGACAACTTTTACGCATCTTCGATTGACACGGTGGCGGATCACATTAACGACCCGAGATTTGAGTTCTTTGAGTATGACATCAACAACGCGGAGCAGATGGCGGATTTTGAAGCGCGGGTTCGTGCGATAGCCGCCAACTACGACGAATTGATTTATATCAATTGTGCAGCGGTTGTTCACACGGAGCATTTTTACCATGTGTACGAGACCTTCGAGACGAACGTCGAGGGCATGAATAATTTTCTGCAGCAGGCAATTCGCGTTGGGGCACAGAAGTATATCAATTGCTCAACCTCTGAGGTGTACTCCATGAATTCATGGAATGAGAACGGCGGTGTCCGAGAGGACGATTACCTCACGATGGCTGTCGCTGAGCACAGTCAGCGTACGAGCTATGCAACCGGCAAACTCCTCACGGAATTTTTCATGAAGGATGTCGTTGATGAGGGGAAGATTAAGGGCTGCTCGATTCGTTTCGCCAATGTTTACAGTAAGGATGAGAGATACCCGAAGCATATCATTCCATTTATCATAAGCAGTTTCCGTGACAACGGTAAGGTTGTGCTTTTGGAGAACTCCAGAAAGAATCGCAGAACCTTCCTCAACAACTACGACAGCTGCAGCGCCGTGCTGGCTCTCGCAAACACCGACTCCGCTCTCGACGGAACGGTATACAATGTCGCTACCGACGAGGAGATTTCCATCATTGATCTCGCGAAAATGTGCGCGGCAAAGATGGGCATTTCCGATCCCGTAATCGAGTTTAACGGCTACCGCGCATCGGATCCGGAGCGCAGACTCCTCTCGACCGAGAAGATTCGCACACGCACATCATGGAGACCGGCTGTAGGCCTTGATAAGGGCCTCGGGGAGTGCATTGAAAACTATCTGAAACAGAATCGGAAGTGATGAAATGAAGGCAGCAATTATTACGGTGGCCGGCATTTCCAGCCGGTTTAATGAGGGAATTCCCGAGCAGGAGAAGGAGCTCAAGGCAATCTATCCGAAGGAAGACCGCGAGGCGACACTGCTTCATCATCTCCTCGAAAAATGCTCCTTCGCGGACCGCATTGCGGTCGTGGGAGGATACAGATTCGACGAGCTGAAGGCGTACTGCGAAGAACTTGAGCCCGAATACAGGAACAAGCTCACACTCGTTGAAAACACGCATTACAGCGACCTTGCGTCGGGATACAGCCTGTATCTCGGTCTTGCGGAGATTCTCCGGGAAGATGTTTCGGAAGTGCTCTTTATTGAGGGCGACCTGGATGTCGATGATGCGTCGTTTCATGCGGTTATGAGCGCGGAGAAGAGTGTTTTAACCTACACCTTCGAACCGATTTACGCAAACAAGGCCGTGGTGCTTTACCAAAATGCCGACGGCGAGTACCGCTATGCATTTAACAGCAGCCACGGGCTTTTGTCGATCGACGAGCCGTTCTCGTGCATCTTAAACTCCGGGCAGACTTGGAAATTCACCGATGCGGCTGCGCTTCGCAAGGCGAACGAGCGTTTCTTTGCTGAGGACAAGGGGGGAACGAACCTCATAATTGTCCGCAATTACCTGGAGCTCGCGCCGGATGTTGAGCTCGTCGGGCTTCACCGGTGGACCAACTGCAACACGAGAGAGGACTATCGAAAGATTCGTAAATACTGGGAGGACGAGAGATGAAATCGTTGAAAGAGCGTCTCGCGGTTGTCGAGAAGCATGTGAAAGAGCAAAATGTTAAGGTGATGATCGTCGGCCTGGGCAGCGTGGGTGCGTATCTGCTGGACTATCTGCTCAGCAGCAACGACCCCTCGCTCAGCATCGTTGTCGCCGGTCGCGACAGTGCAAAAATGCAGACGAAGGTCAATATCGCACGTGTCGCGGGACTGATTCGCGGCGTCAATAAGTCGAAGATTGACGTCGAGGGGGATGTCAATCTCGAGGATATTGATTCGATTGCAAGGGCGATTGCAAAGCACAAGCCGGATTTCATCGTGAACTCCAGCCGCGCATACCCCGGCTTGAAGTACGGCAGCATTTCCTGGAGCAATGTGCGCGCCTACGGAATCTGGAGCCCGCTCTCCATCCGGTTTACGAAAAATGTCATGGAAGCCTGCGAGAGAGCGGCGGCCGATGCGGTGGTTATTAACACCTCGTACTCTGATGCGGTCATCCCGTGGCTTAAAAGCGCTGGAAAGGCGTATCCTGACTTCGGCTCGGGCAATCTGAACCATTTGGTTCCCCGCATGAAGTATGCGATTGCGCAGATGCTCGGAGTTGAGGACTTCTGGAATGTCGATGTGATGTTTGCCGCAGGGCATTTTCACGATGTATGCATCAGTAAAGAGGGGCAGACAGAGGGTGTCGACCTACCGCTTAAGATTTACTATAAGGGTGAGGAAAAGGAACTTTCACACGAGGAGATTTTTGCGGCTTGCAAAATCCCGATGCCTGTCGATCAGACTCGTAACATGATGAATGCGTCCTCGAATTATCAGATTATCTCGGCGGTGATCTCGGCAATCCGCACCGGCGAAAACCAGAGAGTGTTCACGCCCGGATTTAACGGGGAACTTGGAGGATATCCCGTCACGGTCGGCTATATGAACGGCGCTCTCGATGCACGCATCGACGAGTCGGTATTCTCCTACGAGGTTATGAATAAGGCGAACCGCGCCTCGATGGCACTCGACGGCGTTGAGAATGTAACAGATGGCACTTTGATTTACACGGACGCCCTGATTGCGAAGGCACAGAAGGCGTTCGGCGTGACACTTCCAAAACAAGTACCTTTTGCGAAGATAGAGGAGACGGCGAAGTTTATCATTGATGAAATCATTCTCCCGCAGACAGAAGGAAAAAACTGAAAACAGAAGAGAGTGTTCGGCTTCGGACAACAAGAGGGTAAGCAATGAAAGTAGACAGATTTACAGAAATTCTCGGCGCAGATTTTTACACCGGCGTACCGGACAGCAAGCTTAAGGCGCTTTGCAATTATCTGATGGACCGGTATGGGATAGATCCGCACCATCATGTTATCGCGGCAAATGAGGGCAACTGTACTGCGCTCGCTGCAGGATATCATCTTGCGACCGGTAAAGTTCCGGTTGTGTATATGCAGAACAGTGGTGAGGGAAATGTAATTAATCCCGTTGCATCGCTCTTGAACGACAAAGTATACGCCATTCCTGTCATCTTCATCGTCGGCTGGCGTGGAGAACCCGGTGTGCACGATGAGCCGCAGCATATCTATCAGGGCGAAGTAACAATCAAACTTCTGGACGACATGGGAATCGAGTCATTTGTCGTGGGCAAAGAGACAACCGAGGAAGAAGTTGTTGCCGCGATGGAGAGATTTCGCGGAATTCTTGCAGATGGCAAGGATGTCGCATTTGTCATCCGCGCGGGAGGACTTTCGGATGCACCAAAAGTGGATTATAAAAACGACAATTCGATGGTCAGAGAGGAAATCATTCAGCACATTGTCAGAGCCTCCGGTGAGGATCCGATTGTTTCCACGACCGGGAAGGCAAGTCGGGAACTGTTCGAGACGAGAACAGCGAATGGGCAGAGCCATAAATATGATTTTCTAACGGTCGGCTCTATGGGACACAGCTCGTCTATCGCGCTCGGTGTGGCAATCAACAAGCCGGAGAAGAGAATCTGGTGTGTAGACGGTGACGGAGCAGTACTCATGCACATGGGTTCAATGGCAGTAATAGGAACAATCTGCCCGAAGAATCTGGTGCACGTTGTTATCAACAACGCATCGCATGAAACTGTCGGAGGCATGCCTACTGTGGCGGGTTCCATAGATCTTGTGGCCGTAGCAAAAGCATGCGGATATCCGAGTGCTGTGTCCGTAGACAGTTTTGAAGCACTTGACCGTGAACTCGAAAAAGCAAGGACCAGAGGCGAACTCAGTCTGATTGAAGTGAAGTGTTCCATCGGTGCGCGGGAGGATTTGGGTCGGCCGACAACTTCGGCAATTGAAAACAAAGAAAGCTTTATGGAGTATTTGAAGACACTTTGACCAAAGTTGGGGAAGCCTCATGATATCAGTAATCGTTCCGCTATATAATGTTGAGTCATATGTCAGGGAGTGTTTGGACAGTTTGTTGGTGCAGATACAGGCAGACGTTGAGTTTATCCTGATTGATGACGGCTCGACAGACAGAACCGGAAGCATAGCCGACGAGTACGCCGAAAAAGACAGCAGATTTCGGGTAATCCATACTGTCAATAAAGGTTTATCTGCAGCAAGAAACTGCGGGATTGAAGAAGCCAGGGGTGAATGGCTGATGTTTCTTGACGGAGATGATTATGTCATCCCCGGTTTTTGCCTAACACCATACAAAGTAGCGCAAGAAACGGGGGCTGATATCGTTGTGTTTAAATACGCAAGGTTATCTGAAGGCAAATTTATTCCGAGCAAAGAGTGTCGTTGGACTGAAGGCGAGCAGGGAAAGGGCAATGCAATCAAGAATGGTCTCGCTATGGCATGGAACAAAATATATCGAAGCAACTTGTTTGAAGGAATCCGTTATCCGGAAGGAATGGTTTATGAGGATCTCGCAACTACTTATAAGCTGATTGATGCATGCTCGAAAGTTGCTTTTTCAGAAGAATGCCTTTATGTGTATCGTGAAAGAAGCGGAAGCATTTCCAAGAGGAAAAACGCCAAGACCCTGTATGACGGACTGGCTGCTGCCGTCCAAAGAAGAAACGATATGATTGAAATGGGATATACCGAGGATCTTAACCGTCCTGTCGAGACGAGGGCATGGGATATCTTGGTTCTACTCAATCCGAGCGGGGATGTGTTTTATCAGCTTGCTTTGGAGGAAATCGGAAAGATTCGCGGCATCCCGAATTGGATGTCACTGAAACAAAAGCTCATATTCCTGGTGTGGAGAATGAATAAGAAGTTGTTTCAGTTCATTCGGAATAGGTTTAGGTAAAAAGAAGCGACGTTTTCGTTCTGTAAAGCGTCGCTTCTTTTTTGCTTTCAGAGGTAGTAACGTCTGTATTCCGTCGACAGTATCTTCACGACGCCGGAGCCATAAACAATCGAAAATGTGGGAATAGTAATCTGAAATGTAAGAATTAATGACATTTTTGCAGATTTTCACCAATTGCCGCCTTTTACTGCATCATAATACAATTGTATAATGTGAGCATAATAGTGTAGTATGATGTTAAGAAGAGGTGAAAGGAGGGAAGATTTGTCTATAATCGACATCTCTTGAATGTAAAAATGAAAAGAAGAATTGTTGCAATCATAATGGTTATGTTCCTCATATTATGTTCGAATCCCTTTGCCTCAGTAGCAAAGGCATCCGGAGGAACAGGGGTATTCGTTGTATACTATCATTCAAGTCTGGATGCCCCGGCGTCTTCGATGACGACGACTGTTCCCTTTGGGACCAACACCAAAACCTGTACGGTAGCGGAGTTGGGATTTAACTCAAATGGGCAGGGATTTAAGGGGTGGAGAATATACAGAGAGAAGGATCAGACCTGGAGATATGTGAAGCAGGACGGTAGTGAAAGCTGGTGCAAGACATTGCCTGAGGGTTGCGAGTATAAACTCTATGGTGACGGATGTTCTGTCGCGGGGACAGTAAATGCCGGCGAAAATGTGCACTTCTATGCGCAGTGGACGGAGAATACTTTTTTTGTAAAGTACCATCTTGATGAGTCAAGCGGAGCTCATCAGACAACGACGGTAATTGACAAGAACGAGGGTACGAATATCCTTACCCTGAATGAACTGGGATTCAGGAAAGACGGAACCGTGTTTCTCGGTTGGAAGGCGCAGAAAGAGAGAACCGGGCAATGGCTCATTCTTTCTTCAAGCGGCAGAATTTGGTCGGATACCTATACGGCAGATAACATTGCGCTGATTAGCGACGGAGAGTGGCTGAGAGACACTTCCGGAGTGGGTGAAACCGTTCATCTGTACGGAGTTTGGGCAAGCTCAAGTATTGATGTCACGGGAAGCGGCTTTGGCGCCGTTCCAAACGATAACGGCGATGATTATGCTGCCATTCAGAAGGCGTTGAATCTTGCAAATACCAGCGATACCGGAATTATCGTCCGTATTCCTGCCGGAGTATACTATATCAGTCGTGACTTGGGCATCTATTCTGATACAACTTTGGTATTGGACAATGATACCGTAATTAAGCGTCTGAATGATCAATACCCGATGCTGAGGAACGGGACTGTTCTTGAAGGAGAGACGGCAAAGGGCGGATACGAAAGGCTGAAAAATGTAACCATTTGCGGCGGAACTTGGGACGGAAACATTACCAACAAGGACAGTAATGGATGCGGAAGATATCAGAAGAGTTTATTCTTCTTCTATCACGGAGAGAATCTTAATATTTCGGGGACAAAGCTGACGGAATGTTGTGGTTATCATTTTATTGAGATGGCTGCCATGAAGGGAGTTGTCATCAATAATGTTGAATTCAGTGATTTTGTTCCTTACAGCGGATCTGACGTAGGAGCATCCTATATGTCGGAAGCCATTCAGATTGATTTTCCGGATGCGGAAAATGCTGCGGAAGCTCTTCCTTTGGACGGAACACCGTGCAAGAACATTACAGTCTCAGGGTGCACATTCAGAAACGTGCTTTCCGGTGTGGGCAATCATCACATTTGCCCTGATGGGTGCAACGGTATAGAAATCCTTGGCAACACATTTTCCAATCTGAAAGGATACTGTGTGGTTTTGGCCGGGATGCAGAATGTAAGGGTATATGATAACAACGGAAACAATGTACACGCATTTCTTATGGTGAATAACTGTGAAGCGGTAGAAGTATATTCTAACACGATTCAGCATGGGAAGAACGGTGTTACGGTTACGTTGGACATGGTGGATGCATCATCCTCGGGGTTAAATTTCCATGATAATACGATTCACGGCAGTGACCGTATGATTTTGGAGAATTGGGACGGAACATTATCTTTCGAAAGAAACGCTATATCATATGATGATGTAAATAAAAATCGCGAAAATGCATTGTATATAAACAACTCTCAAATAATTATAGCGGAAAATACAATTACCAATGCAGGTCGGGCGGCAATTCGTCTGGCAGCCGGATGCAGCGGTACAATAAGGAAAAACACGGTAAATACGACCGGAGAGGCCGGAATATATATTGCGGACAGTACTGTCAACGAACTGACAGATAATGTTGTCATCGGCTCCGGCAGTAACGGAATGAGAATAGAGAATTCCGCGGTTACAGCCAGCGGGAACATTATCAGAGGAAGTGGAACTAACGGAATCTACATAAAAAATGTTTCCCCTCTTGTTCTGAAAGAAAGCGAAATTGTCGGTTCCGGGACAAATGGCATATATGTTTCGGGGGGGAACATCAGCATTGTTGATAACTACATTGCGGCAAGTAACGAGTATGGCATTGTGGCCTATGCCGGAGCGAATGGGTTAACCGGGACGGTAAGTCGGAACGCCATAGTCAATTGCGGAATCAACGTGCCCGCGAGTCTTGAGGGCGCAGGTAATACTGTAAGGAATGAAGATACTTTCACAGTGAAGTATCACGAAACAGATAACGGTGCGGCATCGTCGCAGATCAGCACGGTGACATACGGAGTAAGCCAGAAGACACTGACCGTTGAGACGCTGGGATTTCAGCAGAGCGGAAAGCGATTCAAGGGCTGGAAGGTATGGCGCGATTACGATAACAAGTGGTACGTGAAGGATGCAAGCGGAAGCAAGTATTGGGCGACCGCAGTACCCGCGGGAGGAGACTACGCGCTGTATGTGAACGGAGAGTCGGTAGGAAAGACGACAGTAGCCGGAACAACGGTGCACTTCTACGCACAGTGGGAAGCTGCAAATACATTTACCGTGAAGTATCATCAGACGGATACCGCAGCGGCATCGTCGCAGATCAGCACGGTGACATACGGAGTAAGCCAGAAGACACTGACCGTTGAGACGCTGGGATTCCAGCAGAGCGGAAAGCGATTCAAGGGCTGGAAGGTATGGCGCGATTACGATAACAAATGGTACGTGAAGGATTCGAGCGGAAGCAAGTATTGGGCGACCGCAGTACCCGCGGGAGGAGACTATGCGCTGTATGTGAACGGAGAGTCGGTAGGAAAGACGACGGTGGCCGGAACCACAGCTCACTTCTATGCACAGTGGGAGAGCAATAACGCCTTTACGGTAAAGTATTACCTTACGGATAATTCTTCAGCATCGAACCAGACCAGTACCGTAGTTTATGGTGTAAGCCAGAAGACCCTGACAATCGAAGCCCTCGGCTTCATACAGGCAGGCAAGAAGTTCAAGGGCTGGAAGGTATACCGCGACTACGATAACAAGTGGTATGTGAAGGATTCTACCGGCAAGTCCTACTGGGCAACGTCGGTACCCACAGGCGGCAGTTATGCACTGTATGTGAACGGTGAATCCGTAGGAAAGACCACGGTAGCCGGAACAACGGCGTACTTTTACGCACAGTGGGAGAATACCAATCAGTTCACGGTTAAGTATCATTTGACTGACACTTCCCCAGCATCCTCGCAGACCAGTACCGTAACCTATGGAGTAAGCCAGAAGACCCTGACGATTGAAACTCTCGGCTTCCAGCAGAGCGGCAAGAGATTTAAGGGATGGATAGTTTACCGGGATTACGACAATAAGTACTACGTCAAGGATTCTACCGGAAAGTCCTATTGGGCAACGGAAGTGCCTGCAGGCGGAAACTATGCACTGTATGTGAACGGTGAATCCGTAGGCAAGACGACGGTGGCGGGAACCACGGCTCACTTTTACGCTCAATGGGAGTAGGTATTCTTTTCATAGGTAAATGAAGTGACACATAGGAAGTGGCTTCTGAATGTTCTCGTAGAGAGTGTTCAGAAGCCTCTTCTTTTACTGCTATGTATTGAGTTCCGTAACCGTATGGAATCTATCATTGGTTCGTTTTTTCGGGTGGCTTCATTTGTTAGTAGTATTTTTCATGAAGAGATGATATTATTATTGGAAGATGGATTTCTTTTGTTGGCTTTTATTGTATACCAGTATTACCATTTCCGATTTTTAATCAAGGCAGTGACATGTTTTTTGGTGTAATCCTTTTTGTTTGACGCCATGAAGGTTATTGATTCGATAACTCCGATGTTTTTTTTCTTAGATTGTGTCACAAAAATGCCCTATTAGGAGGTGTCAGATGGTTAAGGATATTATCATCATTGCACTGGCAATTGCGTTGGTGTTTACCATTATTTGTCTTCGCTATTCTTTCGATAGGCTTCTACGAAGAAAACGTAAGAAGGAAATTATCTATTCGATGATTATGGACAACTCACTTCTTGCTGCAATCATGGCTGTTTTTCTGCTTGCTATTTTATTTTTCTATGGGTGGAGTTTTTCTAAAGATGACTGGAAAGACTTAATTGATTATAAAACTTTGGCGACCGTGGTTCTTTCTTTTATTATCGGTATTCTGCTTATGGTTTTGCGTAGGTATTTGATTAATAGGTTGGAAGATTCAATCAAATTGACGGATGATTATGACAGTCTGATTAAGAAGTATGATGCTGAGAAGCATTGGTATAAGTATGATAATTCAGGAGCGAAGACAGAGAACTTCGAAAAGTTGACCTCGAAAGAAAAGAAGTGTTTATTTAAGTCAGGGGAAGGGCAAGACAACACTGTTGTATTTCCGGTTATAAAAGATGAAAACTTAAAATATCTTCCCATCAGTATTGTTGATTCGAGCACTCCTTATGAACTTGATAATGAAGTAAGTGCGTATAGAGACGAGGTATTCAAGGCTCATGACACATCGCATTTATATAATCAATTAAATGTTCGTGTGAAAGAGTGGAAAAAGGAATGGAAAGAGGGTAAAGCACAATTTGTGATATATACGGAGAGAACGACGTATTTCAATTCGATGGTGACAAATCGAGCTTTGGATTATAGACTTCATAACGAGATGACTCTGAGAGATATTTTACAATATGGACCGTTCATTCCGCCACTCTCTGGATCAAAGCTCTCAAATCACTTGGGGATTAATGGCTTTATAATCTCTAAGGATCGTTATATTCCTTTGGTGAGGCGTAAAGGAGAATTGTCAGTTGCAAAATATAGCTTTGGGCCGAGCGTGGGGGCATCTCTAAAGGCAAAGTATTGTTTGGATTCAGAAATGAGGTTTTCGTTACCTGGATTGATTAACGGAATTAAAGGAGAAATAAAGGACGAACTGAAAATTCATATAGATGGAGAGGCGACAGAGTCTGTTCTCGATGAGAGAAACATTATTGCTGCATATCGTGATATCGTTGAAGGAAACAAACCGCAGTTGCTATTTTTCTTTAAAACGGAACTTAATAAGGCAGATATAGTTAAGAATTTCAAGAGGGCTATGGCAGAAAAAATGAAAGTAGGTAAACTTAGTTCTGCAACAGAAGAACAAGAGGAAGAAGACGGCAATTCTTTTGCATGGTTAAGTGTGGATCAGTTGGATGAGTACATTTATCTTCAAAACACGATTATTGCAAATGGAAAGAGATATCCCTCAGTTCCCAGTACTATAGCTTCTTTGCTTATGCTTAAGGATTATCTGAAGAAAACTGAGAGCTGAAGGCACTAATATACTTTCATATATGATTTTAAAGATTTACCAGATGCATTTAATAGACTTATGAGCTATTAATAGCCTTTGGAGTTTCATGTTTTGGACGAGGGAATATAAACCGGAAAGGACCCCACCATGTCAACCTACAAAATCGCATTTTTCGATGCAAAAGATTACGACCGCAACTCTTTTATCAAGGCGAGTGCGGACCGTGAGTTTGAAATAACTTATTATGAGACCCGCCTGACGGATTTGTATAATAAACTGGGATTGGTGTCCACTTTTAGCGTACCATTCCAATAAAGTGTTTTTTGTAAGTAAGAAAAACAGTATGAATTATATCAAATGCAAAAGAAACGAAATTGATAGGTGTAACATTTGCGGTAAGTCTTCAATGCTGACATGGGATCATGTTCCGCCCAAAAGCGTATTGTTTGAACGGAATACATATGTGAACACGTTGTTTTCGCAAGGAAAACTACCATCAGCAGAGCGGCACATGCGTCAATATCAGAATGGAATAAAGTATAGGACAATATGTGAAAAATGCAATAATGATATTCTGGGAAGAAATGATAATTCATATAAGGATTTTATCTATTCGGTAGTAATGCAACTAATAGATTCGGGCAAGGAAAGTCATTGGGGCCCTCTTTCACGCCCTGTGGTAGTTGAGACGAAAATTAATCGGGTATTAAGAGCTATCTGCGGGCATTTTCTTGCAATGAAAACTAGTTATGATGACCAAACACTTGTTGAGGAATGTCTACGAGAATATGTTTTGGATGAATCTATACCGTTGAGTAGGATTAATTTGTACTGTTGGTTTTATCCTTATAACACGGTTCTTAACGTACGAGATGTTGCTATTTTGGAGGGGAAGGAGAACGTTCACCCGCGAGGGCTTGTTAGTGTAATGGCGACATTCCCATTGGGGTTTATGATTTCAACAGAAGAGGAACCTGAGTGCGGAGTTGATGAATTATCCAAGTATTCTTCAGACAGAATAGAAGATATTGTTAGTATATCGCTGAGCCGTGATACGTTAAGATATCGTGGTTCAAGAGAGTGGAAGCACTTTGAGTGGCCAGTCAGCATTTCTAATGATAAATATGGTGCTTTAGGAGTATCTGGAACCCGAGAGCTTATTGAAGGCTCTAGACTCGGAATAAAAATTCCGCCAACCCGATAGGGGGCGGGAATGGAATACTATTTGAATCTTGAGTTAGATACCCGAATGGGCTGTATCTGTTGAAGAAAACTAAATGAAGCCGTTCGGATACTTGATTAAAATGAGTTCTTTTAGAAAGGAGCCCTTATGCCCTACAAAATCGCATTTTTCGATGCA
>JAEEGK010005208.1_pt1 | contig 31453 bp, 27 predicted proteins | sample 8958771 | NCBI WGS metagenome assembly JAEEGK01 (sample SAMN16246547, study PRJNA631951) | gut metagenome | biome: gut microbiome; feature: rumen; material: SC-attached | host: Bos | place: Iran: Karaj | collected 2018-10
GCATAGATGAACACGCCACGGTGCTCCTTCTTGGTGTGCAGCCCTTTCTTCTGCTTGAAGAAGACAAGGGCAGCACCCGTGCAGAGGGAGGCGACAAGTACAATCAGACCTGTCACAAATCCGATGAAGCAATAGGCAAGGATGAAGCCGATGATGGCTCCGCCCACGGCACCTGCCGCCCAATAGATGTAGCGACCTTGGATGCCCATAAACTCCAGCGGCTTCTGCAGCCCCTTGAAGAGGGGATAGCCGGGATAGCGGTCGGTGTCTGATTGTACTGTTGCCATGACGTGTTTCTCTATTGCCCTTAACCCTTAGATGCCGAAGAACAGAGGCAGTGCCTGGGCTGCTGCCACGAGGAAGATGCAGGCACCGACGACCATCATGATCTTCTTCTTGAAATTCTGCTGATTTTTTGTAAGTATCTGATACACAGCGATAATTAAGGGCGCAAAATTGCAAAAGGAACAAACTGGAAACAAAAAAATCAGAAACCCCAGAATGAAAACATCTGCTTAACAAATCTTAACATGGAAAACAAGCGCAATTTTCCGATTGTGTCATTTTAGTTATGCTTCAGAGTCAATGTTATTTCACATAAAAAATGAATCAATTGATGAAAAAACACATGAGATGAATACTCAAAACAAATAAATCATTTCCAAAAAAAGTAAAAATCTTGGCTTTGGTTAAAAAACTTTCGCAAAAAGAAATTTATTTCGAATATATTTGTTATATTTGCACCATAAATTTCAATTATATGGAAGTAAAGAAATTGAATCGGCTTAAAGTCGTTATGGCAGAGAAAGATTTGTCCAACACCTGGTTATCTGAAAAGCTGGGGGTCAGCCAGCCAACTGTCTCCAAATGGATGACTAACTTCTCTCAGCCAAATCTCGAATCGCTCATCAAAATATCAAAAGTTCTCAACGTTGATGTAAATGAGTTGATTCGTCCAGACGAAGTACAAATGGACAATGAGAATAGTAGATAACTTTTGCTAATTGAATACAGATGGACAACAAACAATATAACGCTCTCTTCTCTTTCATCTGGAACATTGCCAACGATGTGTTGGTACATGCTTTCGAGAAAGGAGATTATAAGAAGATAATACTTCCGTTCATGGTACTTCGTCGTATTGACGTGCTCCTTGAACCGACCAAAGCTGCTGTACTCCAGAAGAAGGAGTTCTGTGATAACCATAATCTCGTTGATTATACTCCGTTCCTCACTCAGGTGACTGGCTATCCGTTCTACAATACTTCTGCGTTTACGATGAAGACTTTAAAGAACGAGATAGACCCACAACGTTTGAAGATGAATATCATTGAGTATTTCAATGGCTTCTCTCAGGATGTACAGGACATCATTGATAAGTTCAAACTACGTCAGCAAGTGGACAATCTTACTGAGGCTGGTCGTCTTGGCTCACTCTTGGAGAAGTTCACTGATGAAAACATCAACCTCTCAGTGAAGCCAGTGATGGAGGAAGTGACAGAGAAGGATGGCACAAAGAAGATGGTTGAACGTCTGCCAGGACTCGACAATCATACGATGGGAACTATCTTTGAAGAGCTGCTTCGTAAGTTCAATGAGGAAAACAACGTGACCGAAGCCGGTGAACACTTTACACCTCGTGACTATGTGCGTCTGCTCGGACAGTTGGCAATAGAGCCTATCAAGGACAAACTTGCCGATAACACTTACACCATCTATGATGGCGCATGTGGAACAGGCGGCATCCTGACTATTGCACAGGAAGAGATTGAACATATTGCTAAGGAAGGGGGCAAGCGAGTTCGCACAAGTATCTTTGGGCAGGAACTTCAGCCTGATACCTACGCAACATGCAAGGCAGACCTCATGATTTCTGGCAACATCAACAAGTTTACTTACCGTCTCGGCACAGTCGATCATCAGTATATTGCATATGGATCAACTATTAGTCAGGATGGTCATGTAGGAGAGAAATTCGACTTCTGCATCAGCAATCCTCCATTCGGAACTCCTTGGAAGGAAGACTTGAAGAACTGGGGCATTGGCGACAAGAAGGAGGTGACCGACCCTCGTTTCTTTGATGGAGTGACAAGTTTTATCCCAGATATTGGCGACTGCCAGATGCTTTTCCTTGCCAACAATATCAGCCGAATGAAAGACACCCCACTTGGCACTCGCATTGTGGAAGTTCATAATGAATCTTCACTTTTCAATGGAACTGCAGGAAGTGGCGCTTCTAATTTAAGAAAGTACATCATTGAAAAAGACTTGTTAGAGGCTATTATTGCTATGCCAGAAAAGGGATTCTACAACACTGGCATTACGACTTACATTTGGATAATCACCAATCGCAAAGAAGAACGTCGTAAAGGTTTTGTCCAATTGATTGATGCATCGAACATTTGTACTCCACTTCGTAAGAATTTGGGAGAAAAGAATTGCGAAACAACGGATGATGATCGAAAACGCATTCTCCAGTTGTTATTGGATTTTAAGGAAACTCCAGAAAGTAAGATTTTTAAGAATGAAGAATTTGGATATTGGCAAGTTCCTGTAATGCGTCCTAAACGCGATAAAGACGGAAATATTATTATAAAGAAAGGTCGTCCTGTTATGACCAAAAATAGGACTGAAACAGAACAGATTCCGTTACTTTATCCTGGTGGAATGGAAGCTTTTCTAAAAGAAGAAATAAAGCCATTTGACCCAGAAGTTGAATTTGGAGACCCTATTATCGGATATGACATTTGTTTTACCAAGTACTTTTACAAGCCAGTTGTACATAGAAAAATAGCGGATATACTTGAAGATATAAACCGACTAGGTGATGACATAAAGTTGTTACATGAGGAAATATCTGACTCTATTCAGCATGGTCTTGATTCGGATGTAAAATTCGTTGAAACAGGAGTTTTTTGGCAACCACAAATGCCAGAGCATTGGCAGGTTATCAAGTTAAGATACGTACTCCAGCGCCTTCAAAGAGAAAAGGAACCCAATGCTGAACTGTTGATTTGCTCCAATAAGGGCAAAGTAACGAAACGAGGCGATAATAAATTAGGTCTTGTTGCTGATGACGATAACATCTACCAAGGTGTTAAAAGGGGTGACTTATTAATACATGGAATGGATACGTGGCATGGTGCTATTGCTATTTCGGATTATGATGGCATGTGTACTCCCGTTGTTCATGTATGTGATACAGAACATAACAAAGAGTTTATTGCATACTATTTAAGAAATATGGCTGTAGGCAAAGTCTTCAAGATTATCTCAAATGGCGTTCGACAGAACACGAGTGATTTCCGCTGTTGGGATAAGTTAGCTGTAATTCCAATTGTACTTCCACCAAGAGAAGAACAAGATAAAATTGTACAATACATTAATTCACGAATGACTAAAATCGAGGAATTGAATAGCAAGATTCAGTCTGAGATTGAGTATTTGAAGGAATATGGTCAATGTGTAGTGAATGAGATTATTTCTGGACAATCAAAAGTCTGCTAATATGGATACATCAGAAACAGGCCTTGAAAAGATAATAGTTGATTGGCTCGTACAGCATAATGGCTATGAGCAAGAGACTCCACATGCTTTCAATAAGGACTTTGCCCTTGTTGACAAGTGGGTGGAACGGTTCGTTACTGAAACTCAGCCAGAGAAGGTTGAGCAGTCGATGTGCTTCAAATCGCCAAGTGAGCGATTGAAGTTCTTCACTCGTCTGAGTAACGAGATTACCAAACGTGGGGTTTCTGATGTACTTCGCAAGGGATATAAGTTCAATGGCGCGACCTTTGACCTATACTATCCTCTGCCATCAGAACTAAACCCAAGTGCAAAGGTAGCATACGGGCATAACATCTTCGGCGTTATCCGTCAGGTGATGTACTCCAAGGTGAATACCAACGAGATCGACTTCGTGGTATTCATCAACGGTTTGCCACTTGCCACCTTTGAGTTAAAGAACAACTATACAGGGCAGACCTACGAGAATGCCATTATGCAGTATCGTACTGACCGTGACCCAAAGGAACTGCTGTTACAGAAGAAACGCTGTGCTGTTCATTTTGCGCTGGATGACTGCCAGGCATGGATGTGTACAGAACTCTGCGGCAAGGATTCCTGGTTCCTTCCATTCAACCGTGGTGTGGACGGCGGTGCCGGAAACCTGGTGGTGGAAGGTGATACCATGACCTCTTACGTTTGGAAAGATGTGCTCACCAAGCTAACGCTCTCAAATATCATTGAGAACTTCGCACAGGTGATAAGCACTGAAGACAAGAAGACGCACAAGGTGAAAGAGAAAGTCATCTGGCCTCGCTATCATCAGTTGGATGCTGTCAGGTCATTGCTCTATGTTACCAAGATTTCACCCATAGGAAGGCGATTTCTCATTCAGCACAGCGCAGGAAGCGGTAAGTCCAACTCCATTACGTGGTTGGCGTATCAACTTGTAACGTTACTACAGGAGAATCAGCAACCATTCTTTGACAGTATCATTGTTGTGACTGACCGCATTAATCTTGATAGGCAGATACGCGACAACATCAATGCCTTCCAGCGGTTGAGCAACCTTGTAGGATGGGCTGACAATTCAGCCTCGTTGCGTGAACTGCTGCAAGGTGGCAAGAAGATAATCATCTCTACCATCTTCAAGTTCTCTTTTATTCTTGATGAGATTGGCAATTCATTGAAGGACAGGCGCTTTGCCATTATCATAGATGAAGCCCACAGCAGTCAGAATGGTTCGCTTTCGGCAAACTTGGCAACAGGCATTTCTGGAAATGCCGCTCCTGTCATACCCCTGCACACGGGATATATCAGTGAAGATGACAGCTACCCCATGATGGCAGCCGATGACGGGGATATTACTTACGATGAGCCGGAAGACATTGAAGACAAGATTCACAGGATACTGAAGGGAAGGAAGATGGCTAAGAATGCCAACTATTACGCATTCACCGCCACGCCTAAGAACAAGACGCTGGAAATGTTTGGTGACAGGATTGAACGTATTGGCGACGAACCTCTCTACATTCCTTTCCACGAATACACAATGAAGCAAGCCATAGAGGAAGGGTTTATTCTTGATGTGCTGAAATACTATACGCCTTACAGCTCTTATTATCGGGTATTGAAGGCCATTGAAGATGACCCAGAGTATGACAAGAAAAAGGCTCTAGGAAAGATTCGCGCCTATGTGGAGCGTCAGCCTGAGACCATCGAAAAGAAGGCAGAAATCATCGTAGAGCATTTCTGCAAGAAGGTGTATATGAAGATTGGTGGTCATGCCAGGGCAATGGTCATTACCTCCAGTATTGAACGAGCCATAGAGTTCTACAAGACCATCACGCAGATGCTTGAAGAGCGGAACAGTCCTTACAAGGCAATCGTGGCATTCACTGATAAAGTGATAGATGGAAAGGTGGTAACAGAGTCAGAACTCAATGGTTTCCCCTCTGCCGAGATAGAGCAGCGCATCGAGCAGGAACCTTATCGTTTCTTGATAGTAGCAGACAAGTTCCAGACGGGCTATGACCAACCACTGCTGCATACCATGTATGTAGATAAGCAGATAAGCGACTTGAAAGCCGTGCAGACCTTGTCGCGCCTGAACCGTTGCCATCCGAAGAAGCAAGACACCTTTGTGCTTGACTTTGCCAATGACCCAGAAATGATTCGACAATCATTCCAGCGATACTATAAGACAACAATTCTTGCAGGAGAGTCAGACATCAACAAACTCAACGACCTGACGGAAACCATCGAAGGGTATAACTTCTACACACAAGCGGATGTTGACAACGTGGCAGAACTGAAATTGATGGGGACAGATGCAGACCGCCCAAAGATTGATGCTATCTTAGATGCAGACGTGAAGCGGTTCAAGGAAGAACTGGACGAGGATGGACAGATAAAGTGCAAGAGTGCCATCAAGAACTTCTGCCGCTGCTACCCGTATTTCTCCAGCATTATGCCGTTTGAAAGTCCTGAATGGGAAAAGCAATATATCTTCTATGCCTTGCTGGTCAAGAAACTGCCAAAGCTGAAGATTGATGACAACACCCAGGGGCTTCTTGATGACATAGACTTCGACAAGTACCGTATCGTCAAGGAGGAAGAGCGAGCCATTGTATTGGAAAACGAGGACACTGCTGTCAACCCGATTCCAGTCGGTACTGGTGGCGGCAAACCTGAGCCAGAAATGGATGCCCTCTCCAATATAGTCAAGGATTTCAATGACACCTACGGCAACATTGAGTGGAAGAATCGTGACGAGGTGCAGCGGCAGATAGAAGAACTGCCAGCACGTATTGCTACAAGCGTTGATTTCGTCAATGCGGTTCGCAACGGAGACAGACAGGTGGCACAGATAACCTTCAATGATGACATCATCAACATTGTTGCTGGGATGCTTGAAGAAAAGACTGAGTTCGTGCAAACGTACTTTGCCAACCAAGACTTCCAGAACTTTGTAAATGCAAGAGTCTTTCAGGCGGCGGTGAGCAGATTGTCAATATAATATGTATTTTTGCATGAGATAGAGGCGTATGGATAAAATACTAAATAGAATATGCAGTATTGATAATCATCCGATTGCACAATTGGATGAAAAATTCCGTATACAATATGTGGAAGGCTTAATTGCTTGTATGTATTCTATATCCAATGGATCAGATATTGCAAAAATGATAACCTATGCATGGACACATTCTATTTATGCTTCAAAAAACGATTTACTATGGAAAAATGATGTCGAAGCCGTAAAAAGAGCTATATCAATAAAAAGAAAAGGAATAAAATTTTTCTATATGAGGGAGTCTTTCTTTTTTGATGTATTCTATCTTACGCAGGCAAGTGATTTAGGGAATAGTAATTTTAATAAAGTCTCTGAATATTTGCGCCAGAATGTATGTGGATATTTCTCTAAGAAATCACTTAATAAGATTTTCTTGGCATACAAACAGAACAGTTCAAGCATTGATGGCGTAAGCTCTGCTCAGATAAAACACAGGAACACTAATAATAAGATTTTGTCAGGAACGGAGAAGAGAATTCTTGTGGTTGCAAATGTCAGTGCCGGAAAATCTACGTTAATAAACGCATTAGTTGGTTATCGTTTTAACAGAACAAAGACAACAGCTTGTACAGATAAATTGGTATATATTCATAATAAGTGTTCGAAGGATGGCATAACATGCAAAATCAAGAATGGAGTGTACACTTATAGTGAAAATATTAACGAAGGGAATAGTGACTCATTAGTAGAAGCAGCATTTCCTTTCAAATCTTCTTTGAGGAATGAACAAATCTGTTTTATTGACACACCAGGTATTAATAATGCAGATAATTGTAGCCATAGGCAAATAACAGAAGACATAATCAAAATGGGAAACTATGAAGTTGTCTTATACGTTTCAAATTGTCAGTACTTTGGAACAAACGATGAGCATAAATTACTTAAGTTTTTAAAAGCAAATGTAACAAAGCCTATATTGTTTGTTCTCAATCAACTTGATGTGTTTAATCCTGAGGAAGATTCAATTCACAAGATGCTAAACGATTATAAGTCAGACCTTATACAGTTTGGATTCAAGAATCCTACTGTTATACCCATTTCTGCATATACTTCATTCCTTGTCAGGTTGGAGTCTTCTTGCTTAACGAAAACAGAAGTCACCAAAAAGAACAATATGCTTGAACTGTTCAAGGATGAATATTACAACCTTCCTCAATATATTGGACAAGGAAATTCATCCGAAATATTGGATATGGCAGGAATTAAAGTATTAGAAGATAGATTAGTAACAATATAACATATAGCGTATGAAGAACGTTAAGATTAAGTACAATCCGTACATGGTCGAGACAGAAATATCTGTGGACGGCCAAAAGCCCAAGGCTAATAGTGCCTTGAATGTTGGAAAAAAACGACTTCAAGAATGGATTGAAAAGTTACCTCAAATCATACTTGATGAATATCGTGACAGTAATGTGACTATTGATTTTACTGGAACAATGTCCGATTATGAGGACGTTGAATCTTCATTCAATGCTTATAAAGATAAAATTTCGGCAACATGTAATTTCCATAAGACAGCAGATATTACCGACGTTGAGAAGACTATCGATAAGATATTTGACGAAATCAAGAATGGGCCAGTTGCTGAGTTAAAAGACAAAAAGATACTACGTGCTTTTGAAAAAGCAAAAGATTCCAAGTTTGAGATAAATGTTGTGGCTACCATGAGTTCTGGTAAGTCAACGCTTATCAATGCTCTATTGGGACAACAACTTATGCCTGCAGCAAACGAGGCAACAACAGCGACCATTGTGAAAATCATTGATACTGACCAAAATAATTTCTCGGCTGTTGCATTCGACAAGTCCGGTCAAGTAGTTAAGAGACTCGACAATGTTACATTGGAAGATATGCAAGCTCTAAATGCAGATACTAAGGTTTCTACGGTTGAGATAAAAGGAAAGATTCCATGTGTTTCCTCTGTAGGTATGAAGCTTGTTCTCGTTGATACTCCAGGACCGAATAACTCACGAGATAAACGGCATGAGGAAATGACTTATAAGATGATTGCTGACTCAGACAATTCTCTCGTTCTTTATGTTATGAATGGAGAACAGTTAGGAATCAATGATGAAAAGATCTTTCTTGATTATGTTTGTCAGAGTATGAAGGAGGGTGGTAAGAAAGGCCGTGAACGCTTTATCTTTGCAGTAAATAAGATGGATAGATATAGTCCAGATCCACAAGATGATGGTCCGAAATGTATTACAAAAGCCCTCAATAATGTCAAATCAGGTCTTGAAGATAGAGAAATATACAACCCTAACATCTTTCCAGTTTGTTCTCTCCCTGCATTACAGAAAAGAGCCGAAATGAAGGGACCACGTGCACGTGCTCTTAATGATTTCAAACTGATGTGTGAGTATTATGACGTAATGCATTTTGAGAAGTATTATGAGTACAATAACCTTCCTCAAACTGTCAGGAACCGTCTTGACTATTGGATGAGTAAAGCGAGTAGCGATGACGATAAGTTGGAGGTTCGTACTGGTATAGTCTCTATAGAACAAGCAATCGCACAATACATTAACAAATATGCTCGCACAACCAAAGTATATGACTTAGTTCACTCATTTAATGAAAAATTGAATGAATTGGCGGCTGTCGCACATCTTGAAGATGCAATCAGAAAAGACAAAGACGCAAAAGCAAAGATAGAAGAGCAAATTGCAAAGATTAAGGCAAATATACAGTCTGCCCAAAATGCCCAAAAAAGATCCAAAGCAATTGACAACATCGACTTGACATCAACAATAGAGAAAAAAGTGGCAACATACATGACTGAGATAAAAAACAAACTCAGCAGGATGATGTCAGGACGCTCGAACAAAGTCGAAAAGATAAAAGCAAAGCAACAATGCGAAGAACTGGAAAAAGAATGTAAAGCTATATCTGTTCAAATAAAAGTTCAGATAGATAAAATTCTTGAAACTGCTTACAAGGACACTATCACAAAGATTGTGGAGGATTATAAACGTTATCTAGCAGAATTGAACATAGGGGTTGACACAAACGCTCTCTCATTCAATCCTGCAAACCTGATATCTGGCTCTTTGTCCGATTTGTCATCAATTATTGATGACAACACGGAAACTGTAGATGAGAGTTACTATGACGATAAATATAAGTGGGTTCCATCCAAGAAGAAATGGTATAATCCATTTTCATGGTTTAATGAAGGAGCACATTGGGAGGGTAAAACTATTGAAAAGTATGTCGACTACGTTGACATGAATGAAGTGGCTTCTGATTATATTGTTCCTTTCCAAAAGAGTTTAGATGACACAAAAAAGGATGCAGTCAATCATGTAAAATCTGAAACTCAGCGTCTGAAGGAGCATCTTAAAAGTGAACTGGCTAAAATCGACAAAGTACTAAACCAGAAATTGGATGCACTTTCTAAGACAGAAGCAGACAATAAAGCAAAAGCAGAAGAGATAGCCGTAAAGGAGAAAAACCTTAAATGGCTTGAATCAATACAAAACCAAGTTAATAACATAATAAATTTTTAAGTATGAAAGCAAAATTTATCAAAGCCGTTGAAGGTGGAGACTTGGTAAGTGTCCGTCTTTTTATCGCAAATGAGCTCATGCTCGATCCTCGTGGAAAAAGTTTTTCAGAAATGAAGAATTTTGCGGAGACGAAATTTAGTAATCTATACGATATTGATGACGCTAAGTCTTATTCGTCTGTTAAAACAGAATGGAATGAAGATTTATTGTTTTCAATCAAGAATGATTTGGACAGTAATTTTTCAAAGGAGAAGCTAGATATTTATGAAAATGTTGCCAAGTATGTCTTAATAGACAAAGCTGAGCAACTGAACAAGGAAGAAACTTCTCGTTCTTCAAGAATTGACACTGATACTGTCAATACACGAAGGAACCAAAAGAACAACAATAAGAACTTGTATATAGGTATTACAATTGGAGGTGCTGCAGTAGCAGTAACAGGTTTATGTCTTTCTCGCTTAGCTCTTGCATCTTTAGGATTTGCCGGAGTAGTTATTGGTGGTTTTTTACTTTATAATGATACAAAGAAATGAGTTCAATTTACGATAACGCGAAAAATGTCGAACTCCTTGATGGTGGTTCGACATCACCTTCGAAAGTTTTGCAATCACCTATCTCACAACCTGACAGCAATAAAGAAGAGGTTTCTCTGCAAGCAAATGTAGAGGTTTTGCCTATGCAACCGTCCGAGGCACTTTCATTTGATGAAAAAAATCAAGAACTGGCTTCTTATCAAGAACGTTCTTCTCGTGCTATGGAGTTAGTAGATGATATTGTGCTAAAGAACTATCTTACTAAATTATCTCTATTGGAAGTCGTTCCTTGTAACAATCAGAGAACTGATGATATAATTCTTTTTAAAATCAACAAAATGGTTTATGAAAAGGATGAATACGCAACAGACAAGTTTATAAGTGTAGTCAGTGCAATGACCTACACAAATAGTTCTATATATTTGATTGTCGATGGACATGAGTCGCATACAGACTTTTATTTAGGTATTAAGTCCGAAGATGAGAATCGTCAAAAGAGCACTATTGCAGAGACTTTCAAAAGTTCAATTTTGGGACAATTCCCAGGTGCAGAAATAGAAGATTATTCTTATGTTACAGTTGATTCAGAACATTCTAAGCAGGACAAACTACTACATAGAATAACTGAGGCTATTAGTGTAAGTTCATGTGTTGGTATACCTTCTTACAAGAATAGTAAAGGTGAATATACTAATGCTAATTTCATTCAAGGAATAGAAAAATTTGCATCAGCCATGCAGGGGAAAGAGTACACAGCAATAATCCTTGCATCAAATGTACCACAGAATGAAATCTCTTCAATAAGAAGGAGTTATGAGAACATCTATACAGAACTTTCTGCTGTGGCGACAAAGCAACTGGCATATAGCACAAACGAGTCTTTAGCCAATGCCATAAGCAGAACTAAAGGGACTACAGACACCCATACTGTTAGTGTAGCAAAGTCAGTAGGCGATGCAACTTCACACAATGAATCAGTTGCAAATACTGACTCTATAGCAGTAGGACATACTGAGAGCAAAGAGAATCTGCTCGGCAAGATAGGCAAAGGTTTGGCAGTAGTAGGTGGTGCTGTAGCAAGTGTTGCTGTTGTTGCCGCCACGGGTGGTGCTGCTTTGCCTGCTGTAGCAGCAGCTGGTATAGCTGCAGTAGGTGGAGCTGGTGCAGCAGCGACCGCAGGTAGTGCTGTGGCTGTAGGTGGTGCTGTTTTGGGTATGGGAAGTAAATCTAAATCTGACAGCATAACCAGAACAAAAAGCACATCACATACAACATCTGATGGTGTGACACATACAGAAACTGAGACAACCACAGTTAGTGATGCTCACTCTGATTCTTTCAGTGAAACGGACGGAACAACATCTACTGTTGGAACTTCAAAGAATTTCACTATAACCATTCAAGATAAGCATATTCTTGAAATTCAAAAAAGGATTGACAAACAGCTTGAAAGAATTGAATTGTGTGAAAGTACGGGACTTTGGTCAACTGGCGCATATTTCTTGTCATATAACTCAGACAGACCTACAGCAGAAATTGGAGCTACCATTTTCCGTTCCATTATGCAAGGAGAACAGTCTGGTGTTGAAAATTCTGCAATAAACACTTGGTACCCAGAATCAGAATTAAAGTTCAATAATATTGTTAGTTATTTAGGGACACTATCTCATCCTTTGTTTTTGTATGACAGTCCTACAACTGATTCAAAGATTGAAATGCTTCCGACCTCTTTATTAAGCAGCAAGGAATTAGCAATTATGATGGGATTGCCAAGAAAATCTGTTCCTGGCCTTCCAGTGATTGAGCACATTTCCATGGGAAAAGAGGTCGTTAGGTTAAACAAATCTGATTCTGTTGGTCAATTAAAGTTGGGATGCATTTTTGATCAAGGGTTTGAGCGCCAAGACAACAACGTCTATCTTGATACCAAGAGTTTGACCCAGCATACATTTGTTACGGGCTCGACTGGGTGCGGCAAGAGTAATACGATTTATTACTTAATTAAGCAAATTCGCAATCAGATAAATGCTCCGAAGTTTATGGTCATAGAACCAGCCAAGGGTGAATACAAGGATGTTTTTGGAAATGAGCATATTTATGGAACAAATCCATTAAAGACTCCTTTACTCAAAATCAATCCATTCCGTTTTCCTGAGGGAGTTCATGTCTTGGAACACATTGATAGGCTTGTTGAAATTTTCAATGTTTGCTGGCCTATGTATGCAGCAATGCCAGCTGTTCTTAAAGAGGCAATTCTCAATTCTTACGAAGACTGCGGATGGGACTTATATAAATCAACAAATAAGTTCTCCAATAACCTGTTCCCAACATTTGCAGATTTACTTAATGAACTGGTTCTTGTTATTAACACATCAGCATATTCGGAAGAAGTAAAAAGTAATTATCAAGGTTCATTGGTTACTAGAGTAAAATCTCTCAACAATGGACTCTGCAAACAGATATTCTCAGGTCAAGAGTTGGGTGACGCTGCATTGTTTGATGAAAATGTAATTGTTGATTTAAGTAGAGTAGGCTCACAAGAAACAAAGTCGCTGATTATGGGAATACTCATTATGCGCCTGAATGAATACCGTTCTAACAGTAACATTCGACATAATAGCGAATTACGCCATATTACAATTCTTGAAGAAGCACATAATATACTAAGACGTGATTCTGTTGAACAAAGTGGCGAAGGAGGCAATGTCGCTGGTAAAAGTGTAGAAATGATTTCAAATGCTATAGCAGAGATGAGAACCTATGGTGAGGGCTTTATTATTGTTGATCAATCTCCAGGTGCAGTCGATGCGTCTGCAATTCGAAACACGAATGTTAAGATAATCATGCGTCTGCCGGACGATCCTGACCGAAAAGTTGCAGGAAAAGCCTCTGGTATGAAAGACAATCAAATCGACGAGATTGCTAAATTGCCAACAGGAGTTGCTGTTGTTTATCAAAATGACTGGGAAGAACCTGTACTCTGTAAAATTGGCAAGTTTGAAGATGAAGAAATAAGTTTTGAATTTCACCCAAATGAAGAGAACGACATCGTTGTACATGATTCTTCTGTTAAATCAGAAGTACTCAAACTTCTGCTAAAGGGAAGAATAACAGAGCATATTGATGCAAACATCGATTTAATTGAGGACAATTTGGTAAACTCGAATTTATCCACCTTTAACAAGATTGCAATATATCACTCTGTTAACGAGTTCAAGAAATCAGGTAAGTTGGAATTGTGGAATGATAACCATTTTGAGCAATTATCAAGACTTGTGACAGAAGTTCTTTCTGCAAAATCTGAAGTAATAAAATTCGCAGACTCTGCTTCAAGCTTTGACCAACTCACAGATAAACTTGAGCTGTATATCAAGAACTTGGTTCCAGAGATCCCAAATGAACTGACTCTTGTGACCTCACAATGCTTAATGCGCGATTATTCTCTTGCAAACGAAGTTCAGAAAAGAATTTATAGTGCATGGTATCAGTCCGTCATAAATAGTAAACTCTCATGAATATGGAAATAACAGAGCATAAGTCCTCCAAATTAGAGGAATTAAGTAAGGAAATAAGGCCTCTGGAAGATAAAGACTTAGATAAGTCTCTTGGAAAAATAGATGAAGCATCTTCTCCGTTTGAAAAGTCAAATGAGATTTCATTTACAGGAAGTCAAGAAACTGAAAGAGATTTGGCTTCATCAAAATTGCAGCAGGAGCTTTCTTCTTGTGGCATATATGTTAGTGGGCAAATCTATTCTGACAGCTTATGGGGAGGAATAGACAGCTACTCTGGGAATTTAGTCCATAATAAGATAAACGAAGCAAGAAATGCAAATCGCATAACTGATGCTGAATATAACAAACTGATAGGTATGCTAAAGAAAGCATGTCATCATCAATAATTTGCTTATATGTTTACAGAAATAAAAGAAACCATTTCAACTCTTGCAGAACTCTCTAAAGGATATGAGACATTATCTAATAGGGAACTCAACAAGTCTCTTGATTGTATTTCAAGAAGCTTAGATAATTTCCAAGAGGGTATTCTTCCAAACAAGGAGGAAGGACTCAGAAGAGAAGCCGAGGTGGAAGAGGAACTTGAAAAGAAATATCCAGAATCTGAGGGATATGAAATCATATCAGAAGCCTATTTGCGTGATAGCGAAGGTAAAATCGTTCGAGATCCAGAAACAGGAGAGGCACGCAGGATAGATTTTGTAGTTGTCAAAGATGGTCAAGTTGTCGATTCCATAGAAGTTACTTCTGAAACTGCTGATAAAACAGGTCAAACAGCAAAAGAAGAACGTATTAGAGAAGCAGGAGGTAATTATGTCAGGACATCTGACGGTTCTCTTGCGGAATTTCCTAATGATCTCCACACAACAATAGAAAGAAGAAAATAAAATATGAAAACTTTAGTTTATGATAAGGCATCTTGGCATATTGATGCTGGAGAACCTGCAGACAGAGTTCTTGCCCATTTTAAGTTCATTATGAACTGGTGTAATCAGAATAATCTCCTTAGCGATGAAGGTGAAGAAATTCTGGAGTTTGGAATAGATGATTCTATCTCAATCCATTCTCGATTATTAAATGAACGTGGCAATATGTTTATGAAAAAATATTATGACACGTTTATATCTGCAAATATTGAGAATCGCTCTGAAATGGATGAAATGTTAAAAACAATCTAAGTATGGCTGTTTTTGAAATTACTGCAAGGCACCAAATGTTCCTTGGAGCCGGTAATCAAATAAATAAGGGTGAACGCCTAACCATGAATATTCATACGATGGGTGTTCAACCATATAATGTATTTTCTAATCCAGAAAGTCGCAGACAGGCAATTCAGCAGTTCTCTGTTAACGGAATTGATGTGAGGTCACGCGAATTTATTCTTAATACAGGTCATTGGGATATAAAAAGGGTTCCAGATGGTTTTTCAAAATCATTGGAGAATTATGCTCCAAATGACATCGGTGTTGCATACAAAGATCTTCAAACCCCAAATAGTGTAATAGATGACGTCGAAATGAAAAAAGGATGCATAAACATGGTTAAAGACTTTTATAACGAAGGCCTTGATCTTGACTATGCTGACAGTGGTTTAAAAGGTAGATGTGAGATTGTATCTAACTTTTATGATGGGGTTAAGAAAAATATGGGAATCGATGCAGAACTATCTTTTGAGACAAAACCTGTTCATCAACTTGGAGGTTACAATCCTTTAACCAACAAGATTGAACTAAACTCTAATTTTCTGGAAAAAGAAGATTGTGAGGATTTATTAAATACAATATTACATGAATCTCGTCACGCTTTTCAAAACAAATGCATTTATAATCCTTCCACCGTTACGGTTAAGGATAACATTATAGATGTCTGGAAAGACAATTTTGATAATTATATTCGCCCAGATGAAGATTTTGAAGCATACGAAAATCAGGAAATAGAAAAGGATGCAAACTATTTTGCTGACAGTGTAATGAAAAAAGGTATAAATTCGAATTACGCATAATTATGAATAAGGAAATATTGATAAAACTTCTTAAAGAGGAGAATTACCCTGCGCACATGTTAGATGCAACCATTGCTAAGTTAAACAAGCTTCAGCCAATTGTTTTAGAAAGCTTTGAGGTATGGTTAAATGAAGGAAAACTTCCAGACTTTGAGGTTGAAGGTTATTCATATCGAGTTTTGGTCAAAGATTATGGTATGAAACCTGTTGGAGCCTTTCTAACATTAGACTGGCTATGTCGTGATCCACAGAAAGCATCACTATCATTAAAGAAAGGCATTAAGTAAAGAGGAATTACGCCATAATCAGGACTTCTTATTTATGTCAAGTTATAAATTTGCTTTTCCTGTCAACACTGCAGTCTTGGAAGATGGTGTTCCGTCTTTTCAAGTTGCAGATGTTTCTTTCGTGAAGAAATCTTGCTTGACTGAAGAACTTTCGTTTTTCAATAAAGGAAGGATACAACTAAGTGAAAATCAAATTTTTGCTGTCGTAGTCGTGTGTGGAAATGAGTCCTATGCAAAAGAATATGCATTTGATAAGTGTTGTTTTGCAACCGATATATTTAAAATTTGCTCTGACCTATACCATGATAATTTCTTTAATCCAAAGAAGTGGCAGTTTGACATAAGTAACGATTTTATCACTAATAGGAATTCGTTTTACTTTTATAAAAACTTAGATTCTAAAATCTCTGATAAGTTCCATGCAAATTACCATGCAAATAGATACAACACCTGTATTGGATTAAAAGTTTTAGAAAGCGTTAATAAATGGAATATTAGTGATTTTGAATCTTTATATCGAGCATTTTATTCGACAGATGCAAATAAAATCCATCTTGTTCTTAAGAGAGCTTGCCATATATATAGCCAGTCATTTTCTATAAATCATTTATATGAAAGAGTTGTCTGGTTATGTACTGTTCTTGACACATTAGCTACAAATGAACGAGAAGGAAAAGTTTCACAACTAAAGAAGTATTTGCCTGCTTTAGTTCTGAAATGCGAAAGATTAACCGAACGTCTAAAAAGCTTTATTGAACAGATTTACGACATTCGCAGTGCCTATATTCACAATGCAGAAAAGATAGGTATTACAGAAAGAGAGGTGGATAAACTTGAAAAAATTGTTTATAGAGTAATTCTGCAAATGGTTAGAAATTCAAATAAATATAAGAGTACAAAAGAATTATGTGTAGCCATTGATAAAGGTTCATTTGCTCCAATCTTAGATAATCTTCCAGACATATACATATAGTAATTACTTGTTTTGAAAAATTAATAATCTCATCAAGATTGACAACGAAACGGATAAACCCACTGATTTTCAGCATCAATGCCGATTATCAGTGGGTTAATTGTTCCCAAAATGAGACCCACAAACCATTTTGGGAACATTAGATGATTAAAACCAGTGAAGCCCTTTGCCTACCATCATGACTATGACAGAGGTGAACAGGAAGAAGCCCAAGACGAAGAAGAACCAGAAGAACCACTGGGCATAATGTCCCAGATAGCACCCGTCATATTCCTTGTATCGTTTCTGAACCCTCTTGCGTTCTTCGACAAACATGGCGTTGACTTCACGGATATGCTCTTGCATCTTTGCAAGCATCCATTTATGTTCCTGGTCAAACAGGTCTTGTATCTTCTGCCAGTCTGCATCAGCCACATTCACTGAGACTTTCAGGGTTGTGGGTGCGTCTTCAAGGACTTTGTCAATATGCGTATTGATGGCATCAACCTTGCCGCGGATGTCTGTGACAGTAGAGTCCAGTTTCCTTTCGCATCGCTGATACTGCTGGATGGCGGACTCCAGTTGAAGAGTGGCATTGATCCAAGTATTTGTGGCTTTGTTAATGTCCTCACTCAGCTTTTTGAGTTCTGGCGCACGATTAACCACAGCATCCTCGGCATCCTTCTCCTGAATATCCTCTTCGACTTCGGTCATCATTTCATCGAAGTCGGGCATATTCTCATGGTTTTTACTTTTTCTGATATTTGACATATGGAATTGATTTAACGATGATAACCACGTTTAATTGACTTTGGCTTACACATGGACTGAGCCATCTGGAGGCATCGGCGAGCATAGGCACGTTCGTCCTCGTCATCCTTCTTGCCCCAGCCAGATTCAGGAGCGGAACCGCCACCACCTCCGCAAGATTCGGACATGGACGTAGCGGCATCGATGTAGCTAGCAAAGAGAAGCATGGCAGTATGGGCAACGTTCTCGACTGTTGCAATCTCATTGCCTTCAGGAACCTGAGCCTCATTGAAGAAGATGTCCTTGACCGAATCAGGAATCCAGACCTTCTTGACCTCACTGCCAGTTTCGATGTTGAAAACGGTCTTGGCTAGTGTAGGCTTGGGCTGAACACTCGGCTGAACTTTGGCCTGGGTAGATGTCGGCTTTGGAGTTACTGGGCGAGACGGACGGTTGCTTGATATAACAGTTGGTGAAGCTGGCTTCACCTTGACCTTGACCTGAACAGGCTTCGGATGTAACTTCTTCCATGTGGCTTCAAGCTGTGATGCCATGTATTTACGTCCTATCTCAGAAGCCTTAAATACAGATGCATTCTTGCCGATGGTATAGCCGACAAGTTTCTTGCTCTTGTCGTAGCGAGGTGTCACCTCATAGCCCTTCATGCGAAGCATCTTGAAATAGAAGTCAACGTCAAACTCCTGCATTTTCTGAAGGGTGTATTCGCAGAACTCCGCAATCTCCGCTTTCCGCATGTCACGTATCTCTTTCGGCTGCTTCCATCCATGCCTCATGTTGATAATTTCCGCAGCCATCATTGCCCTTATATGGAGATCGTGAACATCATTGGTATTGCCTTCGAGGTCAACACGGCAGCAGTCCATGTGAAGGTGAAGCGTCCCAGACTTGGAGTCGGAATGTAGGCCTGACACATTCATTGAGTTGCGGAAATTGGTCTTGACCTCCCGGCTCATACCTTTGGGGATAAGTCCGACGGCATCCAAAGTTTCCAATGTTTCGTCACCGAGGTTCGCCCAGTCATTCATGGTAAAGTTCTTTGCCTCTTCCTTTGAGGGGGAGATTACAAACGAGACCATGGAACGTTCCAATTTTCGCCCGACTGTCCTGTCCTGCTGATGCAACTGGCAGTGATGCTTCATCATGTACCAGATGGCGGTCGGGTCGATGCCCTCCGGCATGTGGTTCACCTTGACCACTTTTGCCTTCTCCTTCTCCAATGCGTACCTCACGGCATTGCCGCCGTATGGCACCACTCTTGCAAGCATAATCATAGGGCACTCCTTTCTTTGGTCAGCACAGGAGATGAAATATTCTCTTCGATGCTGTACCAATGTTGGACGAGTTCTGCAACAGACTTTAACCACCACGTCATGAACTTCTCCGACTTGAAAAGCTTGAACTTTTCCTCATCCGTCATTGTTGAAAGGACGTTGCTGATTTTTATCAGGTCGGTCCTGGCAAAAGCCAAAGAGTTCAATGCTTCGGCCTCTTCCTTGGTCAGCCGTTGACGTGGGTGATGTTTCAAGCCTGTCTCTGTGAGATAGCGGTTCAGACTGATGCCGCATTCCTTGGCGAGTTCTTTGAGTTGCGACCAGATTTCATCCGTACATCTGAAAGCATGTACTCTGGTCGGTGGTTTCTTAGTTATGTTCTTTTTCTTCATGTCTATGAGATTTTTAATGAAAGGGAATGAATATAAACTGATTATAAAAAAGGACACGGTCTGCGAGCCTGCGAGTAGCCCGAGAAACTTTTAGGAGGACAAAAACAGGGGCACCTGTTTTGTACTACAAAAGGATTTCTCGAAAAGTCCCTCTAAAATATCGGGTCTTTTAACTACGAAGTTCCCGTCAGGGCTTAAAAGTCCGTTTCGGTTTGCCTTGCGTCCTGCATCGGAAAACTTCCCTTGGGATGGTTGGACGGTGCAGGTCGCAGTCAGCAGTCCGAGTCCTTCAAGGCGGTCACTTGTCACTTTAGGAACTATTAGAGTAGTTGTAGCCATCAGACATCTGACAGTAACCTCCATTGCCATCAGATGGGATGCCATCAGGCTGCGGCGATTGTCTTCCTTGCTATGACGATGAATGCTCATTTCCTTTCCCTTCATTCTGACTGCCATCGGCTTCTGCATGGGAAGAAGGTGTGCTGTCAGAGTGAGCGGAATTGTTATTTAGAGAGGTAACGGAAGAATTTCCATCCTTACCAGATTTGTCCACGCTGTCACTATCATTAGATTGTGGTGATGGGTGAGACAGACAACCAACAGCAGAAGGATTTTTCCCCTCGTTGCTGTCAGCGGATTTGTCGCTATCCGAGACGAAACCTTCCTCACGTTTGTTCTTGTCATCCGATACCTCAATAGTGATGACCCTTGCAGGTGGAACTTCCGCATGGATGATTGTCGAGGTGCCTGGCTTGCGTCTGATGGCGTAGTCATTGCCCACAAAGTGGCCGTCCACATACCAACCTGACAGGGAGTGAAGCGTATGGATGCGATTTTCACCCACCTTTTGAGAAGAGGAAATACCCAACGCTTCCATAGCCTCTGTAATTTTCGGAACCGTTTTCCGGTCTTTGTCCCAAAGCTTTGCGAGTTGGGTATTATCAATCATCACTTGGCCGCGCAAGATTTCAACTTGTTGGTTCTTGCTCAGCGGTACCAGTTTCGTTTCACGGTCAGCGAGTTCTACAAGTGACATGAAGCATTCCATGCGGTCAATCTTGTACTTCTTGCTGCGGAGATACTTCACCTGTTCCTCGGACAGTGTGAAGCAATAATGAATATTATCCTTTTCCATATAATTCCATTTTTAAGATTTGTCAGCACGATAAGTACCATTAGTGAATACGATTTTCTCTACCATTTCATTGAGTCTGTCGGCAATGCGATCGCCATAATGCTCACGAATCTGTTTGGGAGTAAGATTTGTGGTAATGATGGTGAACAGCTGTTCATCATACCGCTTTGAAAGTAGGTCAATGACGGGAGTCACTATATTGCCAAAATCCATGACCTCCTGCGGTTCGGTGCCAAGGTCGTCAATGCCGAGCATGTCCTTTTGAGAGAACTTGATGAACGCAGGGTAGTCTGTCCTGCCAAGATACGCAACATATTTGGAGTCAGTAATCTGTATCCCATAGTTGCCCTGACTGTCTGGATTTGGAATAGCGAGATAGTTCAGCAGCTGTTGAAACGCTTTGAGCAAAGTGCTCTTCCCATTACCACATTCGCCACAAAACAATATACCGAACTTGCTACTGTCACTCGTTAGCCAGTTAGCCATCTGTAGCAACTGAGCCTTGACATAATCATTCTCGCAGAAAATGCGATGGCGGAATTCCACTTCTGCCATGGTTGCAGCAAGCAGACAATCGTATGCTTGTTCTGCTGACATCGGCAGTCTAAAACGAGGCTTCATAATCCTCCGCTGTAGCAGTATGGACTTCAACTGCCCTACGTCTATTTTTGATGGAAGTTGTATCATAATTAGAATTTTGAGTTTGCGGTTTAATAAAATCTTTTTCTTTATCTTTATTATAAAACGTCAAGCCATGCGTCAAGTCTGCCGTCAACTCAAGCAGTGAATATTCAGACGGTAGAAAGCGAGACTTCCCGGTAGTGAACTTGATAAGTCCCCTCTCTGCAAGATGCTTTCTGGCCGTCATGATTGTCTGCTTTGACATGCGAAGCGACTCACATATATAATATGTAGGGCATGGTACTGGCATCTTCCAGTAGCGAGCATTACACTCATTTACCAGAAATGAATATACAGCCACTTCGCTTGCCGGAATCGGATGGACTGATGCAACTCGCCAAAATTGATTCATATACTCTATGTATGTCATAAGCCTTTAGAATTAGAGTCCTGTCTTATTCCTTGATAGCACCAGCTTCCTTTGCAAGGCTCAAAGCCAGTTCGGAATCAACGGTAATCTTTCGGTTCACCTGAGTGATGGCAGCATCTATCACCCCGCTTTTCTTGATGCGATTAGCGGTAGGGATGCTACATCCGAAGATTTTGGCGATTCCTGCTATACCATATTCATAATGTTTCTCTGGCACCACCTCGGCAGATACCTTTGCCGTTTGCTTCTCAGCATTCTGGAGTAGCAGGACAAACTCTTGTCCCGACATCATGCAGATGGGCTTCTCCAGCAATTGTTCTATTGTTACCAATCGAGTCATAAAAATTTTTTCTTGTGGTCTGCCAGTTGTACTTCCTGACGTTCCGATTAAACATTCTTTTTCGGTTCATGAACCATCTTTGAACTCCCATGATTTGGAATTCGAAGGCAAAGGTAGTCTGTTTAATTCGATGAAGAATTATGAGTGCTATACGCCAAAAACTGAACAAGTTTTTTATGTATGGTTTTGAAACACATTTTAAGGATTGGACAAGGAAAATAGTTGAAAAATAAGGGGTAACAAGCGTTTTTTGATATAGAGGCATAAAAATGGGCCGCATAACTCTAAGGGCGAGTCATGCGGCACTAATATTATCTAGTTTGAGGTAGAAATAGAAGAAGGAGGTGAATACGATTGGGGAACACCTCAAAGTATGAAAGAAAATGTCTGCTTAATAGGGGAGAATAGTCTTAATCTTGTTTTCCCAAATGTTTTCCCACGCGATTTTGATACTCTGAGAAACCTTATTTACATGCTTTACTTGGTGTGATATGATGCCAAGTTTATCAAAAAATCATGGAGTTTTCAAAATTGACGTGTTTTCCCATTGTTTTCCCGAAAACAAAAATCAGCAACTTAAATTTCTTCTAAGTTGCTGATTTTCAGTGTGGACCAGCCAGGGCTTGAACCTGGGACCTCCAGATTATGAGTCTGTTGCTCTAACCAACTGAGCTACAAGTCCGAGATGCATGATAAATGCGGGCATTCCGCATAATGCGGCTGCAAAGGTACGACGAAAAGGGCAAATAACCAAATTTTTTTGGAAAAAAGTGGCGATAAGAGGAAAAAATTAGTACCTTTGCACTCCAAATGACAACAATGAAGAAAGCAGCAGCAGCCACAATAGGCTTCTTCGACGGTGTGCATCGGGGACATTTGTTCCTGGTGGAGCAGTTGTGCAGGGAAGCCTCGGTGCGAGGGCTGAGGCCTGTGGTGATCACTTTTGACCGCCATCCTCGCCAGGTACTGTGTGACAATTGGCAACCTCAGCTGCTGACCACTCTCAGCGAGAAGGAGCGCCTGCTGCGCCAGACAGGCATCGACCGTCTGGTGGTGCTGCACTTCGATGAAGAGCTGTCGCGTCTCAGTGCCTCCGACTTCATGCAGCATGTGCTGAAGGAGCAGCTGGGAGTGCAGATGCTGCTGACGGGCTATGACAATCACTTCGGGCACAGGACAAAAGGCACTGATGAAGGCTTCGACGACTATGTGCGCTATGGACAGACAATGGGCATCGATGTGGTGGAGGCTCAGCCCTTGATGCTAGAGGGACAGGCAGTGAGCTCCTCACGCATACGCCGTCTGCTTACACAGGGAGAGGTAGAGCAGGCAGCCCGCTGTCTGGGCAGGACCTATGAGCTGTGTGGCGAGGTGGTGGAAGGTGAGCAGGTGGGGCGCCAGATAGGCTTTCCTACGGCTAACCTGCAGCTTCAGTCATCGTGCCTGCTGATGCCTGAGGACGGAGTCTATGCCGTCCGTGTCAGTCTGATGGATGATGACCGGCAGAGGATGGGTGTGACCAACATAGGCATGCGTCCTACCTTCGACGGGCATCGTCATACCATAGAGACTCATATCCTTGACTTCCATCGTTCCATCTATCGTCAGCCCATGACCATCAGGTTTGTGGCTCGCCTGCGCAGTGAGCAGCATTTCGACAGTGCTGAAGCCCTGGCCAGGCAGATGGCAGCCGACGTGAAGATGGCAAAGGAAATCCTACAATCGCAGAACCCATCTCTTAACTCATGAAAAAAGCATTCATCTTTACCTTCGCTTTCCTGGCCATACAGTTTGTGGCCCAGTTGCTGGTGACCATCTCCTATACGCTGATAACAGGTGCACCAGCCGATTCGCTGCCTCCCCTGTGGCATATCGGGGTGATGGTGCTGTTCTCGCTGCTGACCATTCTGGTGTTTCTGAGAGCAGGATGGTTTGAGGCCTCTCGCAGCTATCTGCGTTCGCGCCCTTGGGATGTGATAGGCTGGAGCGTGGTGGCTGCCCTGGGAGCCCTGGTGCCTTCGCTATTGCTGCAGGGACTGATTCCTGAGTGGAGTGGATGGGCCAAGGAGATAGTGGATGAGACAAACAAGCAGATGGAGGGCCTGATGAGCGTGCCAGGTGGCTATATGGTCATCGCTCTGCTGCCTCCTGTGGTCGAGGAGATGGTGTTTCGAGGCTGTGTGCTCAGGAGCCTGCTGGAATGGAAGCCCCGGCATCGATGGTGGATGATAGCCCTGTCGGCACTGATCTTTGCCATCGTCCATCTCAATCCGGCTCAGATGCCCCATGCCTTCCTCATCGGCCTGCTGCTGGGATGGCTCTACATGCGCACAGGGAGCATCGTGCCAGGCGTGGCCTATCACTGGGCAAACAACACGGCAGCATACGTCTTGTTCCATGTCTACCATAATCCGCAGTCGCTGCAGGACATCATCGGCCCGGGAACACGCCCGTTGCTGATGGCCCTGCTATTCTCGCTCTGCATCTTCGTGCCCGCACTCATCCAGCTGGATCAAAGGCTCAAACAAAAAAGCCTCACTCCCTAACCCCCTCTCCGACTGGCGAGGGGGGACGCCTGCAGCGGGAGAGGGGGATTACCTTTAGTTAGAGGTGTTCAGTAACTTCCTAGCCCATTCGTTGAACTTTTCCTGATCGGTGAAGCGCATTCGCAGTGAAACGTAGCCATCGGACTTGGAATATTCGGCACGCATGTAGTTGTAGTCTTTATACGAGCTGACATAGCTGTACAACTCCCATTTCAGTTCGAAGTTGCTGATATCATCTTTGGACACAATGCCCCAACCCTTTAGGCCGTTGTAAGTGGTGCCTCCGATATAGTCGTAGTTATCGTCGTAGACTCCTGCTTCCAGATTGCCGACGCTCGTCTTCAGGTCGACATAGCCACTCTTGTTCTTGCCCTCCTCTTCTGAATTGTCACACCATTCGGCCTTTTCATCGTAGTGGAGGTTGGTAATCTTGAACGCATTATAGTAGTTAGGCAGGAACTGGGTATATCTTGTTTCCTTCACAATGTCGAAGGATGCGCTTTGTCGGGTGCAATTCCATCCAGGCACCAAAGTATATTCATCTGGAACCCACCAATCCTCCTCCCAGTAATAGTACTGCTTTCCTCCATTGCACACTACGTGTATGGTCGAGTCGTTGACGATTGTTGCCGATATAGCATACGTTCCGTTGGCGATGTCATCTTCAGTAGCATCAATGCCATTGAACCCGTCAGGCATGTAGTAATCAGTGTATTTAATAATTGTGATCCACTTGAATTTTGTTTCAGAGGTTACCTCGCCCACTCCAGGCCGGAAATTGAAGTCCTTTACATGCAACGTCTCGCCTATCACAGGATCAGTGCCACTGCCGCTGGCAGCCTCCTGGGTGATGAGGAGTTCGCCTTCACCAGTATCGCCTTCTGGTGTCTTTCCGCTGATGTAGACGATGGCTACGCGCTCGCTCTCAATGGTGTTCTTAGTGACGGTGACAGTGATGGTATTACCGTCGAGCCGTGCCTGTACGAAGTCATCGTTCTGCGACACACGTACACTGAGGTTTGTCAACGTAGTGCTGACGATGCTCGCCGTAGCAGTACCACCTTCGGCAGTGAAACGCAGCACGCTAGTATTGAGCGTGATGGCTGGGGCCGTCTGTGTCACCTTGATATCATCCTCGTAGACGATTTCTCCCTTGGTGGTCTTGCCCACGATGTGCACCTTGCACTCGCGCTTGGTCATGCCGTCGGGCATGACGTCGGTCGTGAGCGTCAGGCTGTTGTCGTCGCGCAGGAAGAAGGCCGTGAGCCAGTTGGCATCGGAGGTGAACGTCAGGTCGGGGATATTGAAGGTGACTTTGAGTTCCTTCGACTGTATGTCGCTGGAGAACGTCACTTCCTTGTCGACGCGCACCCATGCTGGGTCAACTTCATGTTCCTGATGCTGGTCGGTGAGGATGCTTCGTCCGAAGTAGCGTATCATGGGGTAGACATCGAGGATGATGGTGCGCTTGCGGTCGGGATCCATGGTATATTCGTAATAGTAGTTGCTCCAGTCCACCATCGGTCCATACTCCTGCGGATACCACCAGGTGTGCAGCAACTTGTTCTCCTGTCGGTCGAAGATGGCAAATCCCACAGGAGTGTTGATGCAAGCTCGCCAGATAGGTGCCGTGATGCCGAGCAATGAGCCGTCGGCAGAGTCATCGGAGAAGAGGTAGACATCGTCGATGTTGGGCACCACGCCGATGGACATCTCCATGAAGGGCAGGCTCTTGTCCACCAGTGTCCACTGCGTCCAGTTCTTCTTGAGGTAACCCTGCAGACCCACATAAAAATTGGTGCGGAAGTTGTCGTCTTTGTTGAGTGCTTTATATAGGCCGTCGTAATAAGTCTGCTTCAGATCGTCAGAGACGCTGGTGAACAGCACTGGTGCCTCTGTGGTCACTTGCAGGGCTCCCTCGGCGCGGAGGCCGACGGTGGCGATGGTGTCCTTCATAAATGGCAGCGCCAGCTCGGCTTTGGCGTAAAATCCACATTTGAACGTGACGTCGCCGCAGCCTCCTTCTGTGCTCCACAGCTCAGGCGTGTATTTCATGCTTTCCTTTGCGTTGGATTCTTCCTCACGAAAGAGCATTTTCTTGCGGTAGGTGAAGTTGCCGGCTTCGAAGCGTCCCTTGTAATTGGCCTTGAAATATGTCTCGCCCGTACCATCGAGGAAATATCCCAATCCGACAGTGATCTTGGCCTTACCCAAATTGACTGATGGGTCTTTCAGCTTGAAGGGGATGTCGATGTGGCCATTGATACCTCCATTGAGCGTTAGGTCGGCAGCGGCCTTGACGTCGAACTTCAGGAAGTCGTCAATCTTATACTGGATGCCATTCAGCAGGTCGACGACGATGAAGTACCTTGATGTCAGCTTCGGCGTCAGCTCCAGGTCGAGTTCTCCCTTGCCTGTCATTCCTGCCGATAGGTTGCCGTCGAACAACTCGATAATGTTCTGCGAGCCTTGAGCGATAAATTTCTGCTTGATGGTTCCTAGATCGAAGATGTCGTTACTGCCAAACTCATCTCCGTCGAAGAACAGCCTTCTGCGGCTGTCGCTGGGATCGTGAGGGGGATTGGTACCTCCCTTGATCACCACTCGCTCGTAGACGTCGGAAATGTCCATCGCCTTAGTCGTCACCTTATAGCCGCTGGGCACTGACTCGACTTGCGTCACCAGTCCTCCGAAGCCATAGGGCAGGTAGCGGCACTCCTCCTCGATGATCAGCTTGTCGCCCACCTTGGGAATGATGTCGATGGGTGTGTTCTTGGCCAGCTGTATCCAGTAGATGCTGTCGCTGCCCGTGATGTAGTCGACGAGTCGCTTGTCGGCAATGACCACCCCTTTCTGATAGATGGTCGAAGGGGTGACGAACGACACGCTGTCGATGGCTGAGAGGGGAATGCGCCAGATGCTGTCGAGGGCATAGACCTCCTGCACCACATAGTCGGAATGCTCGATGCCGAGAGTGTCGATGTGGCTGTATTCGAAACGGTCGATGTCGTCGAAGAAGAAAGCATTGAACTGTCCGTCGTTGCGGTAGATATAGAGTGCATCTTGTGACTCCTGGGCCTGGGCATCGTTTAACGAGAGAGCCAAGGCAATAATGCTAATGAAGAAAATGCGTGAGCGTATCATCGTTTCAACAATTTATAGGTTAGGTTGTCGGCTTTCACGATATACACTCCCTGTGGCAGTGTCGAGAGATTGAGTCGGAACGTGCCGGCGTGTTGCGTCGTCAGTTCCTTGACCAGCTTGCCGTCGAGGGTGTAGACACACACGCTGGCATTGGCTTTCATTTGGCTAAGCACAAGTGTGCCGTCATCTTCCTGATAGGATATGGCCGAATATTCGTCGGCCTGATCTTCTATTCCTATGTGCGTTCCTCTGACGTAGGTGAAGCGGAGCACATCGGCGATGGCATAGGTGACGTCGGCCTTACGGGAGACGATGTGCAGGTTCTTTCCTTCAAAATTTACCTTAGGCTTGTCCATCAGCACAAAGCTGGTGGCAGTGCCGTCCTTGGTATACACCATCAGCATGTTGTAGTTGTCGTCGTCGGAAGAAGCGTCATCGCCCTGTCCAGGCACTGGCGGTGTGAAGATGTAGGCCTCTTTCGAGGGATTGCTACTCATGACGCTGCCTCCTGTGCAGGCCAGACGGCCGTCGGCGAGGAGTGTCCAGGCAGCCGTCTCGGTCATGTCGTGGGTGAAACCTGAGGCGGAGGCGATGGTCCATTCTTCCGTGCTGTAGTTGAAGCTGACGATGTGGAGTGTCTCATCCTCATAGTAGCCACTATGCCCAATAAGGTAGGCCTCATGTTGCTTTTGGTTGACGATGACACCTCCGCGATACTCGATTTCCTCGCCAGTTACCGGATGATTCATGGGTATTTGGAAATTGCCGAAGATATAAGTCTGATTTTCTTCGGCGCAATAGTAGAGCAGCACGTGGTGATAGCCTATGTCGGAGTCATCCATCATGCCTGCCAGCACCATGTAGAGATTCTGGCCGTTGTTCGTAAAGTGATAGTCGGAGGCGGCCATTCCTGCGGGTAGTGTGGTGGGTAGAATATCCTCTCCATAGGGTGTGGCCACATATTTGGTCTCTCCGGTGCTGATGTTGTAGCGGTCGGCCAGCAAACCCTTCGAGCCGTCGCTGAAGGTATACAGGTCCATGGGCCATTGGTCGGTACCCAGATACGACATCGAGATGACATACCCTTCACTGGAATAGAAGAGGTAGGGATGGTAGCGCCCATCCATGTCGCCCACTCCCTTGAAGGAGCTGCCGTCGTAGCAGTCCATCACCTTGTCGTCGGCCTCATTGTTGCCGCTGACGTAGACTCGGCCATTGGCCAGGATGGCATTGCAACCCGATCGGCCCACGGTCATATTGGGGCCGGCGGTGAACTGCTGTGTAGAAGGATTCCACACTTCGGTCTTCTTGGCCGCCGAGCTATTGCCGTCGTTTACAGCGCTTCCTCCCACCATGTAGCGACCGTCACCCAGGGGAGTGGTAAAGCCGTCGATATGCGGACCGTTCAGTTGCACTGTTTTCCATTTGCCGTCTTGGTATGCTTCAGCTGAATTGGCAGGATTGCCATTAGTTGTGGTGCCACCCACTACCACGAAGCCATTGCCGGAAGGAAACATGGTATGGCTGGTGCGGGCCGTGGTCATATCGGCCAGTCGCTGGTATTTCAGCGTTGCCGTCGCTCCCTGTTTGGGAGCCTTGCTGCGGTTGATGAGCAACGGTGCCTGTTTAGGTGCTATTTTTGCAGGCGGCACGGTGGCCGTGCAGACAACAGGCCACGTCATCACCACAAGCAGTGATAATGCTAACCTCTTCATAATGGAGTTATATTTGTTGTTATTCTTCTCGAGCGTATGCCGGCTGATCAGTGGAGGTGTCGTTGGGGTTGTTGACGTCGGTGCCTGACTGATAGACAGCTTGGTTGATGGTGAGGGCCAGCGTGTCCCTGGCAGCAACGAAGACGATATAGGCAGAGCGCTTTGTGGTCTGCATATTCTCGGTAGCCTTCAGCTTTACTTTCGGAGCTCCTGAGGTATAGGCCTCCTTCGTCACGGTGAGCCAGCTGGAAGAGTAATCTGCACCAGCCATCTCCGAAATGCTGCTGCTAAGGCCAGTAAGGGTGAGAATCTCCTCAGAGGCCTTAGCTGGCAGCTCGTGCTTCATGGTTAGAAACTTGCCTTGCGTGTTAGGCTTAGGCGGATTGGGGGTAGGATTGATGGGGTCATCGGGATCGTCGCTACCGCCACACGACATCAGTGTCATGCCAGCAACGAATATCAGGGAAAGAATTTTCGTCCAATTCATATCGCGATTCGGTTTCATTTTGTTTTCCTTGTTAAGTGTTTATTTGACTCGCTACTATTTATTTCACCACAATCTTGCGTCCGTTGACGAAGTAGATACCCGGCTGAGTGGGTTTCTCTATGCTGCGTCCCTGCAGATCGGTGTATTTCCGTTTTTCTGATTGAATGTTTTCGATTTCTTCGACTCCAGCCTCCTCGCCGCTGATGAAGTATGCACGAGCACCTGCTGCCTTGGGTATGGCTAGCCAGGCACGGTGGCCTTCGATGCTGAAGGGTAATCCGTTCTGAGCTCCCCAGAACCATCCGAACGATTGTGCCAGCGAAGTGCCTGAGGGGCCGTAGGCCAGCTTGTAGTAGAGGTTGCTGCCGTCTGCGCTGGTCGTAGTGGCGTTGTCGCTGCCGTGCAGGTAGTTGTCGCCAGTGTAGGAGGCAGCCTCGCTGGTGCTGGTGAGGGTGTAGGTGGCAGCCTTCTTCTGTGAGGCCTCAATGAGCACGGCAGTGCCCTTTGGCACGATGCTGCCTGAGAGTGCCTGATAGCTGAGTTTTCCTCCGTTGATGCCGCTGACTGTGCTTGCCTTCAGTCCCGATGGCAGGGTAAAGTTGAACTGTGAGTCGAAGAAGGTGGCATAGCCGGCATCAGCCACAGCCAGGTCGTAAGTCTGCTGGGCACTACCGCTGGTGGTGATGGTCTTCTCTGGCTTCAGGTCCTTGGGCTCGTTCCATCCCACGCGGTCAGTGGCCATCACGCAGAATCCGTACTTCGTGCCAGGCTCAGCGGGTACAGGCACACGCTGTGCAGCACTGATGCCGCGCACGGCAATGGCTGAGTCGCTGTCGTTGACAAAGATGAAGAAGTCGTAGTGGTCTATGCCGCTGGTCTTGTCACTGCCTTCGAATGTGACGTATACGAAGCCATTATCCTCTGTCACGTTGGTAATCTTGGACGTAGGATAGTCTGTGTCGAAGGTGTTCACGTAGGTGTTGGTGACAATCGGTTCGTTGGCATCGAAGATGATGGTGGCCTTGTTGCTGATAGTAGAGCCGTTGGCAGGATTCGGCTTGTGCTCGATGATGAACGAGACGTAGCCTTCACCCACGTGGTTGTCGTTGTTGGGCAGGAGGAAGCCCAGGTCGGGGTCGTCAATCTCGTCGCCGTTCTTCTGCAGCGAGACGAAAGCCCAGCGGGCGATGCCGGTCTCGGGTGAGAACTGTCCGCTT
>JAEEGK010005209.1_pt1 | contig 31451 bp, 24 predicted proteins | sample 8958771 | NCBI WGS metagenome assembly JAEEGK01 (sample SAMN16246547, study PRJNA631951) | gut metagenome | biome: gut microbiome; feature: rumen; material: SC-attached | host: Bos | place: Iran: Karaj | collected 2018-10
AATATAATTCATTATAGAGATATTCCACAATTAATTTTTATATTTGATATTTCTTCAGATATGAAGAAATATATAAATAAAATAAGGATAGAAATAATTCCACAATTAGTTTTCATTTTATTTATTTCTTCAATCAAAAAAATTTCATGAACAAAATCAATTTATTTTAATACTGAAGAAAATGCATTAAGTCGAAATAATTTTTTTATTGTTTTTAAAATTGAAGAATTAATTGTTTTAAAAGAGAAAATGTTCAAGAATTTTAGATAGTTTTAAAAATATTAGAAATATTAAGAAATTTTGCATTGATTAGTATATTTTTTATGTTGTAAAGGAAATTTGGAAAATTATTTTAAAGATATCAAACACAAAAAAATATATCACATGAATGTTGTTTTTTGGAATTTATCAATAGTATTATTTATGAATTATTTGGACAAGCTACAATAACATAAACTGCAATAAGTAAATTAAAAAATTAATTATTTTATGAACATCAAAATTTTTTAATTATATGAGATTATCTAATAAATATAATTTATAATCAAGTAAAAGGTAATATTTGGGTTAATAAATTACAAAATATTTTTTTATCAAAAAAAGTAAGGAAAATTCAAAAAAAAGAACATACAAATATATTAAAAGAAATTATAATATTACTTTAATAATAAAAAGTTTATTAAAAATGTTTCCTCAAAATGATAAAATAAATATAAATACTTATTCCTTTTATTTATCAAAAATAAAATCAACCCAAATAAATAATTTAATAGAATAATATCACAAAAAAAAGATAAATCAAAATGTATATTAAAAAAACAACAATAATAAAATATAAAAAAATTCAACATATAAATAAAATCAATATTCGAATATCAAATAATAAATATTCCATATCTTTCAAATAAAAAAGCTGCAAAAAAACATTTTACTTTAATTCTCTATTTAGATAAACATTAAAAAGTTATCAAAAAGATGAATATGGAAGAGGATTAATAAAAACTCTTCCAAATTTAAATTTATTTTTATCAGAATAAATCATGTTTATGAATTAATTATTTTCATTGCAGAAGCACTAGAATATTCAGATCCAATTTTAAATATTATTCCTCAAAAAAATATTTTTTAAAAAAAAGATAGTTTTGTTAAAGATTTAAGTTTACAATTGGATTTTAATTTTACCAATATTTTTAATACCATTTCTCTTACAAATGTGTTATAAATTGTATTTGTTCTTGTTAAAAAATTTTCATTTTTTTTTACTTTACAACTTAAATATTATAATGAAGAAATAACGTCATTTTTTTAATTTAAAATTATTAATATATGTTAAAAAAATTTTTTTTGATTTTTTATATTGTATTTTATTTTTTTATTAATTTAAAGTATTAAATCCTTTATATTTCCAATTATTTACAAAGTTTAAATCTTTCATTGAATCTCTATCATAATTAAATTTAACAATTTTCTTACTACCTTTTAAGCTTTTATAATGATTATTTTCAAAATTTAGTAAATTTCTTCCTTTAACTTCTAAAGAACACATATTCATAGTTTTATTCATAAAATTTTGATATTGATTTTTATTTTTAATACTTTTAATATAAGTAACACTATTAGATTTCTTATTATAAATTTCATTAAAATCAAAAGAAGGATTAACAATATTTTCTTTTTCAACAGGCAAATTTTCCCTATAAGGAGCCCAATAAGGTTTTTTATCACTTCCACAATTAAATATTCCAGATCTTATTCCTTTAAAATTGTTTGGTTTTCTCAAACTAATACTCCAATTTTGTATACTATTTCCAAATATACTTTTTTCTTTACTTTTATCTAATAATTCTTCTATTTCTTTTTTTTCTCTATAATTATCACTTGATAAAAATAATAATTCATTTCTTTTTTTTATTTTTTTTTCGATTCTATTTTTTAAGTGATTTCTATATGTATCTGTTTTATTTTTTTCATGAAAAGATTTTTCTTGTAAATATAAATGTTTTTTTACTGTGTCATTTAAATTTTTTGGAATTTTTTCTATAAATGAATTATAATTTCTTTTATGTTTTTTTTCTATTATTTCTTTTCTTCCTGAAAAAAAAATTTCCAATTTCTTATCAGAAATATAATCATTATTTAAATTATCTTCAAACTTATTTTTTTGTTTACTTAAAGAATTTCTTCTTCCTTCTTTAGCATTTACTTTTTTTTCTAAAGAATTAAATCTTTTTTTTATATTTATTGTATCATAATTACCTACTATTGTATATGGAATTAATTTATTTTGATTATCATATCTTGGACCTATAATATTTTTTCCTATTATAAATTTACTTTCACATTCATTTGGAAGTTTTAAATAATTTTCAGGATCTTCAAATAATTTTTTTATTCTTTTTTTTAAATTTGAATAATTATCTAATTTTATTTTCGTTAAAAATAAAGTTCGATGTGTTGATGATTTTTTTCGTGGTGTTTTATGGGATTTCATATTTTAATTTTTAATTATTTATAAAATTAATGTTAAATTAATTTTTTAATGATTACTTTTTAAATAAATTAAAAAATGTTTTTGTCATTCTGTCAGCATCTAAATTTTTCTAAAGTATTAAATTAAATTTAATTTCCCAACTAATATTTTTTGGAATTTTCAATGAAATAATTTTATTTAATTTCTTATTAACTAATATTTATTTTTTTTTAATTTCTTTATGAGAACAATAATCAAATAATTTTAAAAAATATTAAAAAAATATGCAAAATAAATCCTGAGATATCCTAATAAAATAATATATATCCAAAATTATAATTAATATTAATTAAATGAAATTCATTTTGTTTTTTTCAACTTTAATCTTTTTAAACATAGTATATTCACGTAAAATGAAAATATAACAAAATTATAGAATCTTTAAATCATGGATATGGATATTATGTTCGTGAATTTGATTTAGATAAAGTATCTAAAAAACTTCCAGCACTTGCTAAAACAGGAACAACAGATATTTTTTTAAATTTTGTGACAGATAAAAAAAAAGGGCAAGTTCAAAGTTTTATAAATTTAGCAAAAAAATATAATATAAGAGTTCATATATGGATGTTAACATTTTTTGATGGAAACAATTTTGTGAATCCTATTCAAAATGGGAAAGAAAATACATCATATTTTAAAAAAAGAATAGAAAGAGCAAAATATTTTGCAACATTAAAAAATTTAGCAGGAATTCATTTTGATTATTTAAGATATCCAGGAAATGCATATAAAAATAAAGGAGGAGTAGAAGCAATAAATTCATTTGTTAAACAAGCGGTAACTGAATTAAAAAAAGTTAATAAAAATTTATTAATTTCTGCTGCTATTATGCCAGAAACTTCAGAAATTAAAAAATATTATGGTCAAGATATGTCTTTCATTAGTAATTATTTTGATATTATTCTTCCTATGGTCTATAAAGGAAATTATAAACAAAATACAAATTGGATTGAAAAGACTACTAGTTATTTTGTTAAAAATTCTAAAAAATCTAAAATTTGGGTTACTTTACAAAGTTATAAAGATGATAATCATCCTAATACTTTATTATCTTTAAATGAACTTACTAAAGATTGTAAAGCTGTTATTAGTGGAAAAGGACATGGTGTTGCTATTTTTAGATATGGATTAACTCATTTTGTTAATTTCAAAGATAAACCTTTTCAAAAATAAATTTTTTCGGTAATATTTTTTTAGGATTAGATATTATGATAAAAATTTATTTTCAAATTTTATTAAAAGTATAATTAAATAAAAATTCAATATTTATATTTTTAAAAATAAATGTAATCCTAACCTAAATTTTACAATAATTATATAATTCATTATTTTTGAACAAAATTTTTCCTTAATTATCAGTTTTTTATTATATTTTTAAAATTTAATTAAAATATAATAAATACCACAAATATATGTATTAATTGTTACTTTATTGCATTAAAAAATATGAAAAAATATTTTGCATTTTTTATATATATTGTAACCTTCAAAGCAAAAATTTATCTCAACGTTAATAGGAATATTATATGAAAAAGAGTCTAAAATATATAACTTTAATCAAAAAAAAACAATTAACTGCTCTAATTTCTAATAACAATATATTTGTTTATTTTCAAACAATATCAAAATCTTTACTATTAATAAATAGATTCAAACATCTTTAAATAAATATTGATATAACAATGTTTCTTCTTCATGTTTAATATTATCATTAATTTAGTGATTTTATAAAAGGTACATAAATAAAGATAAGGTGAGATAAAAAAATATAAAAATAGAAGATCAATTTATTCTACCAAATATTGAAAAATCAAAAAAATATTAAATGATTAAGAGGTAATTTATATTTAATTAATTAAAAAATAATTTAATAAAGTCTTTAGCACCCATATTTATAATGTGAAAGAGAAGATATTAAAGAAAAAAAACATTAAAATGTCATTTAAAAATTATTCCTACTGAAATTGTTACTGTTAATAATAAGAAATATAATGTTTTTTTATTTACCACTAGCTCAAATTTTTTTTTTAAGTATACAAAAAAATTTAGGTAATTTTGATGGGTTAATTAATATATTTCTGCTATTTTAATTGGAAGAAAGTTTACTGTTGGTGATAATCTTTTACTTATAAATTTATTGAGAATTCAAAAAGTAATTAAGTTATAAAGGAATAAAAGAAAAAATTTTTATAGTTTATTTAATTTTATTTAAAATTTGTTTCTTAATATATTAAAAAGATTAACTCTGGTTTTTATATTTATTATTAACTTTTATATTTATAATATTTTATACAACGAAATATCTATGATCATAAAATAATTAAAATAATAATAATATGATAATTATATTAATATTAAAATGAGCTGATTATAATTATTATTATATCTCATCAATTATTTATTTTGCTTAAATATTTTAAATTAAAGTTTCTAAATAATCATTGATAATTTGATTATATAAACTAATATTATACAAATTCAAAGTATTTAATTTTAAATAATTGTTTTTACAATATTGCTCAATCTTTTCTTTACATTGATTCACATCTTCATTATTTTTATAATTGTATAAAAATAAGAATTTGGATGAAGATTTAATTGATTGAATAGATTTGATTTGATTTTTAATAAAATCTAAATTTGAATTATTATCAACAATAATTATAAAACCGTTTGCAATTTTATAATAAACATTTATTAAAGGAGAATTTAAAAATTCTTCATTACAATCCCAAATTTCCAATTTAATATTATCTTCATTAATTTTAATAACCTTACTCTTAATTTCAAATATTTCATTTATATTATTTTTATTTTCAATATTTAAAAGTTTATTTAAAAAAAGTGTTTTTCCACTTTTTTTTTGGCCAATAATCATAATTTTAACAACTTTATTATAATTAATTAAATTATGATTTAGTATATTTTTATAAGAATCTTCATCAGAAAAATTTGAAGAAGCTAATGTTTTAATTGAACTAATTTCATTTTTTCTTTTTTTTCTTGGACATAAATATAATTCTTCTTCTGAAGAATCACTTTCACTTTCTTCATATAAATTTTCATTTTTTAATAATCCATATTTATATTTAAAATTCATATCTTCAATTAAATTATTTAATGCTATTTCTTCTTCTTCTTCTTTTTCTTTTAAAGTTAAATCTCTTTTTTCAATTTGATATCCTGAATTTATTCCTAAATAATTATCTTCATCATCTGAATCTTCAAATTTAAAAGTTTTTGCTTTTATAAAATTAGTTTCTTTTTCATATTCCTATATTTATTATAAATTTTATTGTTTTTTACTTTTGAAAATTCATTTTCGTCTTCTGCATATATGGTTATTGATCTTTGTCTAGGCATTAATTTTTATATTGTCTTTTTTGGAATAATTATTTTATTATATGATTAATAGATTAAAAACTTTATAAAAATTTGATTTTGATTATTAAGTAAATATTGTAAAAAATATTTTTTATAATATTTATATATAAAATAAATATTTTAAATTTATTATTCATTAAAATGTAATCCTACTTTTATTTTATCTATTTGAAGCTCCTTATTATCTTGATGAAAAAAAGGATTCGTAACAGCAAAAATAGTATAACCATCAATATTATTTTTAATATTTTTTAAATCTTCTTTAGTTAAATAGGATTTTTCTTTAAACAAATTTACACCATATGATTCAAAATAATCTTCTTCTTCCAAAAATTGATATTCATCATCTAAATAATATAACAAACCAAAAATAGCATATCTTGGTAATTTCCTTGGTAAATAAGTTAGCATTAATCCAATATATTGAAAGATATCTAAATGAACATTTAAAACTTGAATAACATATAAATTAATATATTCAAATAAAAATTTATTAATAACAAAAACTACTAAAATATAAAAAATTACAAAAGAATCTAAGGTAATAATATGATAAGATAAAATTTTAATTTTAAAACGTAAAGAAGCTACTCTTTCTGGATTTTGTATTCGAGCAATATCCATTGTTGAAATTAGACTTTTTTTCATTTTATATGCATGTATACTTACATAAATTCCAATGCAAATATAATAAAAAGAAAATAATATTAAACTCAAATCTATTTGATTAAATTCATTTCCTTCAGCTGCTCCTATTAAAAACAAAAATAATATTACTAAATTCCCTGCATTTGATTTAACTTCTCTTTCTTCTAACATTGGGTCTAAATTTGAATCTGTTTCTATAAAAGATATAAAACATATTACTACTTTTAAAATATAATTTATTACTAACATTATTATTTTTATAATTTTCTCAGAAGAAAAATCAATTTTTTTCTCAAATTCTTTTTTTTTTTTATAAATATATATTAGATTAAAATAAGATAATATACATTTTGTAATTAATAGAAATAATATTACACCATGGATTTCTATTTTATATCTACGAGGAATTTTATAAAAAAGTAATCCCCATATTAAAGATATTATATTAACTAAAAGCATAAATATTAAACTTAAATATAATGCAACTTTATTTGCTGGAATTTCCTTTGAATAATTTAATGAAACATAAATATCATTTTTATCTAAAAATAAATTTAATTGTCTATAATCTAAAATTAAAATAGGGATTTTTCCATTTAATTCTTGAATATAAGGATCATAATTATAAAAATTTGAAATTGATTTATCAATTAAAATTAATGGAATTATTTGTTTAAAATTTTTTTCATCTTGATATGAAATTCTTATATTTGCACTTAATATTTCTTTATGAATAAAAAAAGGAATAAATTGTGTTTTTTCAATTAATGCCTTTTTATAATATTTATTAAAGTCTTCATACATTTTATTACTTTTATATAGTAATGAAATATTTGAAATAGTTATTGTGGAATATCTAAAAAAAGGATCTACTATTACTTCTATATTTTGATAACTTTTACCATTAATTTGATAAATTGTTAAATTACATTTTGTATTATGTCTTATTGGATACCAATCATTTAAAAAAGAAGTGTAAAATAAAAAAACCAATTTATTAATCATATTTTTTTTTTTAACAAAAAAAATAAATAAAAATTAAATTTAATATCTTTTCAAAAAGGAAAGTAAATAAAATTAAATTATTATTGAGTTAAAGCTCCAGAATTAGTAATTTCATTAATAGTTTCTTCATTAAGTTTATTTCTTGATCTAGAAATCCATCTAAACAAAAGAAAAACACCAAAAAGAATAATCAAAAATGAAATAACACCTAAAACAGTAGAGATCCAATTACTTTTTTTTTCAGGATTACTATTATCATTACCTTTAACAGGGTAATCACTTTTTAAAAATAAATCAAATAAATATTTAACTTCTTCTCTTTTATCAGAAACTGCATTATGACCAGCACCTTTTAAAGTATAAAGATTTAATCCATTAGTATAATTTTGAAAAGAACCTTTAATTTGATTATTATATTTCCAAAGATCCCATTTAGAAGATATATTAAATTTTTCAAGTCCAATCCATTGTATTGTTCCTAATGTTGGACTCACTAAATCTTCTGTACCACTATAAATCCAACTTTTAAAATTATTTAAATTGTTTAAATGTTCTTTATAAAAATTAGTTGCATCACCCAGTTTATAATCAAAATTTATACATTTTTTCCAAGTTAACGATTTGTTTACTCCTAATTTTTCTTTTATTGTTTCATTGTTTAAAAATTGTTCTAAAAATAAATCATCTTTACATAACTTTGAATCATTTATAAAACTTATTGCTTTTTCTAATTCTTCATTAGTTTTGTTTTGATATTGGTTTTTTAAATTTATTTTAATTTTTTTTCTTTTTTGTAAATTTCTCATAAATACTTTTAAAAATGAATTTTCTGATTGGTGAAATGGAGCAATATTTAAATCATTAAATAAATTTGAATTATTTTGTATATTGTCATAAGGACATATTTTTTGAATTCCAAAAACATTAATTCCATATATAGTTTCTTGAATTTTTTTTCGAATAACATTACATTGTTTAGTAACATATTTAATAGGTTCATTACTTTCTTCATTTAATTGATAAACATAATGATTATTAGTATTATTAGTATAATTAGGATTAGAAAGTGTATCAATAATTGAATCTATATGAGGACAAACTTCAAGATAGTCATAATAGGTTTCTAAAGAAATTAAACCATGAGTATAAGCTGTATCAACAAAAGAATCATCATATTCAATTTTTTCTGAAGTATAAGGATTTCCAATAATAAAACCTTTTAAATTAATACTATATTTTTCTTTATTATCAATTCCTTTAATTTGTTGAACTAAATAAGGAATATATATTCCAGAATAAGAAGTTCCAGAAATGAATAAATCATTTTCCTTAAAATCAGGGAAAATTTCATAAAAATCTTTTAAAGCATAATATAAACTTAAAGCAGTAGAAGAATCATTATGATGTTTTCTAGATTTATATATAGAAAAACCAACTTCAAAAGGACTATCAATAAATAATAAACTTGCATTTTTATTCCAAGTAAATTTATTTTTAATAAATTTTCCTGAATATTCATTTGTAATAACAGGTCCAATTTTATCTAAAAATCCTAATAAAGAAGAACAACCTGGTCCTCCTTCTAACCATAATATTAATGGGTCTTTTTGATAATTATTTTCACTTTGAGAAAGTAAATAAAATAATTCATTTTCTGATGATTCTGTTTTAAGATATCCTGTATATATTTTTCCTTTATAATTATCAAATAAATCTTTTACTTCATTTTTTCTTGGAAGATCTGATTCTAATGTATTTATTAAGGATTGAATGGTTAAATAATATAAAATATAAAATTTGAAAATCATTTTTGTTAATATTTTAATTTTTTATTTCATTTAATTGAGTAAATTATTTTAGGTAATTTTTTATATAGTTTTATGATTTATATATTTTTATATATTAAATATTTTAATTTGAATCAATATATTTATTTAATATTGTAAAAAATGCTTTATCTCTACCATTTTTTACTCTTTTTTCCTTATTATTTTTGTTTTTTGAATTTTCATATATTTTACTTAAAAATATTTGAGCTTTTGTATATTTAATTCCATCATTACCTGTAAATTCTAATTTAATTTTATTTGTATATACAGATTTAAAAAATAATTTTGATTTAAGTAAATTTTTTTTTTGATTCTTTGTAAAACTTTTTTTTCTATCCTTCCCTTTTCTCATTATTTTTATAAATAATGTAATTAAAAAAGAAGAAAGAGAAGTATATAAAATTATCCCTCTTTTATGAGGAGTTAAGCTTTCAAGAAATTTTCTATATTTTAAAAACTGAATATATAACCAAGAATTCATTTTATTTAAAAAAGTAATATTTTTTATATAAAAATATTGGTTTCAAAATTTATAACAATTATTTTTTAAAAATATACAATAAATAAATAAATACATAAAATAAATTAGAAAATGGAAACCTTATTTATTTTGATTTTAATAAAAATAATATTATGTGATGAATATGAAATAACTTTTTCATCTAAAAGAGTAAACCATATATGTATCCCAAAAAATCAAAATTATATTTGTTTTATTTGCAGTGATGATTCAAATTGTGCGACTTTAACTGTTTTATTAATTAATGAAAATGGAGAAATAGATACTGATTATTATACTTTTATTCAATCAGAAGAAAATGATGAAAAATATAAAAATTCTAATTATAAAACAAATTTAATACAATTTTCTGAGAATAAATGGGCAGGATTGGGGGCAAAAGGAATCACAAGTTATAATTTTGGAATAGTACAATTAGAGGAAAATATTTTTCATTATGAATTAAAGTATTATCTTCCTTCTGCTGATACTCATTTTTTAAATGCTATACTGCTTAAAAATGGTTCAGTTTTTTATGGATATGGAACATCAAAATCAGTATTTTTAATCACTTATAATGTAAATGATAATAATGTATATAATGATACTATTTATGAAGGAATTAAACTTTCTAAAAGAAATTTAGTAAATTGCATTCAATTTGGAATTAATGATGAAATAGGATGCTTTTATGATAATAATTCATTAGCATATTTTTTTTTTGAAAATAACAGAAATAATCCATTAAGAATAGAAGAATTTGATAAATCTGAAGGATGTAAATATTTAAAAATTAACGATGATAAAGTAATTTTATGTACTTTAATTACAATAGAGGAAGAAGATTCAAATAGAAAAGATTATATATGTACGATTGGTATTCATACTTTAGGGAATTTCGTTTTGGGAGATATTAAAACAATTTATGGAAATGTTAAAGACATTACTACTGATGAGACGAGCCCATTAATGCTACATAATATTGAGTTTGTATTTATTGATAATGATAAGAAAATATTATTAATTGTTGCAGGAGAAACAAATGGATTTTTTATAGGAAAATTTTTATTAGATGATTTTATTCAAATTGGAGGTAAATATTATGTTCAAGTATTTACTCAGATAAACAAAAAATTAATTGTGAGATATATTTTAAAACATTCAGAAAAATTAGTTTCTGTAACATTCAACGAATACAATAAGAATAAAACATATATATATTTATATACTTTTCCAACATGTAAAGATTTTACCGTATATGGAATAGTCGATGAAATTTTAACTATAGATTTTCTAAATAATAATAATGAAGAAATATTTACTGAAATAGGGATAATGTCAAAAGACTTTGAATTAGATTTAACATTAAGTAATTCTGAATTATTAGAAATTAATCATCCATATACAAAAACAATAGAATTTACTACTTCTTCAAATTCATTTACTAAATATTCTTTAACATATTACATTCAAAATACTTTATCAGAAGGTAAAACTTTTGTATCAAATTTATGTGAAGTAAATATATTTTTTTGTTCTCCACTTTGTGCTACTTGTGAAGAAGGAGAAGAAAAATGTTTAACTTGTAAAGAAAATTATGGATTTAAAGAAGTAAATGATGGTAATTGTATATTAATAAGTTCAATGCCAAATTATTATGAAGATACTTCAACTTCACCTTCAATATATAAAAAATGCAATAATTTATGTTTAACTTGTAATAAAGGAAGTGATAGTGAAAGTATAAATTGTTTAAGTTGTATTAACGGTTATTCTTTAACTGAAAATCATAATTGTATATTAACTAAATCAATGCCAAGTGGATATTTTTTAAATGAAGAAAATAATATGTTTATGAGGTGTGAAAATTTTCCTTTTTTATGCACTGAAGATACTAAATGTGATTTAAATTATCCTTTATTAATTGTTGATAACAATCAATGTGTTAATTCATGTGATTCAAGTGATTGTGAAATTTGTCAAGAAAATTATATGGTTCAACTAGGAAATTACTGTTCAAAAAAAACAAAAAATAATGATAATTCATATACATTAAAAATTGACAATTTAGATAAATCGAATTTAAAAAAAATAATTAATGATAATTATGATAGTTTAATGACTGATGATGTGTTGTTAATAGAATGTGAAGAAGCAGTAGTAATGTTATATGATACATCATATTCAGATTCAGAAATCAAAGAATTAAATAGTAAAAATAAATTATCAACAATCGATTTAGGTGAATGTCAAAAAATATTAGAAAGTAAATTTCCAACTCCATTAACAATAATAAAATTAGATATAAAAGAATCAACATTCATAACACCAGAATTAACATATTATGTATATGATAATAATGGTAATGAAATTGATATAAATTTATATTGTTCAGGAATTTCAATATCAATAACATCTCCAATAATAAATTTAAATTTATTTGATTATTCAACAGCTGAATTATTATCAAAAGATGGATATGATGTTTTTGATCCAAATAATACTTTCTTTAATAGTATTTGTACTCCTTTTACAAACGAAAATGGAACTGATGTTATTTTAGAAGATAGGCAAAAAAATTATTATCAAGAAGTTAATTTTTGTGGAACTTGCTTATATAATGGAATTAATTATACCGATCAAACTGTTAATTGTGTTTGTGAAGTTAATGAAGAAATGAATATTAATAATGAATTTGTTCATGATATGGAAACAGAATTTAAAAAAATGTTCATTAGTGAAACTTTATATGTTTATAAATGTTATAAATTAGTTTTTCAATATAAATATTTTAAAAAAAATTATGGTTGTTGGATTATGATATTTTTAACTTTTTGTCATATTATTATTTATATATATTTTTGTATTGATGATTTAAAGAAAATTAAAAGTGCTCTTAAAAAAAATTCTTTACCTCCTCCTGATGAAGATAATAATATTGAAGAAGAAAAATATCATATAGATCATGAAAACGATGAAATTGAAAGTGAACAAAATTTTGCTAATCCACCTTATAAAAAGAATAATAAGAATGAATTTAATAATTCTGAAAATGATATTAGAAAGGTTAAAACAAAGGAAAATATATTTAATAATAAAAAAAATCAAAGTTCAAATATATTAGGTAAAAATTGTTTTGAGGGAATAGATGATATAAAAAGAAGAGGAATTCATCGAAATTCAATTAAATCTACTAATAATAATTCTTATATTTATGAATCGAATAAAAAAAAAGAAGACAAAAAATTATCAAAATTTTTTAAAAAAAAATCTAAAAAAAGAACACAAGAATCTCAACCTGTAATATTTAATATGAATACAAATGAAAATTTAAATAATCAAAATTCAGAAAAACAATTTAATAATTATAATAAAAAATTAAATGAAAATGAATTAGATTATGATATAATTAGTTATGAAGAAGCTGAAAGATATGATCATAGAACATCATCTGTTTTTTATTGGGATTATTTAAGTGATAAACAAAATATAATAAATATATTTGTTAATAATTCAATTTTAGATATGAGGCATTTAAAACTAGATAGATATATTATTGCAATATCTTTAGATTTTTTTTTTAATGCTCTTTTTTTCACTGATAATTATATTTCTAAAAAATATAAAAATTATGGAACACTTGCTTTTTTTGTTGGATTACCTAAAACTATATTTTCAAATTTAACAGCTTTTATTATTTGTATTTTATTAGATTATTTATCAAATAATAAAATAGAAGAAATAATAAAAAATGAGAAATATTCAGAAGAATTTAAATTAATTGCACATAAAATATTGACTTTATATAAATGTAAATTAATCATTTTTTTTACTTTATCAACTTTATTAATGATAATAACTTGGTATTTTGTTTCTGCATTTTGTGCAGTTTATTATAATATTCAAGTTGATTGGATTCTTTCTGGATTAGAAAGTTGTGCAATTGGCTTAATTATACCTTTTATAACTGGAATTATTATTACTATTTTATGGAAAATGTCTCTTTCATATAAAAAGAAAAATTTGTATAAAGTTACTAAATGGTTAAAAGGAATTTAAAATTTTTTTGGTTATATTATTATTTATTATATTCGAATTAATATTATATACTTTTTATATATTGTTAATTAAACAATAATTTAATAATCTTAAATATTCTTTTTTATATCATTTTTTCTTTAGGATTTGATGTTATGAGGTTAGTTGGTAATTTAAGTATATAGAAATCATCTATTATGATTGTCTTTTTAATTTTTTAAGGAAATAATTTTATTTTTACATAAAATCATTTGATTATGAAAATCAAATAAAAACAATAGAAACTCCATAAAATAATAATAAATTTTTAAATATATATCATAAAAAAAAAATTAAAAATAAAATAATTTTTCCTGAAGTTAAAAATAATTAAAAACTTGATAAATTGAATTTTCCATGTCAAAAAAAAAAAAAAATCTTTCAAAAACCTGAAAAAAGTATTAAATTATAATAATAAAAATTAAAAAAAAAATAAAAAAAAAGAATAAAAAGAAAAATGATAAGTAAATCTCATTTTATAGGTGAGCACATAGCAAACATTAACCATTCATACAACTTCATAAAAGAATTAGGTCAAGGAACATATGGCCACGTTCTTCGAGTGCAATCATTAGCAACAGGTAACATATATGCATGTAAGAAGATGAATAAGCGTAAATTAACAAACAAAGCTCGTTTTAAAACAGAAATAGATTTATTAAGAGCAACAGATCATCCAAACATAATAAAATTATATGATATATTTGAAGACAATATTTTCATATATTTAATAATGGAAGAATGTACAGGAGGAGAATTATTTGATAGATTAGCAAAGAGAGCAAAAGAGAATAAAATGTATACTGAGAAAGATGCAGCAAAGATATTAAAGCAAATACTTCAAGCTGTAAATTATTTACATGCACATGGAGTATGTCATCGTGATTTAAAACCAGAAAATATATTATTTAGTACAATATCAGAAGATTCACAAGTAAAATTAATAGATTTTGGTTTAAGTAAAGTTTTTGATAATGATAATAATACAATGAAAGGAACAGTAGGAACAACATTTTATATGGCTCCTGAAGTTATTAATGGGAAATATAATGAAAAATGTGATATTTGGGCTTGTGGTGTTATTATGTATATTATGCTTTGTGGAAAACCTCCTTTTTATAGCAGTGATGAAGAAGAATTAAAACAAAAAATTTGTTCTATGAAATATGATTTAAATTATAAAGAATTCGAAAATGTTAGTCAAGATGCTATTGATTTATTAAAAAGTATTTTTATTCATATGGATCAAAGACCTTCTGCTTCAGAAATTTTAGATAATAAATGGATTAAAGATAATGCTCCTAATTCTAAAAATTTATCCATTGGTGTTGATTGGTTACAAATTAGAGATTATAGTCATTTAAATTTAATGCAAAAAAGTGTTATTAGTTTTACTGCTTTTCATTTAAATGAAGAAGAAACAAAAAAATTTGTAGAAATGTTTAAATCACTTGATGAAAATAATGATGGAGTTTTATCAATGGAAGAGATAAGAAATGGAGTTGAAGAATGTAAATTTGATGGAAAAATTAATGCTGATGATGTTGTTAATATGTTTAATGAAATGGATATTGATAAAAATGGTTTAGTTAATTATACTGAATTTGTTTCTGCTTTAATGGATTATAGAAAAATGATTAAAAAAGAACAATTACTTGAATGCTTTAAAAGTTATGATACTGATGGATCTGGTAAAGTCTCTTTTGAAGAATTTTGTGATATGATTAAACCACAAAATGATGAAGAAAAAAAAGAATTACAAAATTTATATAATAAATTCGATGATAATGGTGATGGAGAAATTGATTTTGAAGAATTTGTAAATGGATTTAATAATATGTGAAATCATTGTTTTCTAAATTTTTTGTTTTTATAATTATTATTATTATTTGATATATTCAATGATATTGATATATCATATTTGATATATGTTTTATTTTTAAATGCAATATATTATTATTATTTATTGAATTTAGATATGGAAGAATTTAGAACAATTTTTTTTAATTTTATAAAATTTAGCATATGTTTTTTTTATTTTTTTTATAATTTATTTATCATCTTTTTTTCTTTAATTATTTGGGCTTCTATGTATTTTATTTTTTTTTCATTTAATAAAATACAAGTAATAAAAATTGTTTTATATTTTATTCTTTCTAATATAATTTTAATAGTATAAGTTTCATTTAATAAAACTTGGTTTTTATATAATATTGAAAAATTAATATTCCTATAAATATTATTTGTAATATAATATAAACAAAGATTTGCTAAATTATCAAAAGTTAATGATATTGACCCTCCATGAACAATATTTAAAAAATTTGCAAATTGTTGATTTGGTTTAAACTTAAATTCAAATTTAATTTCACTTTCATTTATTTTTTCAAATCCTTCAAATAAGAAAAAATCAATAAATTTTTCAATAAAAAATTTTGAACAAACAAAATGGCTTTTTTCCTTAATAAATTTTTCAAAATTATTTTTTTCCATATATAAAAACAAAAAAGAAAAAAATGTCAATTAAATTTAAAAAAATTAATTAAATAAAAAAATTAAATAGATTTAGTTTCATCGACTCTATTAACTATTTCCATTAAAAATGTAAAATAATCAACTTGTCCTTTTCTTTTTCTATCTAATCTAATAAACAATAAATCAATTTCTTTAGGAAGAGTTTCAATATCATTATCTTTAAAATAATATTTTAAATCCATAATACCAAAACTTCCTTTTTTACTTTTATCAATTTGATCAAAAAATTTTCTAACATTTAAATTATAATTTCTATTTAATTTATGTCTTTCATCTTCAATTTTACTTTCAGTTTTAATCATAATATTTAAAAGATTTTTCATATATTTTAAAGAAATATCACATAAATATTTTTCATCATTAAATTTACCATCAAAAGGTAAAGGTAATCTTTTTTCAATTAAACTTCTATATTCTCTATCAAAAGGAACAAACATATCAAAAAAATCTTCAAATTCAAAAACTCCATTATTATTTAAATCATATTTCATTAAAAGTAATTTAATTTCTTCATTAGTTGTTATTATTTTTAATTTAGCTAAACATAATTTTAAATCTGATTCAGTGATGTATTCAAAATGTTTTGGTTCAAAATATCTAAAAGCATCATCTATATTAAAATCAGCTCTTTTAGCTAATTCTATTTTTGCTTTTTCAATTTGTAATTCACAGTTCATTATTAATTTTAAAAATTGAACTATTCTTTCTGAATTTATATCTTCTGAATTTGAACTTATATTATATTGCATTTTAAAACAATCTGATAAGTGTTCATTATATTTTATTATTTTAACTTTTTTCCTTAAAGGAACTTGAGTTAATGTTAAATTATCTGAAACTTTTTTTTTTGAAAATAAATTTTGATTTTTTTGTTCTTCTATAGCACTAACATTAATACTACTGATATTTAAACTACTAAAATTCATTGTTTTATTATGAAGTGTTTCATTTAAAAAATCACTTTTTTTTGCTTTATACATTGTTAAAAAATTACCTTTAGTAAATATATTATGAGGATAATTAGTATTAATATAATCATATTCTTTACTAAAATTAATGTCTTTTTGATTTTTATAACAAGGATAAGAAGTTTCTATTCCAAAAAGTTTTTGAATATCTTCTACAGTAATATGATTATCTCTATTAACATCAAATCGTTTTAATATTCTCATAATATCATCTTGATTAAAATTAAAATTATGTTTTCTTAAAAATTGACTGATTGTAAAGTTTGTTATTTCATTATTTTCATTTTTTAGTAAATAATATATATCAAATACACTAAAATCCCATCTTTGTTTCATTTCATTAAGAATATTATTTAAAATTCTTATTAAGTTTATTTCTCTTTCAAAAATTCTACAAAGTGCAAATTCAATTTGATAAGAAAGATTAATTGCTGAATCAAGTTTATTTTCTATTTTTTCTAAAGGATAATCATCATTTTCAATTATCATATTTAAAAATTCAGAATAATTTAAAGAATCACTTAAATCACAATCATAGAAATTTATCAAAAATTTTGCTTCTTTTTCATTACAATAAATAGAATTTGCTTGAAGAAAATCAATTATATCATTTTCATTAATATCATTTTTTTTTTTAATATCTAATTTTCTGAAAATCCTATTTGGATCAAATTTATCAGTTTGACATAAATTTTTTCTTGCTATTTCACATTTTAATTCTGCTTCACTTATATTCATTAATATTTTACATATTCTTTCTTCTGTTTCTCTTGATAACATTATTTTATCAATTTATTAATTTTAAAAAATAATGTATTTAATTTATAACATTTCTATAATTTAAATATCTATTATTTAATAACTTTATTTATCTTTTATTTCAATATTAAAGAAATTTATAGTTTTAAATTGAATAAATAATGTAAATAAACCAAAAAGCATAATGAATCCTTGAGTAATAAAAAATATAGTTTCTTTACAAATATTTTTTGGTTTTTCAGAAATTCCATAATCATCAATATCTTTCATTTCATCTTTAATAGCTTTATCAATTTCATTTTCTTCAGGTTCAATTTTATTAACTAAATTATGTTGTAATTCATTTAAATTATGAGGATGTTTTCTTTTATAATAAACCATATTAACTATAATTGGGATTAAAAATATTAAAAAAAAACCAGTAGTAGCTCCAATAATAGCAATTAAACTTCCTAATGTATTATACATAAAATATAAGATTAAAAAACATAAACTAATTAATATTATACTAAAAATAACAATATGTAAATAAGAAGGAAAACTGTCATTAAAAAATATTCCAAAAAATTGAATTCGAACAATATAATTTAAAACAGGGAAAATAGATAAAAGTTGAAAAACATTTAATAATCTTAAAATTAAAATAAAATAATTATCTCCTTTAAAAAATCGAAACCAATTATCTTTAAAATCTCCATCAAAATTTTTAGCAGAAAAACCAATATAACCAAGAATTCCAACAGCTAAATAAGTAAAAACAACTAAAATATAACCAATTAATAAATCTCTTTTATTATTTTCTTGTTTTTCATTATTTTTTAATAAAGGTAAAATAACACTATGAGCAAATAAACCTAAACATGCTCCTCCTGCTAATTTAGAAGGATTTGGACCAAATAAATATAAATATCTTGGTTCTATATCTTTAATATTTTTAATATATTTAAATTCATATTTTGTTGTGAATAATCCTTTAAATCCATTAAATAAAACAAATATAATTAATACTGAAACAAAATAAATTCCAAATGAATTTATTCTTACTAAAAATCCCATTTCTTTCATAATTAATAAAGGAAAAACTAAAATTCCAATTGCAATACCACAATAAATAATAGAAAATCTAGAAAAATCAGGACTTAAATCTTCAGAATCAATATTATTTAACCCACATACTTTATTTAAAAAAACAGCAATGCAAGGATATAAATTTTGATTAATAATAATAAAATAAATGAAAGTAGCACCAACATTAATAGATAAATTAAATATAATTTGAAGAATTTTTCCAATTTTTCCAAATTTTCCAAAATATCTAAAAACAGTATCAGCATAATCATTATCTTTTCCTCCAGTTTTAACAACAATTTTAGCAGTATAAAAGGAAATTAAACCATAAATAAATAATATTAATATTGATGGAATAATACCTGCTAAAGATATATAATATGGCATACTTATTAATGTACTTCCCATCATTGTATTCCATATTGATAATATTGTATATATAGATTTTACTTTTCTTTCTTCATCTTCTTTTGTTGATGATGTTTGAAGAACTTCAAATAAATTTGCAGGTAACCAAAATGGTTCTTTTATAAATGTTTCAAATACCTTTTTCTTTGTTATTCGCCCAGAAAATTCATTTTTTAAATGCTTCGGACGAAATATTGGGTGTGAATTTGTAGAATTTTTATCTATATCTTCATCTTCTTCTTCTGCTTCCTCTTCTTTAAATTTTATTTCTTTTTTCATTTTTTTTTGATTTTTTTAAATAAATTAATGAAAAATAATTAATTATAAATAATAAAATAAATAAAATTTATGAAAATTAAAAATAAAATAATGAAAAAAAACTAAATATAAACCTAAAAATATATTTAATATTTAAAAATAATAAATTAAAAAATAATATTCCAATTAAATAACTTTGAAAAAAACAATTTTTTAAATAAAAAACCAAATGGAAGAAGGAGAACAAAAAACAAAATTTACAATAACAGAAACAACAAAATTATCAAAACAATCAAAAAAAGACACAAAATATTCAAAAATAAGTACAGAAGAAGAATTAATAAATGAAACAGAATTAGAAAATAAAAATAAAACTAATAATTTTATATCAGTAAACATAAATCCAATATTAATTGAAAAATCAAATAATTTTTTTTACTTAAAAATAGGACATACATATTCATTTTTTGGAGATAGAAACGGAGATCCATTAATAATGTTAGGTCCAAATTATATATTATTTATAGGATTCTTATCATTTATATCAATAATTTTCATATGCTTTTTTTATACATTTTGGTCTCATTTACTTTTTATATATAAAATATTAGGAATAATAATATATTTATTATTCTTCTTCTCATATTCTTATACTGCTTTAATTAATCCTGGTTTTCCAAAACATGATTTAGAAAGTAAAACTGGAGAACCAAGAGGTAAATTTAGATGGTGTGGTGCTTGTAAAATTTGGATTAGTATTGAAAAAAAAACTAATCATTGCTTTGATTGTGGCATTTGTGTTGAAGGATATGATCATCATTGTCCTTGGACTAGTAAATGTATTGGAAGAAGAAATTTAATTTCTTTCTATATTTTCATTTCTTGTATTTTTTTTATCATTTTTTATCTTATTATTGCTCTTATTAATGTTGATATGTAATAACTTTTTTTTTTAAGTTTTTTTTTTGATACATAGTTTAGGAGGTTTTTTAGACTTTTAGAAATTGGGATTTTTAAATATTTTTTTAATGTTTTTTATATTTAAAAATTAATTTATTTTTATAAAAATGTTTTTTTTTTCTTTTTTGATATTTTTGTTTATTTAAACAAAAAGATACTTTTTTCTTGATTCATTCTTTATTATTAAATTACATTTTATATAATTCTTTTAATAAGTCATATTTTTCCCTTTTATAAAACAAAATTACAAATATATAAAAACCCTCATAAAATTTAAATAAAATCAAAATTAAATTAGATAAAAGATTTAAATTATTTAAATGAATGTCAATCTAGAATTTAATTATAAATTTGATAATAAAGACTACATAATAACGCTTCAATCAATATCATCAAAGTTAATTATAACAATAGAAGAAGAAGCTACAAATATATATTGGAAGCAAGAACTAGATGAAAATTTTGTTACAGAAATAACAAAACAAATGGGAAGTTATAAATCATTAGAAGTATTTACTAAAATGTTAATTGCTGCTTTAAGTCAAAAAAATGATAAAGTATCATTAAATTTTTGTTCAGTTAATGAAATTCAACAATTATCAGAAGATAATAATAAATCAAATAAGAATTCAGATAATAATAATATTAAAAAGTATTTATTATTAAGATATGAAGAATTTGAAGAAGTTGTTTATCCAATTCAATTTGAATATCTTGATAAAAAAGGTAATACTGAATTATTAAGAAGAACAATAGAAAGATTAAAAAATAAAATTGAAAATATAAAAAAACAACATGCTTCAGATATAACAATTCCAGTAAATTATACTGAATATGAGAAATTAAAGAAAGAAAATATAGATTTAATAAATAAAATTAAATTATTAGAAAAAAATAGACAATTAGGAGCAGTTAATAATGATGATATATATAAAAATTATTCAGAATTAAATGAAGAATTTAATAAATATAAACAACAAAGTGAAAATAAAATTAAAATGTTACTTAAATCAATAGAAGATTTAAAAGAATCTAAATTTATAGAATCACAAAATAATTTTCATCAAAAAGATAAATCAAAAAATCAAATAAATGATTTAGAAAAAAAATTAGAAATAGCAACAGATATGTTATCAAAATCAAGAAAAGATTTTGAAAAACAATTCAATGAAAAAAATAAAGAAATGGAGAAATTAATAAAAGAAATAAAAATATATAGAGAAAATGAAAAAGCATTAAAAGTAAAATTATCAAATTTAGAAAAAGAATTACAAAGATCAAAAAGAGAAAATAATTATTATAGATATGGAAATTCAACACCAAAATCAACAAGATCTTTTCATACAACAGGATCAGCAAATAATACTTATACAAGTAGTTTTAGTAAAAAATCTTCTCAAAGTTATTTAAAGAAAAATTTAATTCCTTCTTCATCAAATAAACCTTTTAATGGCTATTATAAATTTGGTTCTTATCAATATAGAAAAAATTATAAACCTTTTCAATCTAATTATAGTAATAATAAACATAAAAAAACTTCTTCTTCTATTTATTCAAATTCTTCTAAAGGAAGTAGAGGAAGTTCTTTAGGAAAATATTCTAGGAATAGTTCTTTTAAATCTAATAATTCTAATAAAAGTAAAGGAAGAAATAGTAAATATGATTATAATAAGAACAGTAAATATACTAGTAATAATTATTCTAAATCTTATTTAAAACCTAAAATTACTTCTAGTAATAATTATAAGAAAAATATTACTTCTTCTAATATTAAAAAGAATTCTACTGGTTTTAGTACTAGTAATAATAGTAAAAAAAATATTACTTCTAATAATGATATTAAAACTAATAATGATATAAATGATAAAATTAAAAGAGTTCAAAATTTATTAAATCAAGCAAGTGGAAAATAAATGAAAAATAAATAAAATAAAAATTATATTTTTAATCCAATTTTAATTTTTAAATCTTATATAATATTCAAATAATTAAAAAAAACATAAATAAACTTTAAAATATCTAAATAAAAAAAAAATTAAAAATAAAAATATAATATCAGTTAACCAAAAAAAATAAATAAAAATAAAAATGCAATCAACTAAAGATTACTTAAACCAAGAAGTGAAGCCATTTCTTCATCCATTAATTCAAGCAACTTTAATAGAAAATCCTTCAGATCCGGTAAAATAAATAATATAATAATTTAAATATATAAAATAGTCTCTTTTCATGATGCAATGGCTTCAAAATTATACAGGATTAAAAACATATGGTGAAAATATAGAAATTTCAGAATTAAATAGTTTAAAAAAACAATTAAAATATTACAAAAAAAAATATGAAAAAGAAGATAAAGAAATCGAAATTTTAAGTGATAAAGAAGAAGAAATTTCTCCTGAAGATCAAAAAAAAATTGATGATGATATGAAAAAAAGACAACAAAAAAAGAAAGGAAAAAGAAATCCAATTTCAAATCAAGTATATGGAATAATAAATAAAGAAAAAGAATATATTGAAAAAAAATATGATAAAACAGAAGATCAGAAGAGAAAAATAAGAGAAAAATTACTTTCAATATTTTTATTTAAATCACTAGATGAAAATGAATTAAATAAAATAATCAATTTATTAGAAGAAAAACAATGTTCATTAAATGAAAAAGTAGTAAAACAAGGAGAAGATAGTCAAAGTTTTTTTATAATAGAAGAAGGAGAATTAGATTGTTTAAAGCAATTTAGAGTAGGTGATCCACAGACTTATTTAAAAACATATAAATCAGGAGATTTCTTTGGAGAATTAAATTTATTATATAATAGTAAAAATCCAGAAACTATTATTGTTAAAAGTGACACATGTATTTTATGGAAAATTGATAGAGATGATTATTATAATATTCTTAAAAAAGATCAAATTGAAAAAAGGAAATTATATATTAATTATTTAAAACAAATTGAAATATTAAATACTTTAAATGAAGATGAATTATTACAAATTGCAGATAATTTAAATTTAGAAGATTATAAAGATGGAATCAAAATAATGAAACAAAATGAAAGTGGTGATAAATTATATATTATTTATGAAGGAGAATGTCAATGTGTTAAATCAATAGACGGTAAACCTGAACAAAAATTAGATGTTTTAAATGTTGGAAAATATTTTGGAGATATTAATTTATTAAGAAATGATATTTCACCTTTTAATGTTCTTGCTCAAGGTGATTGTAAAATTTTAGTTATTGATAGAATGACTTTTAAAAGATTAGTAGGTCCTTTAGAAGATTTACTCTTAAGGAATAAGGAACTTTATAAAAAATATATGGGAAGACAATAAACTATTTTTTTAGGTCAAAATAAAATGATTTTTTTGAATTTTCTTTTTGATGATGTGATAGAGATTATTATTTTTTTTTATTTTTTAATAACAAATATTTTTAAAATAAAAAAAACATAAAAAGAACATTTTAAAAAGTAATCAAAACACAAAAAAAAATATAAAAAAAAAACAAAAAAAATAGGAAAAAATTAATTCTAAATAAATGAAAGTAACACAAAATGAAATAATACAATTAGATAAACAAAAGATAAATATAGAAATATTAAAAAAAGGAAAATATGAAAGAAAAGGAACTTTAATTAGAAAATGGGAAGACAAAGACTCAGAATTTTACATAGCACAAATAACGAAATTAAATACATCATTTATAGGAATATTAAATAATAAATTTGAAAGAGAAGGTTATGGTTTAAATAAATTTTCAAATGGTGATCAATATTTTGGTTATTTTGAAAATGATCTAAGAAATAAACATGGAATTTATTTTTGGGCTCCTCAAAAAAAAAATAATAATATATTACATAAAGAAATTTATTATGGTCTTTGGAAAAATAATTTAAAAGAAACTAAAGGCTTATATTTATGGTTAGATGAAAATGAAGATAATAATGACTTTCAAAAAAGTAATTTCGATTGTTATATTGGTAATATTAAAAATGATAAATATACTAAAGGAACTTATTTAAGTAAAAGAAATGATGATTATTATTTATATTATGGTTTTTTTGATGAAAATGGGAAAAAAAATGATAAAAATGCTTTTTTTTATTCTTCTAATGATAGATTAATTAAAGGAAATATTGTTAATGATAATTTTAGTGAAGGTTATATTGCTTATTTTAATAGTGAAACTGGGAATTTAGATAATTTTTTTTTTTGTAAATTCGGAAATGATAATTGTATAACTTTAATTAAAAAAGAAAAAGAATTAAATATTAATAATGTTGAGAACATAAAATGTGAAATGAATACTTTTAGAAATGTAATTTTAGAAGAAGATTATTTCACTAATATTTATAATAAATATAAAGAAATTAGTGAATTTATTAAAAATAATATGACTTCTATTGATGTTTTTGACGATAAAAAAAAATTCCCTGAAATAATTAAATTAAGTATTGGATATAATTCACTTAATGTATTTGCTAAAATTGAAAGAAAAGTCTATAATAGGAAAAATTAGTTATTATATTTATTTTATTTAATTATTTTAATTATTTATTAAAAATTTTAAGTATTCTATTATAATTAAATAATTGTTCAATAATTAAAGAATGAACTTATCAAAAGATTTAACTTGTATTAATTATTTATTCAAAAAAAATGAATTTTGATAAATTTCACAAATTAATCAATATTTATACTATTATATACTTTACTAATATCATCATGACTTTCACATATAATTACTTTATCTCTGTATTTTTCAATTATATCATTTAATATATTAATTCTCGATTCTTTTCTCGAATCATATAATATCCATTTAATAAATTCAAAATCAAATTTTTCTTCACATCCATCACTTATACTTTCTCTTGTTTTTCCTTTATATTCATTATATCTATTAAATGCTTGAAGTAAACATATAATTCTATTAAAATTTAAAAAAATAATTTTATCTGAAATTTTCATTCTTTCTTCTAAATGAAATTTAAAATAATTTCCATCAATAACCCAATATTTATTTTTTTGAATAAAATTATAAACAATCTCTTTACATAAATTTAATTCTCTTTTTTCCCAATTTTTTAAATATAGAACTTTATCAAGATAAAGAACAGGAATATTTAATTTCACAGATAATTTTTTTGCTAAAGTAGATTTTCCTGAACCACTAAATCCAATAATTGATATTCTCATTAAAAAAAATTAATAAAGAACGAATTTAAAAAAAATATAATAATAAAAATAAAAAATAAAAAATAATATAATATAATATTTTCAAAGAAGAAATTACATAATAAAAATAAATAAATAAAATTAAAAATTATTATATAGAGATTATTTAAAAATGTCAGAACAAAAAGATGAAGAATCAAAAAGATTATCAACTATAACAACAGAAGATCATACTCACAGAACACATAAATCAATATTAAAGTAAATTAAAAATAATAATAAAATTAATAGAATATTCAAACCTAATTTATATAATCAAATGTCTCCATATTCATCATATCAAAATAAAGAAGAAATTCATTCTTTAAAATCAAATTCTATAAATATGAGATCAAAACCTTCAATTTCATTAGCATCATCATTATTTGATAAAACACCAATTCCAAAATTTAATAATATAAATTTATTTAAAACAATAAATAAGATATCATTTACAGATAGAAATAAAATTAGAAATATGAATTTAAAAAAGAATAAAATAGATCATGATGAAAATTTCTTATATCAATATGATGAAACACATTTTTCAAAAACAGATGAATTAAATAATTATATGAATATATTAAAAGAAGAAGATGAAGAAATAGAAACATTTAAAAAGAAAAAAAACAAGAAAATAATAAAAAGAAATCAAAATATAAAATATAAATTAAAAGATTTAATGACAATAAACCCATATCATTATGTTCCAAAAAAAGTAATGTTTTCAACTTTTATAAATAATAATTTAATATCAGATAAATTGAATGAAGGAGGAAATATAATATCATATGGTGAAAAACCAAAAATAACATTTCCTTCATTAGGAAAATCAAATAATAAAAATAAATATAAAAAAAATAGAAAAGTTATTAAATCTCAATCAATTTCTATTCCAGATCCAAATTTTAAAAGAGATGAATTAATTTGGAGATTAATAAGTAGAATTTCTATGACTAAAGGAGTTTCTTCTTTAAAACAAGCAGTTAAATATGAAGCAATTACTAAAGTTTGGAAAGTTCATTCTTTAATTGTTGAAAAATTATTAGTTAATTATCAGAAATTTAAATGGTTTCTTGAAAAAGAAAAAATTATTAGTGAAAATGTTTTTATGGAATTAATTTCTTTACTAAAATTAGATAAAAATAGTGGAGATGATTTTTGTAGAAAAATTTTCTTAATTTTTGATGATGAAGGTTATGGAAATATTAAAGTTAAAGAATTTTTTTTCTTTATGGATATTACTAGTCAAAGTACTTCAACTGTTGAAAAAATTAGTTTTCTTGCTAATTTATTTGAAGATAATCATAGAATTAATAAAATTAAATCTGTTAATATTGAAGAAATTCCAGAATATTTTAAATGTATTATTAATTATGAAAATTATAGGAAAGATTATAAAAAATTAGTTGATAATATTAAAAGCTTTTTTTTGAATGGAAAGAATATAAATGAAAATTCAGAAGAGAATTATTTTGAAAAAAAAAAAGTAATTAAATTTTTAATAGAAAGTCAAGTTATAAGATTAATTTTAAAAAAATTTTATAGAGATTATACTAGATCTCATAAATTATATGATGAAGAAATAATGAATGTTTTCAATAGTACAATGAGAAATTCAAAAAGAATGTTAGATATTCATGATATGGATGAATATTTTAAAGCTGATTTAAATACTATTGAAAAAGATTTAATTGCTATTGATAATAAATTAAAAATTCAAAGTGAGTTAAGAGCATTTAATAAATATTTAAATGATGAAAATGAAGCTTTCATATAAAAATGAATAATATAAATCAATTTTATATAAATTATTAATTTTTTTATTAAAAAAATGAGTTTTTAGTTTATATAAATAATGATAAAATGAAAAATGAAAAATGAAAAAGAGTTTTATAAATATCAAAAATTTTATTATATTGAAATTAAAATTAAAAACCAAAATAAAATTAATTCAAAACTGATTTTATAGATATAAAGCATATCAAATTTTATTTACATATAAATGTTTTATTTATTTGTAATTTTAGAACCACCCCATTCAACAACAGTAAAACCTTTTCTTTCAAAAGGTTTAAGTTTTTGTTCTTGAATATTAAAAGGATAATCTATTTTTTTAATAGAAAGAAAAACTCTTAAAATTGAATTCGGTTTTGGATTTATATCAAGTTCAAAATTATTAAAGAATTCTTGAGTTTGAAAAGAACATAAAGATAATTTATTTTTAATTAAAGTAGGTAACCAATAAACAATAAATTCAGAAGATTCTTTATTATTTAATCCTACTATTTTTAATTTTTCTTCAAGAAAATTTTGAGCTTCTTCTGCTTTAACAATAAATCCTTTATTCATATTTTGATAAGTAGAAGATTCAGTTTCCCAAAATAAATATGGATAAATTTTATTATACATTATAATATCACCATTAGGTTTTGCATAAACATTCCAAGTGTTTTCTTCATTAAATTTAGGATAAATAGTAGTAAATTTAGTTTTTTTAAAATTTAATTTAACAGAAATATTCATAGGTTTTTCAGGATATAAATAAATTACTGGTTTTTCAACATAAGTTGGTTCCTCAATTGGATCCTCAATGCCTTCAATATGTGGTTTATCTGCATCTGGATTTTTTGCATTTTCTATTTGATAAAAATTAATATAATCATTTAATTCATTTTTAAATATAATAAGTCCATCATAATTTCTAATATACCCTGTATCAGTATATTCATTTTGTTGATTATAATTATTATCTTGATAATTTAGAAATCCAACCCATATTCTTGAAAAACTGGATTTTGATATTAATGTTTGAATTGATTCTTCTTCTTCTTTTTTAATAAATGGAATTATAACATCAAAATATTTACTGATATGTTTGAAATCTTGTTCAAAAAATTCTTTTATTTTTGATTTTTCTAAAATTAATGAAGTTGAAACAATTAAATCTTTATTAATTTTTTTTATTTGATTAATCGTTTGTCTTATAAATGAATTTATTGCATTAATTCCTTTATATTTATATGTTTCTTTTACATATTCTAAATAATCTAAATGAATTCCTGCTAAATTTTTGAGAGTTACAAAGTTTTTTATTTTTTCTATTCCCATTTCACCTGAATTTCCTTTTTCTTTTTCATCTAAAAATGAATATAATGATATATGAACTCTTAATTTAAACTTTTTAGCCATATTTATAAAGTTTTGAATTTTTAATCTATTTGATTCTTTTGAAATATTTATAAATATATCTTTTGTTCCTTTTGATTTAAGAGTAGGAAAATCTTTTGCTATTTTATTCATATCTTTTTCAAATATATAATATCCATATCGATTTATTATATAATCTAATAATATTTAATTTATCATTTTACCATTACAGATACTATTTAAAAGGGTAAAGGTGGATAATATTAAAATTATTTTCATTATAAAATTTTTTTATTATAGCGATATATATTAATTAATTGTCTTATTATTTTATGTTTTTTTATATGATTTTTCTATATTATTATATTTTTAATTTAATTTTTAAATTAAATGTTTAAACATTTTCTTTTATTTTTGTTTAAATTAAACAAAAATTTATAATTTATTTAACTCCTAATTCTCACCTTTTTAATAGTACTGAAAAAAATTTGAATATATTAGATATTAATCAAAAAATAATAAAATAAATATAGCGATTTTTATTCAAAATATTGAAAAAAATTTAGCAATTTTTATTCAAAATATTGAAAAAAATACATATGATAAAAAAATAAACATTATAGAAACCATTCACTTTTCAAAACTTCATCACAACTCATTCTCAAATTAGGATTAACTTTAATTAACCCAATTAAAATGAATTTAATTTTATCATTAATAAAATCAGGAATATCAAAAATACCTTTTTTACTCATTTTATATAAATCCTTTTCATCTTTTCCTTTAAAGGGAAAATCAGCACATAACATTTTATATAATAATATACCTAAACTCCACAAATCAGCTTTTTGTCCAATATAATATTTTTTAATAATAATTTCAGGAGGCATATAATTCGGAGTACCACAAAAAAATCCTTGTAATTTATCTTCTGGATTATACATTCCAAAACCAAAGTCAATAATTTTAATTTGTTGATTTTTCTCTATTAATATATTTTCTAATTTTATGTCTCTATGAGCCATATGATTTTTATGTAAATATGACATTGCTGAAAAAATTTGGAAAAAATAATTTTTTATTATCATTTCTTTTTCTTTGTTTAATTTTTTATTTTTTATATTTTTATTATAATATTCTCTCATTGATATTCCATTTATATATTCCATTACAATTAAAATTTGTTTTGTTGTATGAATAACTTCATTTAATTTAACAATATTTTTATGATCTATTTGCTTTAATATTTCAATTTCTCTATAAACACATTTTCTTTTAGCTGAATCATTTAATTTTACTCTATCATATATTTTCATCGCATATTTATTTCTATTTATTTTATCAATAACTAATTTAACTTTAGCATAAGCACCTTTGCCAATTTCTTTTCCTATTAAATATTTATTTAATTTATCAAAAACTTTACTATTTTGAAAATTAGTATTTATAGTATTATTTGAACTCAGTGAAACTGGTTTATCATCTCTATTTATATTAATTGGTTTATAATTTCTAATGAATGCAAAATTTTCATTTGATGAAAATGGCTCTTTGAAATAATTAAAGTGTTTTTTTGAGAACTTACTTTTTTTAGATGTTGATATAAAAGGAAGTTTATTTGTTTTATTAAAATCATTTAAATCAAGTAAATTCTTTTTAACTTTATTTTCATAAATTGTTATAAATTGATTTAATAATTCTGTATTTATTTTATTTTGATCTTGAATTGAATTTGTTCTAAAATCTAAATTTCTTTCAAATTTTGGAGTAAAAATTTTATATCTATCTAATTTTCTTTGAGATATTATATTTCTTTCTTTTTCTTGAGAATTTATTCTTAATTTTGTGTTTTGTTCTATTGAGTCTAATTTACTATTCTGTTTTTTTTCAATTATTTATTTATATAAATTTATTTACTTTTAATGGAGTATTGGAATTATATTTTAAACTTTTCTTGTTTAAAATATATCTTTTTTTTTTTGGAAAAAAGGAAGTTAGAGTCAAAGGATGAATTCTATCATAATTATTATTTAACATTTTATTTGAATTATTATTTTTAACTTAAATTAAAAATTAATTTATATAAATGGAATCAATGATATTAGATGGGGATTGGGGATTGGGGATTGGGGATTGGGGATTGGGCCCAATCC
>JAEEGK010005210.1_pt1 | contig 31451 bp, 15 predicted proteins | sample 8958771 | NCBI WGS metagenome assembly JAEEGK01 (sample SAMN16246547, study PRJNA631951) | gut metagenome | biome: gut microbiome; feature: rumen; material: SC-attached | host: Bos | place: Iran: Karaj | collected 2018-10
AAAAAAATAATTTAATATAAAAATTTGAAATTAATTACTCAATTTAAAAAATTATTTAAACAAAAAAAATAAAAATACATTTAAAGAACTCATAATATAAAATCTATTTATGACAAGATATTAATCATTCAATTCCTCCCAATTTTATTAAATAAAAACTTTTTCCAAAAAAATGATTTTAGTAATTATTGAAATATCATTAACTTATAATAATATAATTTTTTTATAATTTTTAAATAATAATGTCTTCTAATTATCAAAAACAATTAAATGCTCAATTAAAAATTTTAATTTCAAATTTAATTAAAACTTATCTTAACATAGAACAAAAAGAAGATTTATTAAATAAAAATGTAACAAATATTTTAAATTATTTAAATTCACATTCAACAAGTTATTTCCCAAGAAAAATAGATGTTGAAAAAAAATTTGAAGGATTAAATGAAAAATTAGAAATTAATTGCCAAATGGATAAATCAAAATTATTATCCTCTTATTTTGAAAGATTAAAGTTTTTAAATGAAAAAAATTCAATAGAAAAAAAAGAGAATTTATATAGTATTGTTTATTTAATTTTAGAATTAGCACATAGTCCTTTAAAATCAATTGTTAATTTAGATATGATGAAGGAAAAATTTGAAACAAGATGTTTAAAAAATAAATATTCTTATTATTTTAAATATAAATAATAAAAATATCATAAAGTAATTGAAGGATATTTATTTATTTTATAAATTGAAATATAAAATAATTTCATTTAAGAAAAAATATTTTTATCTAACAATATAAAAAATGTTATTTTTTTCTAACTAAAAAATATAATTTTAAAAGCTATTTAAGCAATTTATTTTTTTTTTGATTTGTCCATTATATAAAAATAATTATTTTATTTAAAAACTAAATGTTATAATATTTTAAATTAAATTTTTATCAATGTTTCTAAAAAAATGAATAATAATAATATTGTATATAAATAATAAAATGGAAGAATCAAATATAAATACATTAGAAACATCTAATTTGAAAGCATTTAAAGAGCAAGGAGAACAATTAAAAAAATATCAAGAAGAAATAATAATATTAAAACAACAAAATTTAAATTTAATAACAGAAAATTCAAATTTAAAAGTAAATATAAATGTATTATTAGCTCAAAATGCTGCAAATGTAATTTCAGAAAAAGCAATGAAAGAAAAAGATGAATTTATTGAAAAATTATCAAATGATATAATATTAAAACAAAAAGAATTTAATTCATATAAAAATAAACAAGATGAACTTTTTGAAAAAGAAATTAATCAAGTAAATTTACAACAAGAAAATTTAAAATATAAAATTGATAATGTTAGTAAAATAGAAAATTTAAATAAAATATTTTATTATAAAATTTTGGAATTAGAAAATATATTAAAAAATTTTTCATTAGATGAAAAAAAGAAATTAGAAAATATGGAATTAAAACATCAAAATAAAATGGCTAATTTTAAATTAAAAATGTTAGATTACTTAAAAAAAACACATGAATATTCAGGAGTTGTTTCAAATACACAAAATATTTTAAATAATAAATTAAATATTCTTCATGTTCAAGAATTGAAAAATGAATTAGAAATTCAATCAAAAGTTATTGAAGACTTATTAAGAGAAAGAGAGATTTTAAAAAGAAAAGTATATGATTTAACTAATGATATGAAGATCTATGTTAGTGTTACAAAATGTTTAGGACAAAAAAATTTAGAGTATCAAAATAAATTACATGAAATGAGTCAACCTATAAATAATAGTTCAAATGATAATAATAAAAATGTAAATTGTAGTTCTGAGAAAAAAATAAAAGAAAAGAAAAACCATATTTCAATTAATTCATTTATAAAATTTAAACCTGTTCCAATTGTTGAAATGAAAGATTTAAATAAGAAAAAAAATTCAAATACAAATGAGAAAAAAAATAAATATTTAATTACAAAAGAATTATTAAGTAAAGAAAAAGAAAAAGAAAATTATAGATTAAAATATGAAACAGCTCAATCAAAATTAGATTATATAAATAAAAAATATTATAATATTTTAAAATTATATGAATCAGTTCTTGAAAAAATTTACAATGATTACATAGATAAAAATATTGATAATATATATTTAAATATTGAAGATTTTACAGAATGTAATTTTGATAAAATGAATAATGAACAAAAATACGCAGTTTTAGTTCAAATGATTAATAATATTTTTCCAATAATAAATAAAAATTGTATTGATAATGAATTTTTAAAAGAAAAAATTCCTCAAATCAAAATTAAATATGCTATTAGAGATAATCGAAGTAAAACTATTAACCATAATTTAAATAGTTATGGATTTAATAATACTTCTATTGATCATTCTACTTATGGTTCAACTACACTTGATAATTTTAGTAAAAATTCTTATAAAACTTTAAAAAAAATTAAAATGGAACCTTTAAGTGAAATACCTTATAGAAGGAATAGAATTTTACTAAAGGATAATAAAATTAGATTAAAAACTATTGTAGATTAAGTTTTCTATCACGTTATTTTAAAAAATTTTTATTTTTATAATTAAAGCTTGTTTTTAAATATTAATTTATCTCAAAAAAAATTTATAATAAAAATTATAGGAATGATTTGTATATAATTTTGAAACTTTAAAAAAACGATTTTGTTAAATTAAAAAATACAATAAAAATTCTTTTTTTAATTAATTTTATTCAAATTAGCAAGTAAAAAAAAATTATTTGAAGCAAATTAAATAAAATATATTTTCAAATTATTAAATAATTTAATATTTGAAAAAATAAAAATTATTATTCTATTTAAATAATATTGTTTGAAAATTTCAAATTTAAATTATGAACCACGAGTAACTTCAAAAATTTCAATTCATTTTTTGATAATTATTATAAATTGAAATGAAGAAATTTATTAAATAAATTCAACTCTTAAATATTTATTTTCTTTTTTGTGATTAATACGTATTATGATTAATATCATTAATATTTTCATTTAGATTTATCATTATTTTTTTGATTATTTTGTTCTTGAATTAACTCTTTATTCTTAATTTTATTATTTATAATATCTTTATTACCTTTTTTATTTTTGTTATTATCTTTTTTATTAACAACCTTAAAATCTTTTTTTTTATTTTTTTCTATTTTTTCTCCTTCATGAAAAGCTTGATTGATAATATTCTGAATTCTTGAAATTGGTTTTACAATTCCTTTACTTATATTTAGAATATTATTCATTTCAACTTTTTGATAATTTCCTAATTCTTTTAATTTACTCTGATATTTTTTTTGTAAAATTTCTAATTCTTTTTTTCTTTGAATATTAAAAGAATCTTTAATAGATTTACATTTTAATTTAAAAATATTCATTTCATTATGTTGTTTTTTAATTAATTTATATATTTCATTTGCTAATTTATTATCAATTTCAATATTAAATTTTTCTATATCTTTTTTACTTAATTCTTCAATTTTTTGATTTGCTAAATTTGCTTTTTCATAATTTTTTTGTTTAATTGATTCTTCTTTAATTTTAATAAAATTTAATAATTGGCTTGAAGGTTTTGGTCTTTTATTTTTTACATAATTTTCTTCTAAATTATTTTGAATATTCAATAACTCATTTTGATGTCTTTCTAAAATTTTTGATTCTTGTTCATTTAATTCTTTATTTAATATATTATCTTCTTCATTCATTTTTTCATTAAAAATTTTTATTTCTTCTTTCTCTTTTAATCTTATCATTTCTTTTTGAATTTCATAAATTTTTTTTGCTTCAATTTCTATTTTTTCTTCTTCCATTTTTTTAAAATATTCGATTTTTTCTAATATTTTTTTTGCTTCACAAAAATTATCTTCTTTAACACATTTTTCTCTATTTTCTTCTAATATTTCTAAACATTCTCTTATTTTTTCTATATCTAATTTTGATAAATCTCTATTTAAATCTTTTATATCTATTTTACAATTTATTGTTGACTTTTCTTCCTCATTTTCCATTTAATTTCAATTTATAAATTAATAATGGAAAAACTTAATCTCAAAATAAAATTTATTACAAATTATATAACTATTAAATATGAATATACATTAAAATAAAACTCAATTTCATATCAGAGAGTTTCAAAATCTTAATTTGAAATAGTTAATAGTTTAAAGAATAAAAATTGAAATTTATTATTGATATTAATAGTAATTTTGATGTTAAATATAATTGAAATTATATTTAAAAAATTTCAATCATTAAATATTAAACATATAAATGTTAAATGGTAATTATTAACCTTGATATTTTTCAAATATCATATCAAAAAAATATGAATTATATATATTCTATGATTATTTTTTTGAAAATCATTTATCCTTTCAATCTTCAACTAAAATGCTTTAAAATAAGTATTTTTTTCATTTTTTTCATAAATTTGATTAATTTATTCAAAAGAAAAATAATTAATTTTTATGTTGAAATAAATTAAAAGCTTTTTTAAAAAGACAAAAAAAAATTAAAAATTTTAGTATAGTGTAGCTTTGTTCCTTTAAAATTTTTATCAATATTAATTTTAATTTTGTTGATGATTACTCATTTTGAGATTATTCATTTTTTAGATTATTTACTTTTTTATTTTTTTTACTTTATATTATTTTATTTTTTGAAAAAGAAAAAAAATTATTTATCGAATTTTTTAAATTTAAAACAAAAGTTACATTAATTAAATTTAGTTATTTATAATAAATATATTTTTTTCCAATTAATTTAACAAACAAGATAAAAAAATAATAATTTATCAATCAAATCAAAAAGAAAAGAATTTAATACTTTATTTTATTTTTCTTTGGTAATTTTAAATATTTTATTGTTGTGTTTAATTGAGTTAAATTTGAATTTAATATTTTTCCTTTATTCATATTAAATAATTTTGAACAAGGAGACATTTTTAAATATAATTTTTTCTTTTTTTCAAGATATGATTTTTTATTATCTTCAAAAATTGATTTATTAGATTGAGATATTTTATTTATAGTATCGTTAGAAAATTCATGATTTTCTTTTTTCATTATGTAAATTTTTTTTTTATTATTTAAATAAATTTTATTTATAGAATTATTATTAGTATTTTGACTATTATCTAAATCTTTTATTTTTATTTTTGGTAACGTTAAATTTTGTTCATTCTGTATTCTTTTGTGTAAATTAAATTTATGTAAATCATTGTCTCCAAAACACCTTATTTTTAATTTAGAATTTATTTTCTTTTTGTAATAATTATTAAATTTATCTGGAGAACCATTATTAATAAAAATAGATTTTATATTTCTTGTCATATCAAATTGGTTTTTTAAAACTAATCTGTTATTAATTTTAATATTTTTTTCACTTTTCACTTCAATGCTTTTATAATTTTCTTCTTCCTTTTTCACTAAATTTTCTAATTTTTCATATAAATCAATGTATTTAAAATGAGCTCCTCCTTCATAATATTTGGGTTCATCGTTATCATTATAAAAAAAACCTTTATAATTATCACCCATTATAATTTATAATAAGTTATTATATATATTAAAATTTCATTAAAAAAGTAAAAAATAAAAAAAAATATATATTCTATTATTTATTCCTTTTAATAATTTTATGAAATAAAAATATTAAAAATGGAAGCAACAATAGAATATATAAAACTATTAGAACAATTATTTATAAAAATGGTAATTCAATCAGAAAAAAAAGATAAAAAAGTAGATGAACATTTTGCAAAGTTATTAATAATTTTTGCTGAAAATGGAGCTAAACCTGAAGAAATAAAAGAATGTTTAAATTCAAAAGAATTAATCGATGAATCTTTTAAAGAACTTTCTTCTGATTCTGAAGATGAAAAAGAAGATTTTAATTCTAATCAACAAAATGATTTATTAAATAATTATAATCATCCTCATTTAAAAGAAGAAACTATTACTTTTATTATTGAACAAAATAAAAAAATGCGAGAATATGGTTTTCCTTTAAATGATTCTTTTATCGAAAATATTATTAAAGAAGAAGAAAAAAATGAAGATATAAATTTAATTGGAAAAAAGAGAGAAAGAGAAATAAAAGAAAATTAATCAAATTAATTATATATATTATAGTTTTTTAAAGTTTTTTCATAATTTAATTTATTTAAAATATAAAAACAAATAATTTCTTTTTCATTTTTCCTTTACGGATATGATTATTTTGTATAAAAAAAATAATTGAATTCACTTTAGAATATGTTATATTTATAATTATTATTGAATTATCATTATCAGAAAAATATAGTTGAAATATTGATTTCTTAGGATTTTTTATTTAAAATATTCATATTGCTTTTTTAATACTTAAATAAATTTAAATATTTTCATAATTATAAGTAATAAAAAACATTTAATTTTTTGTTATTAAATAATTAAATTGATTTTACAATAATATTTTTAATAGTAATAAATAAAAAATCTTTTTTATTTATAAAGAATTTATAAAACTAATTTAAAATTAACTTTGTACATTTTCAATTTAAGGTATAATAATTTTATTCTTTTTTTTTCTAATAACAAAAACTTTATTATTACTAACTCTAGAAGTTACAATACGATTATTTAAAGGTAATTTATTATATTTATTACTTTTTATAGTATTATTATTTCGAATTTTTTTACTATTATAATTATTTGAAATGGGAGTTAATCTTTCAGTACAATTATCATTATTCGAAATATTACTAAGATTCATTAAATTTTTAAAATTATCTTGACTAATATCTAGTTTATAATTATTTTTATAATTATTATTTTTATTAATTAATTCGTTTTGTTGATTAATAATATTTTGAATTGGAATAATATTCATTTCTTTTCTATAACTTTTTTCCCTTATAAAAGTAGTATCAGGAGATTTAGAAGTAAATTTCGTGTATCTTTTATTATTTTTATAAAAACTATTATCTCCACTTTTCATTGAAGAATTTTCACTTGTTTCTATTGTAGATTTACTTAAAATTTTATTATTAGTTTCTTTTTTCGCATTTTCAATTAAATTGTTTTCATTTTCTTTTTCTTCATTTTCAATATCTCTATTATAAGTAAAACCAAAATATTTATTATTTATATCATTTTTATCTTGAATAATAGTATAATCAGGATAAAAAGGTTCATTTTTATCTTCTTCAAATTTATCAAAATACTTTGTATCAAAATCAGAATTTAAAATAGGAACAAAAGGAGGTTTCATATTTCTAATATTATCCCAATTCAAATTATTAAAAAAATTATGTTTTTTAATTTCCTCAATTCCATTAACTCCTAATCTCTTATCAGGAACAGTAATAAATTTCTTAATTAAATCACAAGCATTTTTTGAAATATTACATTCATCAGGAATACTAAAATATTCTTTAAAATGGCAAATTTTATGACAAGTTAATTGAGGATTATCACTAAAAAAAGGAGGATAACCAATTAACATTTCATATAATATTATTCCAACTGACCACCAATCAATTTCTTTTCCATAACCTTTTTTACCAAAAACTTCAGGAGCAATGTAATCAGGAGTTCCTACTCTTGAAAAAGCCATAATTCTATTATTTCTTCTGTTTTTAAAATTTTTAATATCTTCATCACTTATTTTTTTATTTGGCATTTTTTCTATATTATCATTATCATTATTTGTCATTGGATATAATATTTCATCACTTATAATACTTAACCCAAAATCACTTAATTTAATATGACCATATTTATCTATTAAAATATTATCTGGTTTTAAATCTCTATGAATACATCCCATTTTATGTATTTCTTCTATACTTAATATTATTTCTGCAATATAAAATTTTGCAGCTTTTTCAGATAAGGTATCTTCTTTTATTAAATAGCTCATTAAATCTCCTCCTTGACAAAATTCCATTACTAAATATAAATATTTTTCATCTTGGAAACTATAATTTAATTTTGTTATCCAATTTGAATTTAATTTTAATATATCTCTTTCTACTCTTATATTAAATGATTGATGCTTTTTTATCATTATTTCTTTTTTCATTTTTTTCACTGCATATATTTTATTATTTTTTTTATATTTACATACTCTTACTTCACCAAATGCTCCTTTTCCTATTATATTTTTTGGTTCAAATTGAAATATTGATAATTTTTGTCTATTTTTTCTATATAATTCATATTCTTTTTTTTTTATTGATTGCTTTATTTCTTCTTTATCTGTTAATGAAAGTGTTGTTTGATGATTTATATATTCATTTATGTTTTCCCATTCTTTTCTCTTTTTTTCTTCTTTAATCCTTTTCATATCATATTTCTTTTCTATTATTGATTTTGCTATTTTTACTCTTTCTACTGTTATTTGAGATATTTTTCCATCTTTTAATAATTGTTCTATTGATGGATTATTTTCTTTTCCTGAATTATTTTCTTGCATTAATTTTATTTAATAAAAAATAATTTTATCTCTCATACATTTATTTTTTCTTATAATGTATATTTATTATATTGTCAAAGTATATATTTTAAATTATCTTTGGATCAAAAATATTGATTTTAAATAAATATATTATTTAAATGATAAGTTATAAATGATTGAATAAAAATTTTTGAAAAAAATACAATATATGTTTAATTAAACAATAAATCAAAAATTATGATACAAAAGAAAAATATAAAGAGTTATTTAAAAAGGATTTTCATGGAAATATTCATTAAACACAAAATTAATTCTCTATTTAATTTAATAGTAATAATAAAGTTAACGATATAAATAAAATTGATAACTAATTTTAGAATAAAACATACTATGTTTTATAATTAATTTATAGGAATCAATAAAAAAAATAAAATTATCTTTAAGATAAGGGATTAAGAGAAATTATAAATAAAACATTCTAAATAAATATAATATTTGATTATATATAAATTTTTTCCAATTTTTTTATATTAAATCAATCCTTATAATTTTAAAATTTAAATTTAATTAAAAATGAATTCACAATATAATTCAAGATTTACAACTGATAATTATTTCCTATACAATTCAAATATAACTTCAGAAGGGAATATATATAACCAATCAAAAACAAGTCATAAAAGAAATTTAAAAAAAAAAATTCTATTTCCTTCTCAAAATTCAACGACATTTTTTTCAAATCAAAGCCCTTTTGACACAATAGGAAATGAATTAAATTGTAGTATTGATATGATAAATAAACAACTGTCTAATATGTTAATAAATAAAAAAAATATTTTATCAATTAATCCAAAAACAAATATTTCATATAATCATATTCAAAATTTTAATTTTATGATTGAAAGCAATAATAATATTAATGAATTATACGAAGAAAATTATAAATTAAAAGAAGAAAATAAATTCTTATTGGAAAAAATAGAAGAAATAAATTTAAGTAGAGTTGATAATTTATCTGATGGTCCTATCTTAGATGATTTTTGTAATGAAATTGGTTCTTTAAAAGAACAAATAAATTTTAACGAAAATACTTTAGCAAGTATTAAAGATGAATATCAAAAATTATTAATTGAAAATAAAGAATTAAATAAAAAAAATAAAGAATATATTCAAGTTTATGAAGAAAATGAAAAATTAAGAAATAAAATTAGTGAATTAAATAATAAAATAGATGAAACAAATTTATTAAAAGAAGAAGTTACAAAAATTTCGGAAAAATTAAAAAATTTTCAAGAAATTCAAAAAAAAACAATAAATGAAAATAAAGAAAAAATAAAAGAAAATGAGCAATTAAAAAAAACATTGAATGATTATAATAAAGAAAAAGAAAATTTATTGAAAGAAATATTAGAATTAAAAAATAAAAATGAAAATATGAATTTAAAAGTTCAAGAAGCAGAATTAATAAAAGCTCAAATTGAATCTCTTCAATTATCAAAACAAGAAAATGATATTATAAGAAATTCTTTAGAAGAAAAAAATCAAGAAATTCAATCTTTAGAACATAAAATAGAAATATTAACAAATCAAATAAAAGAATATGAAAAATTTCCAAAAAAATTAGAAGAATTTCAACAAGAAATGAAAAAAATGGAAGAAAGAAGAAAAAATACAATTGAAAATGAATCTATTATTAAAAGCAATGCTGATTTAATTAATAAAATTTATATTTTAGAAAATCAATTAAAAGAAGCTAAAGATAATGAAAAATATATGAGTTTATGTAGAGATAATGAAAATAATGCTTTTAAAAAAACGATTTATGATTTAGAGGAAAAAATAATAAAATATGAAAATAAATTGAATAATGAAAAAGATGATGATATTAATGATAATATTTTATATATTTCTCAAATTGAAACTAAAGAAAATGATAAGTTAAAATTAAATGAAGGAAATATAAAATTAAATATTTCTGCAGATGATATAAAAGATAGTCAAAATTTATATTTAAAAAAGCATATTAATTATTTTGGTAAAAAAGAATTCTTTGAAAGAAAAAGTGTTAGTATAAATTATAATAATTATGTATCAACTCCAAATAATAAATCATTAATTAATAGTGATAGTATGAATAATTTTTCTTCTGAAATTATTCCTCAACAATTAAGGTTTTCTCCAATTAAAAGAGAAAATTCTTTTAGTAAAAATCCAATATTAGAAAAAAAAGTATCTTTAAATATAATGAGAAAAGATTTATTAAATAATATTGAAAATAGAAAAATAAATGATGAAGAAGAAAAGAGAATTTCAACAAAAGAGGAAATTAATTATATATTTAAATATGATAATAAAACCAATTCAATATTATCATTTAATTTATCAACTCATAAATTTAAATTAAATTTATATACAGATAATCCTCCTAATTCATTTAGAGATAAATACATTGGTGAATCATCATCAAATTTAAATGTTCCAAATGGATTATATTTATTAACTTGTAGAAAGCAAAATAATATAAATTTAAATATATTTTATTATTATGATAATATTTCTCATTCTTTAATTAAATTAACTTCTCCAAAGCAATATCATTATAAATCAATTTTAATATCTTTTTCAAGTGAAGATTCACAGAAAATAATATGTATTTCAGGAACAAATACAAATTCAGTTGAAGAATATTTTGTTAATAAAAATAAATGGAAAGATTTACCTTCTTTAAATACATATCATTGTGATGCAGGTGCTTTAATTATTGATAGTAATTTATATATTTTTTTCGGATATGATTTTTGTAATCAATCTTATAATAATTCTATTGAAATTTTAAATTTAAAAAATCCTTTAAAGTGGAAACAAATTGAAACTAATTTTGAAATTAGATGTCATACTATTTTAAATTTAGGAGTTAATTATAATAATAAATTAATTATTTTTGGAGGATTTTTAGGAGATAATTCTCCAAATAATAATTTAATTGAATGTAATTTATTTAATGATAATTGTGAAATTATTTTAAATAAAAAAATAGAAAAAAAAGAACAAAAAAATCTTAAACATGCTTTTATTTTTAGAGAAATATTTATTGATTATAGTTTAAATAGTGATAAAAAATATGGATTTGATGAAAATGGTGATGTTCATATAATTGATTGTAATACTCTAAATCATAAAATTATTAAACCTCCAAAAGGAAAATTTTTCAATTAATTATACATTCTTTAAGACTAATTTTTTAAAAATTTTTGAAGTAAAAAAATCAAATATATTATTTTTTAATAATTTAATTATGAATAATTATAATATAAAATTTTTATTAGAAACTTAATATAAAAATATTGATAAGATTATATTTAAATTTTAAACATTTAAAATATTCAAAAGAAAAAATAACAAATAAATATTTGATTTAATTGTAATTTAAATTAATTTTATAAAATAAAAATGGAAAAAGTAATGGCAAATACTGAAAGAAGATCATTTTATAATAAATATAGGAAATCGAATATTTTTGCAAATCCAACATTAGAAAACACGAATACGAAACAATTATTAAAAAATAAAGTAAAAGATGACTTTATCCCTAAATATAAAAATGAAAATAAAACATGTATTGAAAGATATAATGAACAATTAGGTTTTAAATCAAAGACATTTAAACGTTCAAATACAAATGGAGATTTATTAAAAAAAAATACAAATAAAAATCTAAATTTAAAAGCGAGTGATATAATGTGTAGAGATATGTATAATAATTATGATGTAAAAACATATAATTTAAAAAGAAATAAATCAATGTTTATAAAAAGAACAACTAATACAAAAATTAAAAATGATGCAAATTCAAGAATAAGAAAATTAGATTCAATGAAATCAAATATTTTTTTTGATAAAGGAAAAGAAAAAATAAATAATAATAATGTAATAAATTTAAAAACAGATTTTAAAAAAGAAATATGTAATATTGATGAAAAACATGATACAAAAGATTATGAAAAAAAAGCAATAGAAAAAAGAGTAAATTATAAGCATTCTAATTTTACAACAAATACAGATTGGAAAACATCAAATACAGAATCTCACAAAAAAAATAATGATAAGTTAAATAAAAGTGCTTATTTAAGAAAAAGTACTTTTATAAATGAAGAAGTTAATACTGATAAAAATATTAGAAATACTTTATGTTTAGAAAGTAATAAAAAAGGAGAGAAATTTACTAATATTAATAGTGTTAATTATGATATTATTTCAGGTAAAAAATATAATAATAAAAACAAACCAATTAATTTAAAAAAAGGAAATAATATTCTTAATACAACAAATAATAATTTCCAAACTGAATATTATGAAATTTCAGTTAAAAATAATTTTGATAAAACTGATGTAAATAAAATCAAAAATGCTTTTGCTAATAAAGGAATTCATTTATTTAAAATTGAAGAAAAATCAGATAATATTGATAATAAAAGTGGTAAAATCACTTTTAGAATAAGAAAAGAAAAAGAAGATAAAAATTATGATGAAAAAATATCTTCAATAAATGATTTAATATCAAATAAAGATATGAAATTAAATAAAATAGATTATAAATTAATTGAAAGTAAAGCTAAAAAAACTAGACAAAAAACTCCTGGAAATTTAATGAGAAAAGAAAATCCTATAAGAGTTAAAAAAACTAATACTATTATTCAATATGATAAAAATTATAAAAATTTAACAAAGTATCAAAATGGGAAAAAATAGATTTATTTATTGTATTATTTATTTAACAAGTAAAAAATATTTTTAATTTTATAATGGTAAATAACTGAAATTATTTTATATATTTAAATATTATATAGTTTAAAAAAGTAAAAAAAAAATAAATAAATGGATAAATGAATTTCTGAACTTTAAATAATTAATAATAAAACAAATATCTATTGAAGATTAAATTTACTTAATATTATTTTATTTTTCACTTTTTCTATGTGTTTGATAAGTATTTTTTTTCTTGTTTTTTCCTTCATTTCCCTCATCATCTTTTTTCCTTTCATAAGTTCTAATTTTCCTACCACTTAAATTTCCTTCATCTTCTTTTTCTTTTTCCTTTTCTTTTTCTTTTTCTTTTTCATCTTTTTTTTTTCTTTTAAAACTATCTTTTTCTTTTTCTTTTTCACTAATTTCCACATTTTCAATTTTAACATCTTCATGAATATCACTAACAACAATCTTTTTTTTAACATCTAAATCAATATTATATCCTTCAAACAATTTCATATTTTCATTATCTAAAGATTCAAAAACATATTTTCTATTAACAGTTTTAACCAATCCATTTTCTGAAGGAAAATAAGGATTTTCATTACCCCACATTCCAACATCATTTCCAAATCTTTCAAATTCTTTAACAACTGAAGCATTATATGTTGAATCTTCATCTCCAAACACTTCATTTGCCATTTGAAGATATGAAACATGTAAATTTTTATACATTAATTCTAATTTTCTTTTTGCCATTATTTTCACAAATGTTGTAAACCGCCATTTTCTTATTATTTCTCTTATAAATCTCCTTTCTGTTATTCCCTTATGCATAAATGTCATTTTAAATAAGTAAAATATTTTATATAATTTTGATGCATCTTTTAATACTTTCATCCATTTGTTTATTATATATGAATGTAATAATTTATATAATTTATTTAATAAAGGTCCTTTTGTTTTTAAATTTCTGTATTTTTCCATTAAAGTATTTAAAAATTCCTTTTTATTTGGTAATTGTTTTTTCATTATATAATTTTTTATTAGTCTACAGAAATTATTATATTTGTCTTTATTTAATATTTTTTTAAATGACCATTCTTTTCTTTCTTTTATTTTATTTTTTAGAAATTCTATAAATAATGGTAAAATATATAAATATGTATTTTTATCTTGTTTTGTAACAGCTTTAGGAGAAGAGAAATGTGCTCGAAATTGGAGTCTTGTGTTTTGAATATTGTTTGAGCCTTGATGTGAACTTTGAGATTTTTTTTCTGAATGTTGAAGATTAATTTTCTTCAATATATTGAAGAAATATTTCTCATATTTTTTCTTTATTGCTTTTTGTTTTTCTTTTATTTTTCTTATTAATTTATCAAGGGCTCTTAAGTAATAAACTTTATATAATTTTTTGAGGAAAATTTCTTTATTTTTATTATCTAAATCTTTCTTGGTTTTAACAAGAGTGTCTCCAAGAGCACGAAGCCTCTTCTTCAACTCTCCGCTGTTTTTGAGTCTTTTCAAAAATTCTAAAGCTCTTATTCTTAAAATATCATGGAATAATTTTTTTATTAAAAATACATCTCCTATTGTCTTTGCTGCTATTATTTTTCTTCTAGTATCTATATCTTCTACCATTTTTTTTAGAATTTCTTCTATTTTTTTTAATTTATTTGATTTTTCTCTCCATTTATTTAAATATCTTTTCAAAAGAAGAGTTTTGTTTCTATCTGAGAAATTTGTAAAGATTAATTTCAGTAAGTTTAATAGTTTTCTTAATTTCAATTTTTTTAATAAATCTTGTAATGTTCTTTTCTTTGTTAATTCTTTTATCAATGTTATAAATTTAATCATATTAATATAATCTTTTAATCTTTTCATCACATCTAATTTTTTTTTTATACCATTTTTTTTAGATAATATTAATGATAATTTTTTCCAATTTTTCTTTGCTCTGTTTTTATTTGATTTACCATTTAAATAATTTTGAATTTTTTTCGCTGCATTATTTGCATGTTCCAATTTTGAATTTTTAAGCCATCTTCTTAATGTTACTTTTAATTTATCTTTAATTCTTTCATCTTTTGTTTTTATTAATCTTGATAAAAGATCATTAATTCCTTTCTTTTTCTTATTATTTTTATATATTTTATAATTTTTTTGAATTTTTTCCGCTCCTCTTTTTCTTTTTAATTTATCATTTTTATCTTTCCAAATTTTTAAATAATCTCTTAATAATTTATCTCTTAAATTACTTTTTATTTTTAATAATTTAAGTAATTTATTTTTGTTCTTTCCTTTCTTTATTTTATTAAAAACATCTTTTAAAATATCTAATCTTTTCTTAATAATATAATCAATGATTTTTTTGAATCCATCATATTGTTTTGTTTTTCTGATTTTATCAAAAGCATATTTTTTATAAGGATTAATTTTAGATAAAATTTCTAAAGCTTTAGTTATATTATTAATAAGTTTTTGGTCTTTTTCTTTGTCCTTTCTTTTTTTTACAATTTTACAAAATTTTTTTATTATATCAGCATTTTCATCAACTGAAATTCTTTTAATTTTACTTCTAAATTTATTAAATGCTACTCTTAATGGACTCTCTCTTGTCATTAATAATATTATTTTCTTTAATTTATCTAATTTTGTTGAATCTCTATTTTTCTTTGTTTTATTTTTTAAATTCTTGAAAAATTTTTGTAAAATATTTGCTGATTTATCTTCTTTTTCTTTTAATTCTTTAACTTTATTTCTCCATATATTTAAATATTTTTCTAAAAATTTTTTTTTTAATTCTTTAGAATTGACTAATATTATTTTTTTTAAAAGATTTATAATTTTATTTGATTTTCCAAATTCTTTTCCATTTCTTATTAATTTTTTAAGAATTATTTTCATTAAACTATTTCTTAATTTATTTATTTTTGAAAGATCTTTTAATTTTTTAGCTAAAATTTTCTTTGCTAATTTAATATAAAAGAGATAAATTTTATTCTTGACTTTTTTATTCAAATTCCTTTTTATAAATTTCTTAATTATATTAGATTTATCATGACATTTAATTAAATGAGTATTTAATTGCCACTTTCTTAAAGCATATAACAATTTATCTGTTTTTGATGAATCATTTTTCATAAATAAATTAAGTAAAATTTGATTAATTTTGTTCATATTTTTCTTTTGTTTTTTATCTTTAATTTTTTTAACAAAATTTTGAATTATAATTGCATCTCTATTCATTTTATCAGTAACATTTTTCCATTTATTTAAATAATTTCTTAATAAATCCTCTTTATTATTTTTAAATTGTTTATTTAAGATATATAAAAGTAATTGTCTTCTAATAGTATCATTTGCGAAATTAAGAATATTATTTGTAGCATATCTTTTATCAACTCCATTAACTTTATCTAAAGCTTTTTTAATTGGTTTTAAATATTTATCATTAATTTCTTTTAAAATATTTGTAATTTGATTTATCAAATATCTTTTTAATAACAATGATAATTTACTTTTATTTAAAGCTTTGGTTTTTAATTTCTTATTTTCATGTACTTTACAGAATTTTTGAATTATTTGTGCTTTTTCATTTAATTCTATTTCTTTTGCTTTTTTTATCCATTTCCATAAATATCTTTTTAATTTAGATTTATTACTCTCTGAATTTTTCATAAATAATGCTTTTAAAATTAAATCAATTCTATTTTTAATTTTTGTTTTTTTATTTATTTTTTTGTTTCTTAAGAAATCTTGAATTATTTTTATATATTTATCTTTTTGATCTATTGCTATGATTTTCCATTTTCTTAAATATAAAGGCAAAAAATATTTTTTAAGAGCATCTATAATTTTTGGATACACATTTTTTAATTTTTTTAATTTAATATAATCTTTGATTTTATTAATTACATTCTTCATTCTTTTTTTAGTAAATTTATCTAATAATAAAATTAATTGGTCATAATTCTTTTTTTGAATAGGTCTTAATCTTCTTAAAACTTCAATTACTTTTTTCATATAATATTTCTTCAATAAATTTGATAATTTTTTTTTTGATTCTAATTTATATAATTTTGTTAATCTCTTCCTCAAATATTTTTGAATAATTTTAACTTTATCATTATAACGATCTTTTTTTGCTTTTTGAAGCCATTTTAATAAATAAAATCTTAATAAATTAAATTCACTATTATATTTCTTTCCAACCAATAATTTTAATTTTGACAAAGTATCATTTAATTTTTTTTGATTTTTCCTTACTTTCATTCCTCTAAAAGTACTTTGAATTTTTATTGCAGAATTAATTTTTTGAAGTAAAGGGATAATATTTTTCCATTTTAATAAATTATTTTTTAATATTTTCTTATTACCGTTTTGTAAATTTTGAATTATTTTACTTAATAAAATTGAAATTGCTCTTTTTTTTCCACCTCTTAATAATTTATTTAAAACTCTCAAAAGAATGATTTTTCTTATTAAATCAACGAAATTATTGATATTATTTCTTTTCTTATTAATTTTATTTAATTTATTTTTACAAAATTTTCTAATAATTAAAGCATCTTTAATAGCTTTATCATATCTTATAATTCTTCTCCATTTTGCAAATGCTGTTCTTAATAAATTTTTATTATTATTTTTCATTAATAAATTTCTAAGTCTTAAATCTCTTTCTTCGATTATTTTTTTCTTTTTTTTTTCTTTAATTTTTCTAAAGAAATCAATTATTTTTTTCCCTTTTCCTGATTTTAGCTTATATATTTCTTTTAATATTTGAGCTAAATCTTTATAAGGTTCAAATTGTTTTTTTATTAAATTTTCATTATTTAATATACTATAGAAAATATTTTTAGCTTTTACCTTTTCTTTTTCTGTATCTGGTATTTTACTTCTCCATTGATCAAAATATTTTTTTAAAATATGTTTTCTGACTTTTGGAGTAATTTTATTTATTATTTTTGATATTAATTTACTTCCTCCTATTCTTTTTTTTCTATTTTTAATTCCAGAAAATATATTTTGTAAATTTGGTTTTCTTAATCTTTTTTCTAAAATTTCTAAACCTTTTCTAATATTTGTTATTATTTCTAAGGGATTTTCTTTTTTAGGAGCAGACTTAATTTTCCATTTTAATAAAGCTTCTTTTAATTTATTAGTTTTGGATGTTTTATTTTTTAAATCTTGATGATTTATTAAAATTAATAAAATCTTATTCCTTATTTTATCATCTTTGTCTTTATCTAAAATTTTTTTCCATTTATTTAAATATTTATTTAATAAATTTCTCTTTGTTGATAAAAATCTACTTATTAAAATACTTTTTAATTTACTATTAATTGGTAATTTTTTTTCTTTTATTATTGTTTTTTCAAAAATTGGTTTTGTTATATTATTCCTTAAATTATCTAAAGCTTTTTTTGTATCTTCAATATTTCTTGTTATTTTATTACTATTATTTTTCCATTGTGTTAATTTTTTTTTTAAAATATTATTTCTTGTTTTTTCATAAGAATTTTTCATTAATTTCATATAAATGTTCTTCTTTAATTCTTTAACATTATTTTTTCTAATATTATCTCTCCATTTATTAAAATATTTTCTCAAAGGTAATTTATTAATTCTTTTTAAAGGATTCATAAATAATTTATTAAACATTTCTCTTTTAGCAATATTTACATTTTCTTTTCTTACAATATTTCTCCATTTTAAAAAATAATGAAGTAAAGGTATTTTTTTCAAAGAAAGTGATTTTGCTGAATTTAAATCTCCTCTTAGTAAAGCTTCCATTAAAGTTAAATCTTTTGGAATTTCTTTTAATTGTTTTCTTTCTGTTTTTTTAATTCTTTCAAATGATTTTTTTTTTAATGTTTTACTTAATAAATTTAAACCATATTTAATTGGTGCATCATTTTTTTTTGGTTTTATATTACTTTTCCATTTATATAAAGCTCTTATTAATTTTTCTAAATTTTTTTTTGTGATTATATTTTTTAAATATCTCGCTTTGTAATTTGAATAATCTTTTTTTTCTGTTGGAGTAATTTTATTTCTCCATCTCAATAAATTTTTAAGTAATTTAATTCTATTTCCTTCTGTTTTTTTATTCAATAATTTTTTTAATCTTTCATTTTTTAAATTTTTTAGAAAAATGTCTTTTAAATTATTAATAAATTCATTGTAATTTTTAATTGAATTATATTTCCTTAATTTATTTGTTCCCTCTTTTATTTTTTCTTTTTCTTTTTCTTTTATTCCATTAATATTATTTATCCATTTTTTAATAATATTTCTTAATAATGTATCCTTATCATTTTTATTATAAAGTCTTTTTAAAATTGTTATTAATAAAGCTCCAAATTTTTTTTTGTCTGATTTTCCTTTCAATACATTTTCAGAAGATTGATTTTCATTTATTTTATCAATATTAATATTCATTAACCATTTATTTAAAGCTTTATTTAATCTTGATCTTCTAATATTATTATCATTTTTATTGGCTAAATTTTTAATTAATTTTACTTTTATATCATAAATTTCCATTTTCCTTATTTGATCTTTCCATTTATTTAAAAATGTTCTTAATTTATTTCTATCTTTATTAAAGTAATTATCTACAATTTTTAACAATGCGTTTTTATAAACTCTTTTATTTCTAGTTTTATTTAAATTATCAAGAAATTCTTTTCCATATAATTCAATTGTTTTTTTGGTTATTTTTTTACATAAATTATTTAATCCTTTTAATTTTTTATAAACATTATCACCATCTTCAGTAACAGTTTTTGTATTATTTTTCCATTGATTAAATTTATTACTTAATATTCTATTTTTAATTTTCTTTAAAACACTATTTAATAATTTCATGATTATTTTCCTTATTAATTCTTTATTTTCTTTATTTTTACAATTTTCTAACCATTTAGATAAATAATCTTTTAATATTCTCTTGATATAATTTTCTTTTAAATTGAGCATTGAAATTAATTTTTCATTTTTATTATCTTTAGTTAATTTATCATCAATAGCATTAAGAGGATATTTATAAGTTAATCTTAAAAGAGCATTTTCAAGTAAATGACCGGCATTTAATAATTCAGGATTAACTCCTTTAATTTTTGCTTCTTTTTCAATGGTTTTTTCTTGGATTATTATTTTTTCTACTATTTCAGGTCTTTTAGGTAATCTTGTTAATGTATTAAATGATTGTCTAAGCATGTTTTTTTCTAATCTTTTTATTGCACTGTCAAATAAATCTGCTGATAATCTTTTTTTAAAATCTTTTTGTGAATCATCTTTTATCATTCCTAACCATTTATCCAAATATTTTTTTAATAATTGTTTTTTGGGATCTGGTTTATTCTTTATTATTTTTGTTAATTTTTCATTTCTAACTTTTTTAAGTAAATAATCTAATACCCTAGATTTAGAATTTTTTAAAGCTATTTTTTTACTTAATTTATCAGCTCCATCAAATATTTTTATAATTCCTAAACATTGATCTTTTTCTTTTGAAGCATTTTCAGCATTATTTTTTAAATTATGAATTTTTGATAAAAATGCCCATTTATCAAAATTTTTTATTAATTTTTCTTTTCTTTTTTCTGCTTCTGTTCTAATATCAAATAATCTTCTTCCTCTTATATTTCTAACTTCTGTATGTCTTAAATATGCTATCCAACGGTCTAAATAAGGTTTTAATTTTAATATTTGCCATCTACTATCTTTTAAAAGTAAATTTCTTAATATAGTATTTTTATTTTTTTCTCCTTCTGTTAATAAGTCAAAAATATAAGGTCTAATATGTTTAACTAATACTTTTTGTATGATTTGACAAAAACTTTGATACATAAAACTTAAGTATAATATATCATACATATATTTTCTGACCCATCTTCCTCTCCAAAAACTTTGAATTTTAATAATCATATTTAATCTTTGTTTATATAATTCTTTTAATTCTCTCCACCATGCTTGAATTAATTTAGCAGCTTGTTCTCTATATTTAGGATTAGGTCTTATTAAAGGAGAAGCACCTCTAATTCCTCTTTTATTTTGTACTTTTTTAATTTTATATTTTCCTTTCTTTCTCTCTTCTTGTGCTAAATCAACAACTCCTCCTTTATCAAATCTCATTTTCCTTAAAATTGTTCTATCTTCTGTATTTGGTCCTTTTGATGATATCATTGCTAATGAAACATATAAAAATTTATGTTCTGGAGATCTACTTATTGTCATTCTTCCATTTTTTAATGTATTTCTATTTAAAGTATGTCTATCGAATGTTCTTTTTGATTCTTCAATTGATCTATTTAATATATCTTCTTTATCTGGACTCATTTGACCACGTCTTTTAGATAATAATATATTACTTAATCTATTCATTTTCTGTAATACTCGATATCTTCCATTAAAAACTTCATCATTTGCTCCTGGAACTATTATTTGACTTTGACTTATTAATGCACCTTCTTGTGTTTTTCTTGGATCATAAACTTTAGTAAATCTTTTAACTAAATTTTTAACATCTCCCATTGTCATATTATTATATGTAGCATTATTATATTTTATTTGAGTTTCTTTGACATTCTTCTCATTATTAATATCATAACTTCCATTCATTCGATTTTGATTTCCTAAAACATTTTTTAAATTATTCCATTGAACTTGTGGTTCATATCCTCTATCTTGACTGGAATTATTATCATCAATTTGATTAGGTGACATTTTATTCATTAGTTGATCTCTACCATCTCTTGGATTCATCATTAAATTTCCTTGTCCAATGATTCCAGGACTATGTTTAGAATATTTAGTAACAACTACATTATTCTCATTGCCCATTTGATAACCACCATCAATGCCTTGTATAAACCCAGAATATTGCATCGGTTGATCTAATCCAATATTCCCTCCTTCATTATGATAAGTTTGATATAAACCTCCTTTTGGGCTTTTCCTTGCATTCAGTGTCCTTATATTATATTCAGTCTGCTCCTTCGTGTCTCCTACATTTATTGTTTTAGGTGATCGTTCTAATCTCTCTTCGCCTATTCCTCTTGATGGTATTGCAACTACTAAACTTTGTATTGGTTTCTCTCCTATGAGTTGGGCTGTGTCTGCTCGTTCACGGAGGTTCATTTTCACAGTTGAGACGATGCTTCGAGACACTACCTCACCTGGACTCTGGCGAAGTGTCTGACGGCCCTCCGTTACGGGGCTCATCATCTGGTTACCTGATGGTTCCATGTATATCATTTCGCCATATCCTGATTCAGTAGTGTTTTCTAGGTTTTTTGGCCTACTATCTCCTTTCTCCATTCTTGTGTGATGATATTGCATTTTCTCCTTTTTATTTTTTATTTTTTATTTTAAATGGGTTATATATATTTTTTTATTTTTTTTTTTGAAGAAATATCATATTATATTTTTTTTTCAATTGATTTTTTAAGGTTTATTATTTTGCTTTAAGAAAAATTGGGTTTTTCCAATGATTTAAAGATCCATCTTTTATTTGTTCTTTTTGGAATTGGTTTAATATTTATTTTTTTCTTTATTTAGTTTTTAATTGTTTATTTTTAGATTTTTATTTAAGAGAAGAAATTTATGAATGTTTCTTTAAAAATGTTTAATTATTTAACGGAAATAATAATTATAATAATTGGGCTTAAGAAGATTTTAAGATTTTTTATATGGAATTATTTTAACGAAATATATAATTCAATACATATTCCATGTTTAGAATGATAATATATATCAACATATAATGATTTATTTACAAAATTAATGAAATTTTGTTTATTTTAAAAGAAAAATAAAAATATTTGTCTTAATAAAAAAGAAAATTAAAAAAAGAAAAAAAAATCAAAAAAAAAACATTTTAAATTTTAAATTATAATTTAAAATTTAAAATGATTAAAAAAAAATATTTTGAGTAGAAAAAATTATAAAAAAAAATAAATAAGAAAAAAACAAAAAAAATAAAAAATCAAAAGAATAAATAATATAATAATAAGAAAAGATTTTTAAAATTATAAAAAAATGGAAATAGCAGACATAGTAGCATGGATAGGAACAGTAGCAGGTATATTATTAAATGTGGCACCAATGGTTCTCTATTACAAAATAATAAGAGGTCAAGAAAAATACACAATAATGCCAGAATCAATGTTAATATTAAATTTACTATGTGGTGAACTATGGTTTTGTTATTGGTATAAAAAGGGAGAATTTATTCCTTGTTTATCATCATCATTTGGTTTAGTCTTAGGAACAATATCATGTATGATATATTTATATTTTTTCCTAGAGAAAAAAAAATTAAAATGGTTAGTTGGAGTTTTCATAACATTAGATTTAGTAGGGCAATTATATTATATATGTGTTCATATATTTAAAACTGCGGATCCAACTGGAAATTTAGCAACTGTATTAACAGTATTTAATTATGTTGCTCCAGGACAAAATATTATGAAAGTTATTAGAGAACAAAATTCTAAATATATTCCTATTGCTTCTGTTCTTTCCGGAGCTTTTTGTTCTGGTGCTTGGTTTCTTTTTGGACTTTTAAAATGGGATATTCCTACTATTATTTGTAATGGACTTAGTCTTTTCTTTGCTTCTGTTAATACTATTGTCTGGACTATTTATTATTGTAAAGGTACTCCAAAGAAAGATGATAAAGAAATTGAATTAAATGAAAAGGATGAAGAAGCAAATTAAACTTAATTTTTTGGGAAATTATTTAACTTTTATTTTTTTTTTTTGCTTTTTTTGAGTTTTATTTAAGGAATATTATTAAATTGTTTTTCATTAAAAAAAACAATTTTTTATGTTTTTTTCAAATTCCAAATAATAAATCAAAATTATTCTTTCTTTGGGATAAGAATTTATAATTGATCTAAAAATGTTTAAAATGATTTCTTTTTTTATTTTTCTATTAAATGAGTCATTTTAATTTTCTTTTTAATTCATAAAATCTATAATATTATCTTTCATATTAAATGAGTTTAATTATTATCTTTTTTCTTTCTTCTTTTCTTTATTAATATAGACAATTAAATCTTTTATATTCCATAACTTTTTCTTATTTAATTTTATTTAATTCTTTTTTTCCTCAAAATCAATTTTCTAAAAACATCTCCTTAAATTCTGTTTTTAAAGTTCCTTTAACAATTATGAAAATTCAATATTTAATGAAAAATTAGTTTATAATTAAATATAATTTATAAATTATAAAAAAAATGATTGAAACAGATTTTTATGGAGAAAAAGAAATAATAAATAACCCACCCCAAGATTTCCAAGATTTTAAACAAATAATTTCTGATAAATATGTATTATCAAAAGAAGATGTAGAAGAGTTATTATTTTATGTAGGTACAAATCAAATAAATTCTCAAGAAGATTATTCAAAAACAATATTATCAAATAATACAATAAGAATAGAAGTATCAGAAACAAGTAAAATTTACAAAACAACAGAAGAACATATAATACAAGAGAGTAAACTAAATAATAATATTAATGTTGAAGATAATAACAATAATAATAGTAATAATAATAATGAGAATAATAATAATAATAATAATAATAAACCAGTTCATAAAAAAGTAACATGTGATGGATGTAAAATGAATCCTATTGTTGGTATTAGATATAAATGTACTATTTGTCCTGATTTTGACTTTTGTGAAAATTGTGAAAAAAAATTATCTGAAAAACATGGTCATCCATTTTTAAAAATTAGGAAACCTCAAAATATTGAAGTTCATCTTGCAGATAATTTTATGCCATATAATCATCAATATAATTATGGTTTTTATCCACCATTTCGTCCTTATTTCCCAGGTCATTTCCCAGGTCATTTTCCAGGTCATTTCCGAGGAAATAATTTTCATAAATAAGAAGTTTTAAATAATTAAAATTTGGTATATTAAATTTATCATAAATTTATAAAATAAATTGAATAAATTTTCTTATTAAAATTCAGACTTAATTCAATTTTTATTTAAATAATAAAAAAAATATTACTTACATTTCTTTATATTTAAAATAACAAAAAGTAAAATTTAAAAAAGAAAAAAATCAAAACAATACAAAAAAAAAAGTGAAATAATTCATAAAATAAAAAAATTTTATTGTCCAAATCCACTCATAATATACTTTTCTTGATATTTAGTTTCATCACATTTTCTTTTAGGGAATTTTTCTTTATTTAAATCTCTATCTTGGAAATGATAAAACCCATAATTCATTCCAGCACTACAAGGGCTTTTAAAATAAACATTAGGATCAACATCTTTAGCTTTATGCATTTCATTCATTAAAGTTAAATGATTATAAGAAGTAAATTGAGAAGATAATTTGGCAGTTTCATCTAATTTATTTCTAATAACATTTAAAATATTAATTAATTCTTCATATGAAAGAGTATCTTCTGGATTTTGTTTTCCTGAAAATTGAATAAAAGTTGCTACTTCTTCTTCTAAAGGAGGAAATCCCATTGTGTAAGTCATTAATTCTGCCATATCTTTTAATTTTACTATTCCATATTTTTTTTGAATTTCTGAATATCCTCTTTGATAATCAGAATCAAAATATAAATTGAAACCTAATTTTTTTTTATATATTTATTTTTTACATCCTGAATTTACTAAAGTCGATTTTACTAAAGATTCTGGACCAAATGCTGTTAAACCAAAAAATGACATTTTTTATCTGTTTTATTAATTAATTTCTTTTATTTTTGATATATTGTTTAATTTTAGGTATTTTTTTTTTATTAAATTATTTACAAGTATTTCTTATTTTTTGGAAAATTTTTTAAATTTATACAATTTCATTTTAAATCTTTTTATTCATTTCTCTTTTTTTTTCAATAACATTATGTTTTATTGGTTCAATTTGTTGAATAAAAAATACGAATATTAATTATTATAAAATTCGTTATAATCAATTTATTAAAAAATAAAATTCAACACTTTAATAAATTAGATAATTTGAAATCATCAAAAAATGAAAAAAAATAAAAGCCCCAGTAGTCCTAAAAAACCAATCCAACCAAAAACCAAAGATTCAAAAAGTTTAGAAATTAGAAACAAAAAAAATTCAATTATAGAAACAAAGCGAGATAATCCATTAGCAAAAGAACAGATTAAAGGTAATATAAAAAAACAATCTGTCCAAATCCCAAAATCTCAAATTGATAAATTAAAAATCTCAAATAAAGCATCTTTAAAATCAATAAATTCTGATAAAAATTCAAAAGAAAAAAAAGATAAAAAAGAAGATTTAAATATACAGAAAAAATCTTCTGAACCAAAAATAGAAAAGAGGATATCATCAGAATTAAAATTAGAAAAAGAAGAAGAAGATATAAACAAAGAAAAAGTAAAAGAAGAAAATAAAGAAATTCAAGAGTCAGTAAGATATGTACCAGAAAAGCCAGATAAAGAAAGAAATAAAAATATAAGAGTATACGTTCGTTTTCGTCCTTTTAATGTTGTAGAAACAGAATTAATGAATTCAGGAGATGGTTTTGAAACACCAGAATATAAACCAAATGAAATAGTAAAAATAAATACACATAAAAATGAAAAAGAAAATAATAATTGTCCTATATTTAAATTTGATAAAGTTTTTAAAAGTGATACTCCTCAAGTAAATATATATGAAGTAGTAGGAAAAGAAATAGTAAAAGATGTAATGGATGGATATAATGGAACAATATTTGCTTATGGTCAAAGTGGTTCAGGTAAAACTTTTACTATGTATGGAAGTGATATTGATGATGAAGAAAATAAAGGTTTAATTCCTAGAATTGTTGATGAAATATTTAATTATGTTGATAATTCTGATCCTAATGTTACTTTCCAATTCAAATTAAGTGTTCTTCAAATTTATAAAGAAGTCATTTATGATTTATTAACTGGAGAAAAAAATCTACAAATTAAAGAAAGTCCTGCAAGAGGAATTTATGTTGATGGATTAAGTGAAGTTTATTTAAGTTCTGAAGAAGATTTTTTAAATTATGCTGATATTGCTGAAAATAATAGAAAAGTTGGTGAAACAAGATTAAATCAACAATCAAGTAGATCTCATTCAATAATGATATTAGAAGTAACTCAAAGTTTTAAAAAGGAAAATTTAATGAAAAAAGGAATTTTAAACTTAGTAGATTTAGCAGGAAGTGAAAAAGTATCAAAGACAGGAGCAGTGGGTGAAACTTTAGAAGAAGCTAAAAAAATAAATTTAAGTTTATCTGCTTTAGGAAATGTTATTCATGCTTTAACTTCAAATCAAGAACATATTCCTTATAGAGATAGTAAATTAACTAGAATTTTACAAGAAAGTTTAGGAGGAAATTATAAAACAAGTTTAATTGTTGCTTGCTCACCTCATTCTTATAATGTTGAAGAAACTATTTCTAGTTTACAATTCGCTCAAAGAGCTAAAACTATTAAAAATAAAGTTAAAGTTAATATTAAATATTCTTATGAAGAATTACAACAAATGGTTTATAAATTAAATAAAAAATTAGAAATTGCACAACAAAAAATTTTGAAATTACAAAAAGGAGAAAAAATTGAAGATGATAATGAAAATAATATTGAAAGTTGTGCTAAGTGTAATTTGATGAAAGAAGAAAAAAAAGTTCTTGAAGATAAAATTGAAGAATTGTTAAATGAAATTAAAGAAAAAAATGATACTATTGAAGAATTAAAAGACAAAGAAAATTCTTTTTCTGAGGATTCTGAAGAAGTTAGAGATAAAATTGGAATTTTATATAAAAAAATTAAGGAAGAATTAGAAAATATTAAAAATCAAAATGTGAATTTTGAAATTGATAAAATTCAAGAAAATATTATTTCTCAAAATGATAATTTAAATAATATTTTATTGAAATTTAATAAGGAAATGAACAAAGAAAATTTATTTAATGAAATGAATTTATTAATGAAGAAATCAATGGAAATAAAAAAAGAAGAAAAATATGAATCAATTTATAATGAATATAAAAATAATTTAGATAAAATATTTAGAGAACAAATAGAAAATAATACAGTTAAAAACATAACAGATAAAGAACAATTAAATTTATTTTCAATAAATTACTTTTATGATTATTTACAATATTACTTTTCATATCAATTAATGCAAAATGGATATCAAAAACTAAAAATAGATAATGTATCTTTATTAAATATGATAAAAACCTTATTTTCAATAGTAGGTGATATTTTATCATCAAATTATGAAATGGCAACAACAAGTAATATGCAGAATACAGCTTTAAATATAATTAAAAATAATTTTGTAGATCCAGCTCCAAATATAAATAATAATAATAACACTGAATTAAATAATAATAATCAAAATAACAATATAAATGAATTAAATGTTGTAAATAAAAACCCAGCAAATAAAAGAATGTCAATTGCTTTTGGAGGAGCATTTAATCAAGGACTTGTAAAAATGATAAACAAAAAAAATTTTAATATTGGTAGACCTGGAAGAAGACAAAGTAATATAATAATAACTGAAGAAATTGGGAATTCAAATAATAATAATACAAATAATATTAATATTAATTTTTCAAATAATATGAGAAGAAGAACTTCTGTTGCAATACCTATTATTCCTAGATTTCTTTCTAGTAATCTTACTAAAAATAGTGAAAATGTTGTTGGAAGTTTTGTAAGTCAAAAAAGTGATTCTTCTGATAAAAATCAAATGCTCTTTATGAAAACTGATAAAGATCAAAGTAAATTAACTATAATCAAAGATTTATTAGTTGCTAATGTTGTTAAAAGTGAAGGACTGAGAAAAGAATTATTTGAATCTAAAAATGAATTTAATAAAATTATTCAATTTAATAAAAATTATTTTACAAATTTAATTTTAAAAAATGAACTTATGGATATTGAACAATATAATGAAAATAATACTGATAAAAAAAACAATGATTTGAAAAAAAAAAAAATTACAAATGATATAAATGATAATATAAGTGAAAAAAGTAATTCAGATAGCCAAAATTCAAGTTACACAAGTAAAAATAAGAATTCTAAAAATAATAAGAGTAATAGTAAAAGTAATAGTAACAGCAAAAGTGATAGTGATAGCAAAAGTGATAGTGATAGTGATAGCAAAAGCAATAGTAATAGTAAAAGTAAAAGCAATAGTAAAAGTAATAGTAAAAGTAATAGTAAAAGTAGTAGTAAAAGTAATAGTAAAAGTGAAATTACAGAAGAAGAAATAAAAGAAATTAACAAAAAAAATAGTGAAATAAGTTTAAAAAAAGAATATAAAGATGAAACAAAATTAAAATTTGAAAAAGGAGAAAATAATAATTCTCAGAATAAGGAAATAGAATTAAATACATTACCAAATAATAATGGAGATGATAATAATTCAAATAAAATAGATGAATATGAAAAACAAAATAATTCAGATAGAAATTATAATTATTTCCTAAAATCATCAAGAAATGAAAATATAAAAGGTGCTTCTTCATTATATTTAAAAAAAGATGATGATAAAATAACATTAACAAAAACATCAATAACAAATTTAATAAAAAATGATGATGATAAAATAAAAAATAGAAAATTTACTAATTTAACAAAAGAAATTTCTAGTTTATTAAATATATCTAAATCACATTCTCCAGATGAAAATTCTTTAAAATCAAAAAAAAAAAAAAATATAAACATAGGAATTGAATTTGATGATTATACAACAAATAATTTTTATAATAATAAAGCAAAATTTGAACCACATTCAAAAAAAGAAAAATTATATTCTATAACAAATCCACCTCAAACATATCGTCAAAGGCTAAGAAATAATTTGTGTTTTTTAAATACAGATAATAATGATTTATTTAGAACATATAATAAATCAATTAGTATTGAAAATTTAATTGAAAAATATTTACAAACTGGAACTGTAACAAGAAAATTTGATGGAATTAAAGTTAATGTTAAAAATGGAAAATTAAATTGTGAATATGAAGGAGGATTAAATGGGTTTCAAACAATAACTGGAAATCCTTTTTCTAATCAAAAATTAAAAGAATCTAAAGGAGATGACGATACTGTTAATGAATCTAGTGTATTGAAAGAATCTAGTTAAAATTTTTTTTCATTGATAATTTTTGATGTATATTTATTATAATAATATTTATAAATTTTTTTTATTTTTTATTTTTTTCATTTAGAATATATCAATATTCCATATATATCTTCATTATTTAAGTGCTATTGTATTATTTAATATAAGCCATAATCATTAATAAATAACTTTTAAAAAAGAAAAATTAGAAAAATCAATATATAAATTATAAGGAATAAAATTAGTAAAAGAAAAAGAAAACTGATTTTTAACAAACAAAAAAGATTGAAAAAAATATAAAAGTATGAAATAGAAAATGAAAAAATGAGAAAAATGAATTTTAGCAGAAAAAAAGACATTTAAAATAGAGGGTTAGGTAAAAATTGCTTAACAAATATAAAGAGGATTGAAATTAGAAAGTATAATTATGTTTTGTTTAATATATTTTTAAAAGAAAAATAAATTTAATTCAAAATACTTCTATAAGAAAATAATTATTGAATATTTATTTAAAATGAATAAAGAAAAAAAAGGAAGAAATTAAAAGATAAAAAGAATTTGAAGATAAAAAAATCAAATTTAATTATTATTTTAACATATATTAAATATATTTTTTATTATATTTTAATATTTTATTTCTTTATTATTTGTTTTTACTATTTTTTTAATTTATTGTTCGTTTTAAAAAATTAATATATTTTGTTAAATAATAAAATAATAATAAATTTACTGACCTTTATCCATTGCTAAGAAAGATGATAACATTTTTTCTAATTCATCAATTCTTTTTTCTAATTTCAATTTTTCTTCTTTTTGATTTTGAATAATCAAATCTTTTTTACTTAAATCATTTTGTAATTTCGAAATTATCATTTTCATATTTTCAATTTCACTATTATCTTGTTTATTATTTTTAATTTCATAATTTCTTTCATTATTAAAATTATTAGTATTTTTATTTATATTTTTATTTAAACCTTTTAATTGTTCATTTTGTTCTTCATTTTCAAAATTATTATCATTATTTTCTTCAATATAATTTTCTTCATTTTCTTGATTATTAATTTGTTCATATAATTTTTGAGTTCATTTCTAAATTTTATTTGATAATCTACTTTT
>JAEEGK010005212.1_pt1 | contig 31446 bp, 22 predicted proteins | sample 8958771 | NCBI WGS metagenome assembly JAEEGK01 (sample SAMN16246547, study PRJNA631951) | gut metagenome | biome: gut microbiome; feature: rumen; material: SC-attached | host: Bos | place: Iran: Karaj | collected 2018-10
AGTCCCTTCACCCGCACGAAAGCTTGCCTGGCTATTGCCAGGCGCTTTTCGTTTTCGGGTGAAGGGACTCAGTCCGCCCACGTTACCCCCTCCCTAAATCCCTCCCCTCGGGGGAGGGACTCCGCCGCAGAAGCGGCGGTGCGGGCCTGCTGGCCCTGTCGGCCTATCGGCCTCCGAAGTGCGCTGACGGTCCAGGCATTGGACCGTTGGGAGAGTTAGCTTGATTTCCTTGTCTGATTTAATTATCTTTGTTTCACTAGTATTTGGTTACCCATGAACGCCCGTGTTATCATAATCTCTTTCTTGGTTTTGAGCAATCTATATACTCTGGATGCTCAGAAACATGACCTTGATCATGGTGATTATGACCAAGCTGTTTCGGTCGCGATTAACAACCTGGTCCGTCATGAAAAGCGTTTCGTGTCCAAATCTGAGGTTTTTGACATACGCATCGACACTGCCCAGAATATGCTTTGCGTTTCAGCAAAGACCGGTTATGGCAGCCAAAACGGATTCTTTGCAATGGTCAGTCCCCAAGACACCACCGTGAAGCCAATTTGGAATGAAGACAAACTGATTTGGGCCTCGCCTGTTTGTAAAGATACTATAATTGTTTGTGACGACTGCTATTCCGAGGATTATCAGATTACTTATTCTCCAAAAGACGTACAGGTCGATTACCGGGATGTTCCCAACCGGATGGTTATTCTGTCCGATAAACGATTTGTCTGGCGTGATGAAGCATTCCCTGATTCAAAAGAAATCATAGACAGTCTGGTAGCGTTGGGGCGCATTGAATATTTGGTGCGAGAGAATAATCTAAGCTGGTTCGTTATCGACGATGGAGAAGAGGTGATTTGTTATGACTTGGAATCGCTGACACAGGGGAAGGTCAAGAAGTATCACGACTATGGCCTTTGGGGTAAGGGATTTCGGGCCCGGTTTCGTATGGGGTGGTATAAGTTATGGCATCATCACATATGAATATGGTCCCATTGCCCACATAAAACTCCTTGTGGGCGGGAGTTTTTGTTTCTTTTTTTGTACATTTGCGTGACATGTCAATGAAGGAGTGCATACAGGGTTTTTCGGTCAATCTGTTTTGGGATGTTGACAAAGACAGTATTGACCTGGTTCAAAATGCGCCTTATGTGATTCAGCGAGTGCTGGAATATGGTCAGATTGGAGACTGGAAGCTCTTGCTGGATTACTATGGAATGGAGAGAATTGTTAGTATTACCAAGAATCTTCGGTCCCTGGAGCCTCGCGCGCTTGCCTTCGTAAGTACCGTTTCCCGTACACCTCAAGAGCAGTTCCGATGCTACAATACAAGACAATCGAACCCGGAACACTGCAACTTCTAAAATCGCTGCAGGCTCTTCCGTTGCTACAAGGTCTTCGCCTTGTAGGTGGCACTGCACTGGCTTTGCAATTGGGACATCGTAAATCCGTGGATTTGGATTTGTTTGGGGATTTTTCTGCGGAAGGAATTGAAATCAGAGATACCCTTGAAGAGCAATTCTCCGTTTCCGTTATCAAAGAATCCAAGAATATCAAGATTTATCAAGTCGATGGAATTAAGGTAGACCTGGTCAACTACAGCCGGTATCCATGGATTGATAATCCCATTGAAGAAGATGGCATTACCCTGGCAGGCATAAAGGATATTGCTGCCATGAAAGTTGCGGCAATCATCGGCCGTGGCACCAAGAAGGATTTCATAGATATGAATCGGCTTCTGCAAATCTATTCTTTGAAGGAAATCCTGGACATGTATATGCAGAAGTATCCGGACGGCTCACTGTTCATTGCCATGAAGAGTCTTTCATACTTTGAAGACGCAGAGTCCGATCCCATGCCATTCATGTTTGACGAAATAGATTGGGGCGTTGTTAAGGCCAGTATCCGCGAAGCAATTGCAGGTATCTGAATACCAAACTGATAGACCGACATAAGGTCTTCAAAATTGGTTAGAAATTCGTTAACAACCCCGCACTTTTGAGCGACATTTTTAAGCGACATGGCTTTGAAGTGTCGCTCAAAGTTTGTAGTTTTGTAGGGAATAAGATAGTATTATGGACAATCACCAGTATCTCAACCAGCAGGAACCGGAGAAAAGCAGGAGATACGTCAACTGGCAGGCAGCAAAGGGGCTGCAGGACGTAGATGGGCTTAAGACTTCTGAGTATCTGGACAAGGTTGCGGCAGACAACATTGAGGGCAAGATATCGGCCTATGAGGCCAAAGACCTTATTGACACCTACTACGATGCCAAGGAGGACAGGGAGAAGGATTCTTTGTACGAGGAGGCCGACAAGGTAGCTTCCAGGATAAACATCCTTATCGGCGAAATAGGCTTTTCACTATCGTCTGAAGAACTGAAATCCATTCACAAACGCCTGTTTGAAGGGGTATTTGAGCATGCCGGGACATACAGAAAAAACAACATCCTCAAGCACGAATGGGTTCTTGACGGCGATACCGTCACTTACGGCAACGCATACAATCTTGAAGACAGCGTTGAGAACTTGCTCCGTGGAGAAAGACTCACGCCGTTTAGGAGTCTTGACGAAAAAGAGACCGTATGGCACATCTCAAAGTTTGTCTCCGAACTCTGGAGAATACATCCGTTTGCAGAAGGCAATACCAGAACCACGGCTGTATTTGCAATAAAGTACTTACGGATGTTGGGCTTCGACGTGGACAATTCCATCTTTGAAGCACATTCTCGCTTTTTTAGAGATGCCCTCGTCAGAGCCAATTATGCCAATATAAGAAAGGGCATATACGAAGACAGGGATCCGCTGGATGACTTCTTTTCAGACCTTATGATTGGAACGAGGCATGAGTTCCATAGCCGATATCTGCACATATATGCCGATAAAGCCAAACTGGAGACCAAAGATATTGACACCAGCATAATGGAAATGGTCAAAATGGATTGGCATGTAACCCGACAGAAGATAGCCGATACCCTTGGCGTCAGCGTCAAAACCGTTGAACGTCACATCAAGAATCTACCGATTCACTTCTCCGGCCCGGCAAAGACCGGAGAGTGGGTGATTGAAGAAATAAGCTGAATACCAAACAAATACACGGCTCTAAAATCCGTTATGCCCGGGCTTAATCAGTCTTGGACTTCGTCGGGCTGCTGGCCGTCGTGGGCTTTCCAGGCGCATTCGGTGATCTTCATGTCCGAGAAGACGGCCGTGAAGGAGGATTCCTCCGGGGAGCAGGCATAGATGCCGAAGCGGATGGTGTCCGTGGCTGCATACATGTGGCAGACGCGCATCTGGCTGAAATCGACGCCGTTGGATGAGCATTCGATGCAGAAATCATCTTCCCGGCGGGAAAAGCGGTACCACATGGTCTTGACATCGGCCGGAATGGCCGTGGTGGCCCAGTCCGAGTAACCGTTGTTGGTGGCTACGCTGCCCAGATGTTGGAACTCCTCATTCTCAAACTCCACGGAGCCCTTGAGCCAGTTGTCGCTGTCTAAGTACATCACGATGCCGCACTGGTCAAAGCGCTGGTGGCTTTGAGTGAAATCCGTCTTTACCACAAAACTGAAGAACTTTTCTCGGGTCTGCATCTGCAGTACCGGGGCATTGTCGTTCCGGAAATGGTAGTACGTGCGCTGCCAAAGGTCCGTGTGGGGGGCCGTTGTAATGGACACGACGCCGTCTTCGGCCTTGAATGCGGCCGGCTCCCGGGTCCACTGAAGCAGGTCCAGGTCAATGGTGCCGTCGGCGGCCAGTGCTTCCGTGACGGGGTCGACGAAGGTGGAGTTGGAAACGTTGTTTCCACAACTCATGGCAGCGAGAGCTGCAGCGAATAAAAGGATTTTTCTTCTCATGGTACAAAGATAATGATTAACCGGAACAATTCTCCACCCTTTGGGTTGGAAACTTTTTTTTACGCATTTCGGAGAAAAACCGTATATTTACTCGATAAAACTAGACGGATATGTCGTTCTTTAAGAAATTATCGGATGCATTCAAGCGCAGCAAGGCCCTCAAGGTCGTCTGCATTTGTGTTGTGGTTTTAGCCGCCATCCTGGCTGTCTGCGGATTGGTCGTGGACAAGGTGGCCGCCAATAAACTCCGTTCGGCCCTGGCCGATGTCCCCGGCGTCAAGATCGATTTCAAGGATCTGGACCTTGCCCTGCTCTCCGGCAGTCTGGAACTGGAGGACGTTGAAATAGCCCTTCAGGACAGCACGGGAACCGCCCCCGCCGTGGAAGGCCGGATTGAGGCCATCAAACTGGAGGGTGTGGCTCTGAGAAGCCTTATGAAGGGAGAGGCCCGTGCCCGGCTTCTTCTCATTAAGGGCCCCCACGCTCAGGTAGTTCTGCCCAAGCAGCAGAAGGCCAAGAAGGAGAAGAAGGCCGATGAGCCCGTAGAAGCCCAGGCCCAGCCTTCTTTCCTCAAGACGGTCTCTGTTTCAGAGGTGCGCCTGGAGAAGGGCAGCGTAGGTCTGACCAGCTTGAACGACCATACCAAGGTTTCCGTGAAAGGACTGGCTTTCTCCGTTCGGGACATTGCCGTTGCCTTGGAAAATAACAGCATTGCGTATAACGACAGCCTGTATAAGGTATCCCTTGACAGCCTGGATTATATAGACGCCCTGGGACTTTCCCGCATACAGATGGGCCATCTGGCTACGGCCGATGCCGGTCCGGTGGAAGCCGTGGATCTGCACCTGTACAACTGCGTGGCCCAGGAAGAACTGGCCGAGCGGATGGGCAAAGTTTCGGTAATGTGGTACGATGTGAAACTGGATTCCGTCCTCACCAGCGCCATCAATATTCCCCGTATGGTCAAGGAGGAAAGCATCAACGTGGACAACGTATACGTGGTCAGTTCCGATATGGTCCTCCTGCAGGACGACCGTTATCCGCCGGCAGTCCCTTATCCTACCTTGCAGGAGGGTCTGAACACGCTGAAGATTCCTATGATGATCAAGCAGGTGGACGGACGCATCAAGGATTTCGACTTCATCTGGCAGACTACGCCCGTGAACCGCGGCTCCTTCCCTATGAAGAATGTCCGTCTGGCCCTCAAGTCCGTGAGCAACGCCCACAACAACCTGTTGGAGATGGGTCTCAAGGCCGGAAACAAGCCCAACAGCCGTATGGATGTGAAGGTGTATATCCGCAACAACAAGCAGGAAAGCACTTCCGGATATCTGAAGGTTTACGACCTGAAGGGTTCCCGGCTGGATTCCTTCATAAGGCCGCTCTTCGGAGCTACCGCAGAGGTGGACATCCACAAGATAGACGGAACGTTCAAGGGAGACAAGACCAAACTCACCGAAGAATTCTGCATGGAATACAGCGGTATGACGCTGCACGCCTGGAACGATGTGGACGCTCCCTTCAAGTTTGTGGCCAAGCGCAGCGGCGTGGTCAACTTCCTGGCCAACCTGGCCGTTCCCAAGTCCAATCCCATCAAGCCCGGCAAGGATCCCAAGAAAGTGCAGGTTACCTTCGAGCGTGACCCTATGCTGCCTTATCCTTCCTACCTGATTCAGAACGTAACGATGGGTATGCTCAGGACCGTTCTTCCCGGCGGTTCCCTGCACAAGACCAAGACGGGCGACAAAGCCAAGACCAGCCGTAAAGAAAATTTGCAGAAAAAGTGACAAATCACTAATTTTGTGCGATTTTTTGAGAAATTATTAACTAAAGATACTTTTTATGGCAACAACTGCTGATCTGAAGAACGGAATGTACATTATGTTCAACGGCAAACCCTGCGCCGTGGTGTACTTCCAGCACGTCAAACCCGGCAAGGGCCCGGCCTTTGTCAAGACCAAACTCCGCAACCTGGAAAACGGCCGTATTCTGGAGAATACCTTTACCGCCGGTGTCAAGCTGGACACCATCAGCGTGGAGCGTCGCCCTTACCAGTTCCTTTACGATGACGGCGAGGCCTTCAACTTCATGCACGAAGAAACCTACGAACAGATTACCCTTCCCCACGATGTAGTAGACAACGCAGACCTTATGAAAGAAGGCCAGCACGTGGAGATGATGTTTATGACTGAACCCGAAGAGCGCTGCCTCACCTGCGAGCTCCCCACCTATGTAACCCTGGAGGTTACCTACAGCGAGCCTGCCGTGAAGGGTAACACCGCTTCCACTTCGGCCCTGAAGGAAGTCACCCTGGAGACCGGTGCCAAGATTATGGTTCCCCTCTTCATCGAGACCGGTGAAATCATCACCGTCAACACCACCGACCGTTCCTACGGCCAGCGCGTTAAGTAAGACTTCCCCCAATAGAAATAAAAAGAGCCTCATTCGCGAGGCTCTTTTTTTATTTCATCTTGCAGTCCAGGATTACCGGGAAGTGGTCCGAGGCGCAGTAGCCATCGAAGAGCGTACTGTCGCACTGGTAGCGCAGCGGTTCTATCGGCCCGCGGAAAAAGATAAAGTCAATGCGGCGGGTGAAGTTGTTGGCAACGGATTCCGGATCCCAGCCGTTGTAGGTTCCTTCGGGCCCTTCGCGCAGCTCCGGACGGGCGTCAAAAGCGTGATAGGCGTCGGTCCAGTAGGCCTGGTACGTGGAATAGCAGGCGTCCTTTTCGTGGGCGTTGAAATCTCCCAGGAAGAAGGACGGAAGGCCTTCCGGATTGTACCGCTTCTCCATCTCCACGAAGATGGGGGCAGCAGCGGCGTGGTCTTCCTTGTTGAGGTGGGCGTGGGTTACCATTACAAAGTAACGGGCGCCCTTGTTCTGAAGGTCCGTCAAGGTTAGGCAAAAGCCCCCGCGGATGTAATTGATGCGGCCGCAGTGGTCGTTCTCCTGCATCACCTCCGGCGGGTTGGAGAGCCAGAAGAAATGGGGCTCATCGGCCTTGAATCGGTCCTTTTTCCACAGCAGGCCGTGCGCCCGGCCGCCCACGCCGTCCTCTGCATAGGGGCAGAAAAAGTAACTGTCGTATTCCAGGCCCCTTTGCTTCAGCAGCGCAGGGATGCTGATTTGTTCGGCCCCGTCTATTTCCTCGACGGCGCAGATGTCCATATCTTCCTTGAGGAAAGATTCGATCAGGCGGGGCTGGCGCAGTTCCCACGCGTTGGGGGTGTTCTTGTCCAGCGGCGCCATACGCAGATTGTAAGTGCCGATGCGGAGGGTCTGACCGTTCTCACAGGCCAGGGCCAGCAGAAGGGTCGCAAAAAGGAGAAGTTTTTTCATTAGCCTTTAGGATATTTGACGGTGAAGCAGGCTCCGCCCAGGGTGAAGGAGCGGGAGTAGCCGATGGTGCCGCCGCAGTGTTCTACAATACGTTTGCAGATGGCGAGGCCCAGGCCGGAACCGCTGGTCTTGGTGGTGAAGTCCGGGGTAAAGATCTTGTCCTGGTTCTGTTCGGAGACGCCGGGGCCGTTGTCTTCCACTACAATGTCGTAGAAGCCGTCTTCGGCGGCGTTGCGCACGGCCACCAGCAGGCGGCGCGGGGCGGGAACGTCTTCCACGGCCTGGATGGCGTTGGTAATCAGGTTCACCACTACGCGGGTGAGCTGCGGGCGGGGTGCCTGGACATAGGCTCCTTCCAGGCCGAAGTATTCGATATTCACGTCGTCCCTGGAGTCGAACAGATCCACTTCCTGGCGGACCAGGGCGTCCAGGTCTATCCTTTCGGCCTTTTGGTCGTACATCTTGGCGAAGGTGGAGAACTGGTCGGCGGAATCGGCCAGGAGGTCTACGTGATAGAGGACGGTGGAGGCTACCTCGTCAAAGCGGTCCTGCCAGGCAGGGTCTCCGGAAGCCTTCTTGCGGATGAGCATCTGGAGCTGCAGCTTGATGGGGGTGAGCGGGTTCTTCAGGTCGTGGGCTACGCGGCGGGCCATGTCGGTCCAGGCCTTGTCCCGCTCAACCTGCGCCAGGCGGCGGGAACTCTCGCCCAGGTCCTGCACCATTCGGTTGTAGGCTTCTACCAGAGGGGTAATTTCGTCATCTCCGTCGTAGACCAGGGGTTCCAGGTGGTCCACATCGCTCACCGTCATCTTGCGGCTGAGGGCGGTCAGGGGCCGGAACATCCGGGAAACCATGGTGAAGATGACAAAGCGGGCAATCAGGAGCAGCAGCAGGAAGATGGTGATGACCGTGGTCACGTGCAGGATTACCTCCGACTCAAAGTCCTGGGAAAGGTCCGTGAAGGGGGAGGATACAATGGCTACCATATTGCCGATGCTGTTGAACACCGGGGCGTAGAGGGCGTAGAAACTGCGGCGGTTCACACGCTCCTTCTGCATATAGAAGCGCTTGTGGGCGTAGTTGATATTGTAGAAGGCGTTGTTGTCCAGGCGCTGTCCCAGGATCATACGGTCGTAGACTTCCGGGGTGGTGCTCATAATGACACGGCCTGCCACGTCAAAGAGGGTGATGTCGCAGTGGAGGTTGTTGCCCACGCCTTCCACATCGGCCAGAACCTGGGTGGTGGAGAGCTGCTCGGGCGTTTCCACCAGGCGCAGGTGTTCCTGCAACATTCCCTGCAGCGTATTGATGCGCGCGGTCATAATGCTGTTCATGTCCGAGTTGTTGCGCTTGTACACAAACCAGACGCTGAACACGGCCATAGCCACCAGCGTTATGAGAAGGGAGACATAAACCACCATCGCTATCCGGTTCTGGAAGTAACGTCTTCCGCCGGAGCGGCGCCGTTTCCAGGACAGCAGGGCAATGAGGCCATAGGCCAGCAGGGCAAAGAGGAAGGCCTCTACCACATAATACAGCGGCTCCGTCTGGGGACGGGAAATGACTATGACTTCGTCTTCCGATACGTTGCGCACAAAGTGGCACCAGCCTTCCAGGTCCACGTGTCCGCTGCTGTGCTGCTGGGCCAGCTGTTTGAGTCGGCCCGAATAGACCGTGGGATAGGCGTAGGTACCCTTGTACTGCACCAGTTTCTGGGAGTTGTACTTGGCCCAGGAGTAGACGGACGGCAGCGTTACGCGGCCGGGGTCCGAGATGCCCAGCAGGCTCAAGTAACCGCGGTCCTCGCGGTTGTGCTTGGATTCTACGCTGATGAGCACCAGACTGGAACCGTAGCCTTCTACATAATAGGAGAATACGCCGGTGTAGGAAGTGCGGCCTCCTCCCAGGCTGCTGTAGAAGAAGTGGGAATTCTCTCCCAGGCGCACTCCGCTGCGGATGCGGTCCTCCAGGACGCGGTTTCCTTCGGCCCCGGGCAGCGCTACGGTGATATCATAGTCCTGCGAAATGCGGCTCATAAAGGCGCTGGTGAGGCGGCTGAGGATAATGTCGGCACTGCCGTCCAACACCGAGAGGGCGGCAATCATAGGGTCCGAAGCAATGGCGTTTTCTGCGCTTCGGAGCTGGATTTCCAGCGCTATGTCACGGTCCATGGCCAGCCGGGCGGCCCACACGTCAATGCGGCGCTGCTCCTTGCTGAAGCCCAGCGTGGAAGAAGCCACCACAAAGTAAACGCCTATGCAGAAGGCGTACAGCAGACGTCCCAGCGGGGAGAACATATCGTAGCGGATGCCCAGCAGCGTTCTCAGCAGGGGAGAGAGCATCTGCAGCAGCACCGCCAGCGCCATGGAGAGCGCCAGGAAGGAGATGTACACCACGGCCGTGTAGCCGGAGAGCAGAAAGACCTTATAAAGTTCCAGGTTGATGCTGGAGTTGACCAGGATGCTCCGGAAAGAGATGTGCAGATAAACGGCAACCCCAATGAACATCAGGCCGATCAGGAGAGCCAGTACCAGTTCCAGCGGGCGGGACTGGCGCCGGCGGATGCGCTTGAGGAGCGTCCAGCGGACCAGATAGAGGTCCAGCACCAGCAGGTTGATGCCCAGGTTGATGATGACCACAGCCCCCAGGGAATAGAGGAAGGGTCCGTCTGCATACAGCAGGGGAGAGAAGAGCTGGGTATTCTGGAAAAGGTACGGTCCCCGGCTATACATCCAGATGAGGACGGCGACCTGGCAGGCCATCACGGCCAGCAGCCAGGGTATGGTGGGATGCACGTTGAGCAGCAGGAGCAGCCCCGCCATCAGCAGTCCCACCGCCAGCCACAGGAGGGCCGAATGGTTGCCGGAAGGCTGGGCCAGCGTTTCGTCGGTGAGGAGGAAGAGCGGAATGCCCCCCACCTTGACCGGAGCACCGGTACCGGCTGAAAGGGGCCGGACGCTGTACCGCTCATTGACGCGGAAGTGGCGGTTGACACCGCTCTGGGAGCCGGCGTTGAACTCGTTCACAATCTCCAGGCCGCCAATCACCTTGCAGCCGTTTCCTTCCACGGCCTTGACCAGATACCATTTGGGACCGTAATTCATAAATCCCACCTGGGCCGATGCATCCTCCAGCGGCGAGGTGAGCGAACTGCGGGCATCTCCCAGCCGTTGAACCAGGGTGCGGAGATGGATGTCGTCGTTTCTCAGGGGGAACTGGTGGATCCAGCTTTGGAGGGAATCTTCTACGTACCGGTACACCACCATATCTTCCGGAAGACCTTGCAGGTCCAGCCAGTCGGTGGGGTCTCCTTCCAGGGCCTGCTGGATATAGCCGTCCAGCTGGGCCATCCGGAGTTCCACCTTCCGGCTCATTTCTTCCGCGGCGGAGTTGACGTCCGAGCGGCCGGTACCCACCAGGGCCGATATGGCATAAGTGACCAGGGCCGCCGCCAGAAGGGCCACGGCTACGGTCTGTCTTATGAGCCTTTTCTTATTCATGGTGATAAGGTTCTCCCTTGAGGATGGTGAAGGCACGGTAGAGCTGCTCTGCAAAAATCGTGCGGACCATCTGGTGGGAGAAGGTCATCTTGGAAAGGGAAATCCTTTCGTGGGAGCGGTTGTAGACGGCATCCGAGAAGCCGTATGCTCCGCCGATGACAAAGACCAGGGTCTTGGCGCCCCGCGCCATCAGTTTCTGGAGATGGTCTGCAAACTCCAGGGAGCGGTACTCGTGGCCGTGCTCGTCCAGAAGGACCAGGAGGTCCTGGGGACCCACCTGCTTGAGGATGAGTTCTCCTTCCTTCTCCTTGATCTGGGCCTGGCTCAGGGCTCCCGCCTTTTTCAGTTCGGGAATCTCCGACACCGTGAAGGGGACATAGTGCGAAAGCCGGGATCCATAGAGATCCAGGCCCTCCTTTACCCACTTTACGTCGGTTTTTCCTACTGTGAGGAGTTTGATTTCCATACCAGTACAAATGTAGCGATTCGGCGCGGAATTTGCAAGTAAACGGACCGATGAACAAACTTCTGCATATTCTGTTGACGGCAGCGGCTCTTTCCGTGTGCCTTGTGGCGCATTCCCAGACCAACTCCTTTACCAAAACGTCCGTGCCCCGTCAGCAGCCCCAGGGAGAGTTTTCCGTGTTCTCCTCCATTACCAAGTATATGGCCGCAGGAGACGAGGTCTCCCTCTCCAGCTGGTTTGCAGATAACCTGGACGTAACCGTCCTCTCCACCTCCCGCAACTGTTCCAAGAAACAGGCCCGTGAGATTCTCCGCAGTTTCTTTGCGTCCAACACCCCCCGTTCTTTCCAGGTGACGCACCGGGCTTCGGAGTCCAACAAGAAGTATCTGATAGGCATTCTCAATGCCGGAGGGGAACTTTTTCAGGTTACCATCTACGCTACGTCCAATGGTTCAGACACTTACAAAATCCAGCAACTCAATATCTCCCGCCAGATTGCGGCTTATTAGGTTGAAATAGTATCAATTTATGTCAAAAGTATTACGGGAAGTCCCCCCTATCACGGATAAGGACTGTTTCTACATAGTGGAACGGCATAAGAGTGAGTTCCTGTATCCCATCCATTCGCACAAGGAATACGAGATCAATTTCATTGAGAACGGCAAAGGTGTGCAGCGCGTGGTGGGAGACAGCATTGAGGAGATAGGGGATTATGAGCTTACGCTGGTTACCGGAGACGGTCTGGAGCACGCCTGGAAGCAGGGAAACTGCACCGCCCCGGATGTAAGGGAAATCACTATCCAATTCTCTGACAGCCTGTTGGACTCCCGTCTTTTGGGCCGAAACCAGTTTGCCTCCATCCGCAAAATGTTTGAAAGGGCCCGCCTGGGTGTCACCTTCTCTTTGCAGGGCATTATGAAAGTGTACAACCTGGTAGATGCCATCCCTTCTATGAACGAGCGCTTTGAGCAGTTCCTGACTATGCTCAAGATGCTGTACGAACTGTCCCAGGACGAGGGCGCCCGTACCCTGGCTTCCTCTTCCTTCGCCAAGGGAGAAGACGACCACGAAAGCCGCCGCATCTCCAAGTTAAAGGATTATATTTCCATCCATTACGCGGAGGATCTTCGGCTGGAAGACCTCGCCGCCCTGGTGGGTATGGCCCCTGCGGCCCTCAGCCGCTTCTTCAAACAGCACACCACCAAGACGCTCGTAGACTATATCATCGACATCCGGCTGGGCAATGCCGCCCGTATGCTGGTAGACACAACTACCAGTATCTCTGAGATTTGCTACGCCTGCGGTTTCAACAACCTCTCCAACTTCAACCGCACCTTCAAAACCCGCCGTGGGTATACGCCCCGTGACTTCCGGGCCCTCTTCACCAAGAACAGGGTCTATGTGTAAGCCTTGTTAAAAAAGTATCATATTTAGTCAAATTTTCATTTTTTTGGCCCGTACAGATGCTGTAATTTTGCACTGTACAAATCTTTATGTCGGCCAACATAATGAAACTAACACCAAAACTAGCGGTTTGGGCATCTTCTGCCCTTCTCGCACTTGCTTGTTCCCAAGCACCCTCTTTTGTCAGCGTGCAGGACGGTCAGTTCCTCCGCGACGGAAAGCCTTATAATTATATAGGTACCAATTTCTGGTATGGACCCATTCTGGCATCGGATGGAGAAGGCGGTGATTATGACCGTCTTACCCGCGAGCTGGATACCCTCAAGGCCCTGGGCCTCACCAACCTCCGCGTGCTGGTGGGCGCACAGGGTGCCAATGGCGTCTTCTCCCGCGTAGAGCCCACGCTGGAAACCGAGCCCGGCGTTTATAACGAGACCCTTCTGGTGGGCCTGGACCGCTTCCTGGTAGAACTGGGAAAGCGTGATATGCAGGCCGTTCTCTACCTGAACAACTCCTGGGAATGGAGCGGCGGTTACGGCCAGTACTACGAGTGGGCCACCGGGGAAAAGGCTCTCATTCCGCTCATTGACGGCTATTGGCCCTTTATGCAGCAGATGATCAAGTTCCAGACCTGCCAACCGGCCCAGGAACTCTTCTATAATCACGTCCGCGCCATCGTGGGCCGCACCAATTCCATTACCGGAAAGCCTTACAAGGAAGACCCTGCCATCTTCTCCTGGCAGATTGGCAACGAGCCCCGCTGCTTCTCTTCCGACAAGGAAGTCCAGGACGCCTTCATCGCCTGGCTTACGGAAAGCGCCCGCATCATCAAGGAACTGGATCCCAACCATCTGCTCTCTACCGGTAACGAGGGCCTGATGGGCTGCGAAAACAGCTGGGAACTCACCGAGCGGGTCAATTCCATCCCGGGCGTCGACTATATGACCATCCACATCTGGCCTTACAACTGGAGCTGGGCCAAGGCCCAGAGCCTGGAGGAAGACCTTCCTTCGGCCATGGAAAAAACGGCCGAATACATTGGACAGCACCACGAACTGGCCCGCAAACTGGGCCTGCCGCTGGTTCTGGAAGAATTCGGATTCCCGCGTGACGGCTTCTCTCCTTCCATGGAGGCCACCACGCGCGCACGCGATACCTATTATGCTTATGTGTTCTCCCAGGTGGGAGGGATGCTCCAGGGACTTAACTTCTGGGGCTGGAGCGGTTTTGCCCGTCCCCTTCACGAGCAGTGGGAGCACGGAGACCCCTACGCCGGAGACCCCGCCCAGGAGGCCCAGGGCCTGAACGGCGTTTACATAACGGACTACACCGTAGACGTTATCAGCGAAGCCATCAAAAATCTAAACCAATAAACTTATTTATTAACCATCAAATCTAGTAGCATGAAACAAAAACTTGTGACCTTCATGCTGGCACTTCTCGCCACCACGGCCCTGTTCGCACAGACCAGGGTACGCGGTACCGTTTCCGATGCAATGGGACCGGCGATCGGTGTATCAGTAATGGAGAAGGGCACCAACAACGGTGTCATCACAGACCTGGATGGAAACTACGAGATCACGGTGAAGCCCGGCGCTACGCTCGTGTTCTCTTCCATCGGTTATGCAACGCAGGAAATCGCTGTTGGCAGCCAGTCTGTCATCAACGTGCTCCTGAAAGAGGATGCCGAATTCCTCGACGAGGTTGTCGTCGTGGGTTACGGTACCATGAAGAGGAGTGACCTCTCCGGTTCTTCCGTTTCCATGAAGGAGGAAGACCTGAAGGGCTCCATCATCACCAACCTGGACCAGTCTCTGCAGGGCCGCGCCGCCGGTGTGAGCGCTGTTCAGACTTCCGGTGCTCCTGGTTCCAGCTCCTCTATCCGCGTTCGTGGTCAAGCAACGGTGAACGCCAACGCTGAACCTCTGTACGTCATTGACGGCGTGATCGTTCAGGGTGGCGGTAACTCCGGTGCAGACTTCGGTCTGGGTGACGCTCTGGGTAACGGTAAGGTGTCTACCATCTCCCCGCTGTCCACCATCAACCCTGCCGATATCGTGAGCATGGAAATCCTCAAGGATGCTTCCGCAACCGCCATCTACGGTGCCCAGGGTGCTAACGGTGTTGTTCTCATCACCACCAAGCACGGTAAGGCCGGCGATGCCAAGTTCTCCTACGACGGTATGTTTGCCGTTTCCCGTCAGAACAGCCGCATCCGTATGCTCAACCTCCGTGAGTTCGCAGAGTTCTACAATGATATGGTAGACCTGGGCGAGACCACGGCCAACGCCCTCTACGCAGATCCTTCCATCCTTGGCGTAGGTACCAACTGGCAGGACGAGGTGTTCCGCACCGCCATCCAGCACCAGCATCAGGTAAGCGCCACGGGTGGTTCCGAGAAAGTGCAGTACTATGTTTCCGGTTCCTATATGAACCAGCAGGGTACCATCATCGGTTCCAACTTTGACCGTCTGAGCTTCCGTACCAACCTGGATGCCCAGCTCAAGGATTGGTTCAAACTGGGTGTCAACGCCACTTACGCCCTCACCCACGATAACCTGAAACTGGCCGACGGTCAGGAAGGTGTCATCTTCTATTCCCTGTCCTCCCTGCCCGATATCCCCGTTTACGATATCGACGGCAACTATTCTACCGTAGTACGCGAAGGCTACACCACCAAGAACCCGGTGGCTATGGCCATGTACAACGAGAATACCCTCAAGCGTCAGAAACTCACCGGTAACATCTATGCCGAGCTCACGCCCATCAAGCATTTTATATGGCGCAGCGAATTTGGTTTCGACATCAGCGCTTCCGAGGCCAATACTTACAAACCCAAGATCTCCCTGGGTACCTTCCAGCAGGGTAGCAACTCCATCAGCCAGCAGGACAACACCAGTACCTACTGGTCCGTGAAGAACTACCTCACCTATGCCAACACCTTCGGCAAGCACAGCATCACCGCCATGGTGGGTCAGGAAGCCTGGGAATCCCGTTGGAAATATATGAGAGGCGCCAATACGGACCTCCCTTCCGATGAGATCCACAACATCGGCCTGGCCACCGGCACGCCCAAGCTCAACGGTGGTTTCGGTTCTTCCGCCATGGCCTCCTTCTTTACCCGTGAGACCTACAACTACGACAACCGCTACCTGCTCACCTACACCTTCCGTTACGATGGTTCTTCCAACTTCGGCCCGGATAACCGTTGGGCAGGCTTCCACTCCGTAGCCGGTAGCTGGCGCTTCACCAACGAGAAGTTCTTCACCAACAAGAACGTCCTCAACGACGGTAAGATCCGTATCGGCTGGGGCCAGACCGGTAACGCCAACATCGGCGCCGGCGCCTGGGAGTCCGGTATGAGCAAGATGCCTTCCGCCCTCGGTGACAGCCAGCGTCCCGCCAACATCTCCAACACCGGTATCCACTGGGAGAAACAGCAGCAGACCAACTTCGGTTTGGATTTGAGCTTCTTCCAGAACCGCTTGAACCTCACCGTGGACGTATACCAGAAGATCTCTTCCGATATGCTTATGTCCATGACCCTTCCTTCCTATATGGGTACCCAGGGTAACGGTTCTTCCGCCCTGGCCGCTCCTAAGGGTAACTACGGTACCATCCGCAACCGCGGTCTGGAAATCACCGTTGATGCCCACCCCGTGGACAAGAAGTTCTTCGGATGGGATTCCAACTTCCAGATTTCCTTCAACAAGAACAAGCTCATCGCCCTGGACGGCAGCGCCAACGCTCAGCTGGTGGGTTACGGCCAGTGGAACGATATCGTGTCCGTTACCGAAATCGGTGAATCCCTGTACAACTTCTACGGCTACAAGGTCGTGGGCGTCTACAAGGACTTCGAAGATATCATGAGCTCCCCGAAGGCCGAAAAGTTCCCCGCCGACGGCGTGTTCAACCGCAACACCACCGTATGGCCCGGTGACCTTAAGTTCGAAGATGTGAACAAGGACGGTGTGATCAACGAACTGGACCGCACCAATATCGGATCCCCGCTTCCCAAGTTCACCTTCGGCTGGACCAACACCTTCCGCTTCGGAAATGTGGACCTCAGCATCTTCCTCAACGGTTCCGTGGGTAACAAGGTGCTCAACTACAACCTGATGGGTCAGGGCTACAACGGTCTGGTGCATATGAACAGCGTCTGGACCAACCAGCACATCAGCATCTCCGACCGCGCCCGTCTGGAAGCCATTGACTCTTCCAAGTCCTGGCTGGACGACGTGACCAACGTCCGTGTCTCCAACCCCGACACCAAGACCCCCCGTCCCACCATCGCCGATCCTAACGACAACGACCGCCTCAGCGACCGTTACGTAGAAGACGGCTCCTATCTGCGAATCAAGAACATCACCTTGGGTTACAACTTCCCCAAGAGCGTTCTTTCCAAGGTCAAGATTGACAACATTCGCGTCTACTGCAACATCCAGAACCTCTACACCTTCACCAAGTATCAGGGTTACGATCCCGAAGTGGGTGCATCCACCCAGGACTCCAGCGGTCTGACCTTCGGTGTGGATAATGGACGTTATCCTTCTCCTATGACCTGTTCCTTCGGTCTGAACATTACTTTCTAAAAGGGAGGACAGCAATATGAAAAATACATTCAAATATATCCTTACCGCAGCCGCAGTTGTTCTGATGACCGCTTCCTGCGCCAAGTTCCTGGACCGTCCGGCAGAGGACAGCTATACCACTGCCAACTACTACCAGAACGACACCCAGGTGGAGCAGTCTGTGAACTACCTCTATAACTCCCCGTGGTACGACATCATCCGCTTCTACATCTATGGTTCCGAAACCATGTGCGGTAACGTCTATCAGGGCAGCAACGCCTATTCCACCCTTACGGTGAACGGTACCGACCCGGACCTCAAGAATATGTCCTATTCCCTGTGGGCCGTGAACGCACAGTGCAACACCGTAATCAACAACATCCTCAACTCCACCGGCTCTGCCACCGAGGCCGCCAAGAACAAGGCCATCGGCGAAGCCCTGGCCTGGAAGGCTATGGCTTACTTCATGCTGGTCCGTACCTTTGGTGACGTTCCCATCATCCACGACAATACCGAGGTGATCAAGGAAGCCACGTACAACGAGCAGTCCAAGGTAGAAAAGGCCGATGTTTACGAGTACATCATCATGACCCTGGAGAAAGCTATGGAGCTTCTTCCCAAGGATCCCAACATCGGCAAGTACAACCGTATCGACTACTATGCCGCCGAGGGTCTCCTTTCCAAGGTTTACCTCACCAAGGCCGGCGTCAAAGGCAGCCTTGACAAGGGCGATCTGGAGAAGGCCAAGAGCTATGCCCTGGATGTGATCCTGAACTCCGGCCGCAGCCTGACTCCCAAGTATTCCGATATCTTCCGTCTGCAGCCCTCCCTGTTCCAGCAGACCGGTGAAAACCTCTTCTCCTGGCAGTGGATGTCCACTTCCGGACAATGGACGGCTCAGAACTCCATCCAGAGCGACGTAGGACCCCTGGGTATCGACGAATTCGGTGCCACCTGGGGTGACTGGAAAGGCCCCAGCGTAGACCTTCAGGACGCTTTCGGCATTTCTGCCGATATGGATCCCGAGCTGCGCATCGAGACCGATGACCGTCGCCAGGCCACCATTATGATGTTCGGTGACCAGTATCCTCAGTACTGGCAGGACAAGGGCGGCTTCGATATGTACCGCTTCTATTTCGACGACAATTACTATCCCACCGGCCTCGAGGCCAACGGTTCCAACAAGCAGTGGTGCTGCCAGAGCGGTGCCCTCTATGCCAAGCATCTGTATGGCAGCGGTTCCGACCACCTGGCTGCCCTGGGTGTGAGCGCAGACCGTATGTGCTATCAGCTGCCCACCCACATCCTCCGTCTGGCCGATATCTATCTGGTATACGCAGAAGCCTGCGTTCTTACCGGTGACGATGCCAACGCCCTCGTTTATGTGAACAAGGTGCGTGAGCGTGCCAACGCCAAGCCCCTCACCTCCGTCACTTTCGACGATGTGTGGAAAGAGCGCCGTCTGGAACTCGCCCTCGAGGGTGACCGCTGGTACGACTTCGTCCGTCGTTCCTACTACGATGTGGACGCCTGCATCAGCGAGCTGCTGGCTCAGCGCCGTTCCCACTGGGATGGCATCAGCGGTGTCTATAAGGATTATGTGGTGGCCGATGACGGCTCCTACGCCGGTCCCGGTGCCCATCCTTGGGATCTGAGCAAGATCACCTACAATCCTTCCGACGAACTCGTTGACGTGAAGCCTTCCATGTTCACCATTCCTTTCCCCACGGAAGACGTGGTGATGAACCCCAACGTAGGTTCTACCGTTCCTCCTGTACACGTGGATGTCCGTGAGACCTATCACTATGACTTTTAATCCCTGAATCCATGAAAGCAATGAATAAATATATTGGAATTCTCGTGGGTCTGGCCTTCCTTTCCTCCTGCAAGTCCATCGACTACCCGGACCGTTACCAGGAGACCCCCGGTGTCCCCACCGTACACTTTGTCCGCTATGCAGACAAGGACGTGGTGATCAACCAGGCCGCTATGGAAGAGACCATCTGCATCGTGGGTGATAACTTGACCAGCATTCACGACATCTACTTTAACGACCAGCCGGCAGTGCTCAATACCAGCTATATGACGGCTCACACCCTGGTGGTGGCGGTTCCCAAGAGCCTGCCCGTTGTCCAGGACGATAAAATGCACCTGATTACCCGTGACAGCAGCGTCGTTCTCTACGACTTCAAAGTTCTGCCTCCTCTTCCCAAGGTGGAAGCCATGAGTTGCGAATGGGCCAAGGTGGGCGAGAAGGTTACCATCAGCGGTTCCTATCTCTTCGCTCCCCTTACCGTTCAGTTCCCCGGCGCTCCCGAGATCGAGGTGGCCACTTCTACTGCTACCGGTTCCTCGTTTGAGGTTGTGGTTCCCGAAGGTTCCCAGCCCGGTAAGATCAAGGTTACCACCGCTTCCGGTACGGCTCAGTCCGTGTTCCAGTACAAGGATACCCGCGGTATGCTCTTCGACTTTGACGGCCTGACCGGCCTGGACAACCACGGTTGGAACGGCCACACCAGCCGTGACGATGACGGCACCGGTGTGAGCGGCCGCTTCTTCCAGTTCGGTGACGGTGTCAAGGCACTCGATGGCAGTTGGGAAGAATCCCAGTTCTCCTTCGTATACTGGCCTGGTAGCTGGAACGAACCCGAGAACTATATGGATGGTTCCTGGTATACCCCTCGTCTGTGCGATCTGGTAGACTTCACCGGTTGGAAGAATATGGCTCTCAAGTTCGAGCTCTTTGTTCCTTCTTCCAATCCTTGGAACAACACGCCCATGATGATTTGCTTCGGCGGCGTGGATCTGATTTCCTTCGGTGCTACCACCAAGGATATCTACGGCAATGACTGCGCCGGCCAGAACAATACCTATATGAGTGGCAACGAGGCTCCCCGTGCATTCTTCATGCCTTGGGAAGCTACCGGCACCTATGATACCGGAGACAAGTGGGTCACCGTTACCATTCCTCTCGCCGAGGCCACCAAGGGCTGGGACGGCAATACTGCCACCAAGGAGGTAAATGCCGATTCCTTCGCCAGTGCCTGGTTCTTCATTTGCAACGGCGGTCTGGATCTGCCTGAGGCTTCTTGCACGCCTATCATCAAGATCGACAACGTCCGTGCTGTTCCCATCAAATAAATGAAGCGCATTATGAAAAAGATACTGAAATATTCCCTTCTTGCCGTACTGGGCTTCGTACTGGCCGCTAATACTGGTTGTAAGAAGTCGGAACTGGATACCGACCAGTTCAACGGCTTCTCCCTGGCCGCCGTTTCCCCGAACCCGGTCATGCGCGGCGCTGAACTCCGCATGGTGGGTGCCGGCCTGGAGAATGTCACCGAGGTCCGCTTGGCCGGTGATGTCATCATCACCGACATTACGGTGGTGAAATCCGGCGCCCAGAGCGAAATTCGCGTTATGGTTCCCCTCGAGGGTCCCGAGGTAGGTAAAGTGACGGTGGTTTCCAATGACGGCCGTTCCGCTTCTACCCGTTTCGACCTCACTTTCACCGAGCCCATCGTGATTGAATCCTTCTCTCCCGATGTGGTTTGGTCCGGAGACGTGCTCACCTTCAAGGGCGAGTACCTGAACGATGTAAAGACCGTTATCTTCGCCGGTGACGTGATGGTGGGCGACTTCGTGAGCCAGAGCCGTCACGAACTCTCCGTGAAGGTTCCCGGCAACATCATCACCGGTCAGGTAATCCTGAGTGACGTTGATGAACTCACCGATGAAACCACCATTCCCAACCACATCTATACTGCGGAAGAGTTGGGTGTCGGTGCTCCGGTGGTCGATGCCATCGAGGACAAGCCTACCGTGAAAGCCGGTCAGGTTGTTACCGTTACCGGTGAGCATCTGGACATGATCCAGACCGTGGATATGCCCAACGCCGAGGATATCGACTTCGGGCTCAACGCCGAGGCTACCGAAATGAAGTTTGTCATGCCGGCCTCCGCCCTCAGCGGAAAGCTTATGATGGCTTCTTATGACGGAGACATCTACGAAGTAGGTGAGATTGACGTCGTGGTGGTCAAGGATCTGACGGTTACGGCCGCTGAAGGTCGTTTCAAGGGCGGTTACAAGGTGGAAATCACCGGTTCCGACCTGGATCTGGTGACCAAGGTGGAATTTGGCGGCAATGTTGAGGCCGATTTCTACTATACGGACGGAACCATCATCACCAACCTGCCGTTTGCAGCCAAGGACGGTCCTGTGACCGTAACCATGGAATCCGGCGCCCAGGCCTTCTCTGACGATATCGAAGTGGTCAAGCCTTTGATCGCTGCCTCCAATCCCGAAGGTGTGGCCGGCAAGAGCGAGATCATCATCGTAGGTGCAGACCTGGATCTGGTGTCTTCCGCCAAGATCGGCACCAAGGAGCAGGGCTTCATCGACAGCGAGTTCGCCGTCGAGTTCGATGAGAATATTGAGGAATTCTACGTGGTAGTGAAATTGCCTGCACAGGCCTATACCGCTCCCATTACCCTCACTTCCGACGCTGGATATGAAACCGCGACCGATGTGATCACCGTTACTTATGACGAGGCCGTGTCCATTACCTTTGACAAGAAGTCCTATGAACTGGGTGAGGTAATCACCTTCAGCGGTGACAATCTCCTCAAGATCGAACAGATCTACGTCAAGGGCAAGAAGGTTACCAACTTCCTGGTCCGCACGGACAACGCCATGGGCTTCGTCCTTCCTGACAAGGTGGGTCCCGGCTTCTATCGCCTGGATCTGGTCCTCGTTGACGGTACCGAGCTCACCTGGGCCTTCCCGTTCCAGGTAACGGCTCCGTTCACGGAGACTACCATTTGGGAAGGTTCCTCTACGGTTACTTGGGACGGTGGTGCCGTTACTGCACTCTCCTGGGGCGGTTACGACTGGTCCAAGGTTGAGGAAGGCACGGTCCTGGCCGCTTACTATACCATCGACGATCCCAACGGTTGCATCCGCTTCGGTAACGGCAGCTGGGCCTCCATGCCCAGCCTGGCCGGCCTGGCTCCCGACGGCAACCTGCCTCTGGCAGAGGGTGGCTATCAGTTCGAGCTCACCGCAGCCGACCTTGTCCAGCTCCAGACCGCCGGCGGTCTCGTAGTTTGCGGTACCGGTTATACCATCAACCGCATCTCCCTGATTGTCTTTGGCGGCGAGTCCAAGACCGTGATTTGGGAAGGCAGCCACGCCATTGACTGGGGTGGCAGCGATGAAGCCCACAAGGCTCTCACCACGCTTTCCTGGGGCGGCTATGACTGGTCCACCGTTGAGGCAGGTACCACGCTGGCCCTTGAGTTCGACCGCGACGCCGATGAGGTCCAGATCCGTCTGGGCAACGGCAGCTGGGCCGCTCTCCCTGGCACTGAAGATCCTTTCAAACCCGAAGGCACTTCTCTGGAGGTGGAACTCACCGCCGATATGATTGCCGAAATGGTTGCCAACGGTGGTCTTGTGATCACCGGCCAGGGCTACACGCTCACCGCTGTAATCCTGAAGTAATTTTTAATCCGGAGGGGGCTGACCCTCCCTCCGGGTTCCATTTATGAGAAACTTTACCATCATAGCTTTATCGGCCCTGCTGCTGTGGGCCTGCGGAAAGACCGAACCGGAGAAGCCGGTGGTTCCGCCCGTAGACCCGGCTCCCAAGGCCGTTACCTTGAATGTTACCTTTTATGGCGCCCCTGCGGAAGGCGGCACCATAGACGTAACTGTCAAGAGTCCGTTTGTGCCGCAGGTGGACAAACCGGACTGGGTATCGGTGAGCAGCGGCAGCCTGGTAAATTACACGGTTACTCTTAAACTGACCATGGCGCCCAATACTGCCTATGAGCCTCGTAACGCGACCCTCACCTTCAAGGCTACGGGTGCCACTTCGGCCACCTTCTCCCTTTCTCAGGCCGCTGCCGAGAAACCGGAACCGGAGCCCACGGAGATTTCCACAACACCTATAACGGAAGGCGCTACCCAGAAGGCCAAGGACCTGTATACCTTTTTATACAACCAGTACGGCAAAAAGACCCTTTCTTCGGTAGTGGCCGATGTTAACTGGAACCACAAAGTGGCAGATCAGGTGTATGCCTGGACCGGCAAGTACCCGGCCATGAACTGCTATGATTTTATCCATATCTACGTCCCCAAGAACAATTGGATTGATTACACAGATCTCACTCCTGTAACGGAGTGGGCCGAAGCGGGAGGCATCGTGTCTTTGATGTGGCATTTCAATGTGCCGCTCAATGCCTCTACAAAACCGGGCACCGATGGCTCGGGTGTGACCTGCACCCCTTCTAAGACCACTTTCCGGGCCTCCCATGTCTTTACAGAAGGCTCCTGGGAGAACAAGTGGTTCTATGAGCAGATGGACAAGGTGGCCGATGTTATCCTGGCTCTTCAGCAGAAAGGGATAGCGGCTATCTGGCGTCCTTTCCACGAGGCGGCCGGTAACGCTACGGCCAAGCAGCAGGCAGATTGGACCAAGGCCTGGTTCTGGTGGGGCTATGACGGGGCCGATACCTACAAGAAACTGTGGGTAACGATGTTTGACTACTTTGCCTCCAAGGGTATCAAGAATCTGATCTGGGTGTGGACTACGCAGAATTACAACGGAGATTCTTCCAAGTACAATCAGGATAAGGACTGGTATCCCGGGACCAAATATGTGGATATAGTCGCCAGAGATTTGTATGGACAGGACAAGGCCGCCAATGCCCAGGAGTTTTCGGAGATCCAGAATACCTATCCCGGCAAGATGGTCACGCTGGGAGAATGTGGGAAGGATGGTGACACCGTATTTGCCAAGATTCCGGAGGCATGGACGGCAGGAGCCAAGTGGTCCTGGTTTATGCCCTGGTATGGAAGCAATCTGCCGGATGCATCCTGGTGGTCCAATGCCATGTCCGGCTCTTGTGTCTTGACCCGAAATGATGTTAAGTATTAGATAGATATATGAAGATTATGAAGCATTGTATCTTGCCGCTGTTCGCACTGGTTTCCGTAATGTGCAGCTGCAACGGGAATAAGGAGAATCCGGAGCCCACGCCTACCCCGGATCCGGCCCCCAAGGCCATCGTGCTCAGCCCTGTCTCCGTATCGGCCCCGGCCGAGGGCGGCACCTATGACATAACCGTCAAGACCCCGTTTGTTCCTCAGGTGGAAAAACCGGACTGGATTACGGTTTCCAACGGAACGTTGGCCAATTACAGTGTCGTGACCACCCTGACGGTAGCGGCCAATACGGCCTACGAAGCCCGTTCGGCTACCCTTACTTTCAAGGCTACCGGCGCCACCTCGGCTACGCTTACCGTCTCTCAGGCGGCAGCCACAAGACCCGATCCGCCGGCACCCGGTTACGACGGCCTGGCCTCTTTCTTCGGCCTGGGCTGGAATATGGGCAATCAGTTTGACGGATTCTACAATGGCTCCTGGGCAGGAGAGAAGGAGGGTTATCCGGATGAAACCTGCTGGATGCCCGAACCGCACGCCGAATACAAAGCCACGCAGGCCACCTTTGACGGACTTAAGGCCAAGGGCTTCACAAGTGTCCGTATCCCCGTTTCCTGGCTAAAGATGATTGGACCCGCTCCGGAGTACAAGATTGACGAGACTTGGATGAACCGCGTGTATGAGGTGGTGGGCTTTGCTCACAAGGCCGGCCTCAAAGTGATCATCAACACGCACCACGATGAGAACCACGGAGTGGACAATGACTATCAGTGGCAGGATATCAAGAAGGCTACCTATAATGCCGCACTCAATACCCAGATTAAGGATGAAATCCAGAAAGTCTGGAGCCAGATTGCCAACAAGTTCAAAGACTGCGGGGATGACTGGCTTATGATGGAAAGCTTCAATGAGCTCAATGACGGAAACTGGGGCGGAAGCAGTGATACCAAGCAGCAGTGTAAAACGCTGAATGAATGGAACCAGGTATTTGTAGATGCCGTCCGTGCCACCGGAGGTAACAATGCCACGCGCTGGCTGGGCGTTCCCACCTACTGCGCCAGTCCTAGTTTTACCGGGGAGTTGACCATCCCTACCGATGCCGTCAAAAAGATTGCGGTGGCCGTTCACTTCTACGATCCTTACGACTATACCCTTGGCGATGCCCAGTACTCTGACTGGGGGCATACCGGTGCAGCTGGAAAGAAGGCCAGCGGTGGCGATGAGGACCACGTCAAGACGGTCTTCGGTAAACTTAACAGCACCTATATAGCCAATGGCATTCCGGTTTATCTTGGTGAATTCGGCTGTTCCATGCGGGCCAAGAGCAACACCCGCGCCTGGGCCTTCTATAAATACTATATGGAGTATGTGGTAAAGGCCGCCAAGACGTACAACCTGCCTTGCTTCCTCTGGGACAACGGTGTCAGCGGAACCGGCAAGGAGCAGCATGGCTATGTCCATCACGGAAACGGCAACTACATTGGTAACAGCAAGGAAATCCTGGATGTGATTTACAAGGCCTGGAACAACGACAGCGAAACCTATACCCTGGATTACGTATATAGCACAGCCCCTAAATTCTGATGAAAAGACTGATTCTACTGGCTGCCCTGGCCCTCGCGGCCTGCAGCACCGGAAACAAGAAACCTATGGAAACGCCCAAAGACCGGCTGGTGCATACCCTGTTCTCCTATGCAGAGAGCGGGAAGATTGCCTACGGGCATCAGGACGACCTCTTCTACGGCCATACCTGGAAAGTGGAGGACTGGGAGAAGGACGCCCTGGAGCGTTCCGACGTGAAAGATGTCACCGGCAAGTACCCTATGCTGATGGGCTGCGACCTGGGCGGCATCGAACTGGGAGACTCCTGCAACCTGGACGGCATCCCCTTCGGCCTTATGAGAAAAGCCGCTCTTACGCACGTTGAGCGTGGCGGCATCGTGACCTTCTCCTGGCATCCCCGCAACCCTCTTACGGGTGGCGATGCCTGGGATATCAGTTCCAACGAGGTGGTGAAATCCGTCCTTCCCGGAGGAAAGAAGCACGCCGAATTTATGGAATGGCTGAAGCGTGCGGCCGATTTCATCGAATCCATCGGCCCGGATGTTCCCATCATCTTCCGCCCCTGGCACGAAAACCTGGGAAGCTGGTTCTGGTGGGGAGGAAAGCTTTGCTCCGAACAGGAATACAAGGAGCTTTTCCGTGCCACCTGGCTGTATTTCACCAGAGAACGCGGTCTTACCAACCTGCTCTGGTGCTATTCTCCCAATGGCCCCATTGCTCCCGAGGAGTATATGTCCCGCTATCCCGGCGATGAGTTTGTGGATATCCTGGGAACCGATATTTATGCCTTTGTAGGAAACGGATCCGTGGAAGAGGCCGGCGTACGGTTCCAAAATCAGGTGAAGTATATGCTTTCTGCCCTGGTGGCCCTGGGGGATGAGCATAAGAAGCTCATTTGCCTGAGTGAAACGGGCCTGGAAGGCATTCCGGACCTGAAATGGTGGACCGGCAGCCTGTGCCCCGCCGTGGAAGGATTCCCCATTTCCTACTTGCTTACCTGGCGCAATGCCTGGGACCAGCCCGGCCATTTCTATGCCGCCTGGGACGGCTTTGAAGGAGCCGCCGATATGAAAGCCTTCAGCGAATTGGATAATATTGTATTCTTACCATAACCTATGACCTACAAAGAGCGTTTGAAGTGGCTCAAGGTGAGCCACAAGCAGTTGCTTGAAAGAAAGAATTACCCCATCGAGGGCAACGGTGTGTACGAGCGTTACGAGAATCCCATCCTCACGGCCGAACACGCCCCCCTGGAGTGGCGCTATGACCTGAATCCGGACCGCAATCCGTACCTGATGGAGCGCTTCGGCATCCACGCCACGCTCAATTCCGGCGCCATCAAGTGGAAAGACAAGTATGTGCTGGTGGTGCGTGTAGAAGGCGCCGACCGCAAATCTTTCTTTGCCGTGGCCGAAAGCCCCAACGGAGTGGACAACTTCACTTTCTGGCCCCGTCCCATCACGATGCCGGAGTGGGGAGAACCCGCTACCAACGTCTACGACATGCGCCTCACTGCCCACGAAGACGGCTGGATTTACGGCATCTTCTGCGTGGAACGCAAGGATCACGATGCGGAAGGGGACCTCTCTGCCGCTACGGCTGCCGCCGGCGTGGCCCGCACCAAGGATCTGGTGAACTGGGAGCGCCTGCCGGATGTCAAGAGCGCCAGCCAGCAGCGCAACGTGGTGCTGCACCCCGAGTTTGTGAACGGCAAGTACGCCCTCTATACCCGCCCGCAGGACGGTTTCATTGACGCCGGCAATGGCGGCGGCATTGGCTGGGCCCTGGTGGACAGTATGGAAGAGGCCGTAATCAAGGAAGAAAAGATTATCAACCTCCGCCACTACCACACCATCAAGGAAGTGAAGAACGGAGAGGGCCCGCACCCCATCAAGACGGACAAGGGCTGGCTGCATCTGGCCCACGGTGTGCGCGGCTGCGCCAGCGGACTCCGCTATGTGCTGTACTTGTATATGACTTCTCTGGAAGATCCTTCCAAGGTCATTGCAGACCCGGCCGGTTTCTTTATGGCCCCCGAAGGTCCCGAGTACATCGGAGACGTGATGAACGTCCTGTTCTCCAATGGCTGGATCTGCGATCCCAACGGTAAAGTGTTCATCTACTACGCCAGCTCCGACACCCGTATGCACGTGGCCACTTCCACGGTGGACCGTCTGGTAGACTACTGTATGAACACCGCCCCCGACGGTCTCCGTACCGGCCTCTCCGTAGAGACGTTGAACAAACTCATCGATCTCAACTGCCGTGGTGGTAAGTGATTGATAACAAGAAAGATAAGTAAAATTCTACTGGTTAATTTGAGTAGGGGGATAATAATTAAATCATTAGTAATTAGATAATTACGCCCACACTTATGAAAGGCTTAGTGATATTGGCAACCCTGGTGCTTTCGCACATTTTCTCCGACCACGCCGTCCTGCAGCAGGAAACCCAGGCCCCGGTTTGGGGCTGGGGAGACCCCGGCAAGAAAGTGGAAGTGGTCTGGGACGGACAGACGTACAAGACCACGGTAGCGGCCGACGGCTCCTGGCGGGTAAGCGTTCCCACCGGTAAGGCCGATGGTGCCACTTACACGCTCACGGTGAAATCCGGCAAGGAAACCCTCACGGTGAACGACATCGTGCTGGGAGAAGTATGGCTTTGCAGCGGTCAGTCCAATATGGAGATGCCCATCTCCGGCTTTGGCTTCCAGGAAGTGGAAGGCGCCACCGAGGCCATTATGGCCGCTCCGGAGACGGCTTCGCAGGTGAGAGTCTTTGACATCAAGACCGGCAAGTGCACCGAGCCGCAGGCCGATGTAGACGCCGTGTGGGCCTACACCGACGGCGCCGTAACGGCCAAGACTTCGGCCGTGGCCTATTTCTTTGGAAAACGCCTTTCCAAGACTCTGGGCGTGCCCGTGGGCATCATCGTGAATGCCTGGGGCGGCAGCCGCATCGAGCCCTGGATGACCCGCGCCTCCATTGATGGCGCCGGACTCACGGAGCAGGAGCTCAAGGACCTGTATGCCATTGAGGAACAGGCCGACCGCTGGCCCGAGACCCCGGAACTCATCTGGAACGGCCGCGTCAAACCCATCGTGGGCTATGCCGCCAAGGGCATTCTCTGGTACCAGGGCTGCTCCAATATGGGCCAGCCGCACTGCTACGACAAGTTGCAGAAGGCTATGGTAGAGATGTGGCGCAAGGAGTGGGGGAGGGATCTGCCCTTCATCTTCACGCTCCTGGCCCCGCACGAGCACGGCGATTCCAACGGCCGCTGGCGTCCCTTCTTCGTGGAGAACCAGCTGCACACCGAGGAAATCCTGTCGGGCTCCTGGGCCATCTGCACGGAAACCCTGGGCAACGAGGTAACCGTTCACCCTTCCCAGAAGAAAGAAGTGGGCGATATGATGGTTCAGCGCGCCCTGCAGAATGTATACGGCATCTATTCCGGTCTCTCCATCGAACTGCCCCGCCTTCAGGAGGTGACCTTCGGGGAAGACGGAACTGCCAAAGTGACCCTTACGCAGGTTTGGTCCAATCTGATGAGCATATCGGCCCGCGATATCGTGGGCTTTGAACTGGCCGGCGAAGACCGTCAGTTCCATCTGGCACAGGCCCAGGTGGACTGGGACGGCGGCACCATCCTGGTGAGCTGCCCCGAAGTACCCAAACCCATTGCCGTCCGTTACGGATGGCGCAACTTTATGAACGCCAATCTCCAGAAGTCCAACGGAATTCCGGTTCCGCCTTTCCGTTCCGACGACTGGGAATACTAATTCTATCGTATGAAAAAACTCATCCTCATAGCTTGGGTTCTGTTGACCCTCTCCGCTTGCAACAGGAACACGGTCGTGGTTCCCTGTGACAAGGGCGCCGTACGGCTGCAGGTCCTTTCTCCGGAGATAGTCCGCGTGAGCGTTTCCCCGGACGGAAAGTTCCACGACCGCAAGAGCCTGGTGGTTTTGCCCCAGCAGGGCTGCAAGGACTTCCAGGTGTCTGAAGAGACGGGCAAAGTAGTGCTTTCCACAGCCGCCCTTACCGTAGAGGTAGCCAAGGCCGATGGAACCGTGCAGTTCTTCAAGGCCGATGGCACCCCTCTCGCCCTGGACGGCCGTTCTTCCTTCGAACCCCTGGAGGTGGAAGGAAAGAAAGCCTGGAGCACCACCATCAGTTATGCTTCCACGGACGACGAGGCCTTCTATGGTCTGGGTCAGCAGCAGGCCGGTGAATTCAACCACAAGGGCCTCCGCGAGGAACTGTACCAGTACAATACCAAGATCAGTGTGCCCGTGGTGGTGTCCAACAAGGGTTACGGACTTCTGTTCGACGCCTATTCCCTGAGCCGCTGGGGAAGCGCCCAGCCCTACAAGCAGTTGGGAGAGGTCTTCGATCTGGATCTTACCGGCACTTATCGTCCCGCAGAGGGAGAACCCCTGGTGCAGAAGGAAGACAGCCTGTTCTACGAGAACGAATGGGTTATCAAGAACCTTCCCAAGATGCCCCTGATGGGCGCCAAGGTTACCTATGAAGGAACCCTCACCGCCCACGAGACCGGAGACTATCACTTCATCCAGTACTATGCCGGTTTCCAGAGCACCACGGTGGATGGCGTGGAGGTGATGAGCCGCCGCTGGCGTCCGGCCTGGAACCCCAACAGCTACAAGTTTACCGTCCATCTGGAGGCTGGCAAGCCCACTCCCGTCAAGATTGACTGGGAGCCGGACGGAGATGTGTCCTACATTGGCCTTCGTGTGGCTCCGCTGGAGAGCCCCGAGCAGGAGTCCCGCCTCACTTTCTGGAGCGAGTTTGAGCCCCAGGCCGATTATTATTTCATTGCCGGAGACAATTACGACGGGGTTATCAAGGGGTACCGCCAGCTCACCGGTAAGGCGCAGGTGATGCCCAAATGGGCCCTGGGTTTCTGGCAAAGCCGGGAGCGTTACAGCACCCAGGAAGATTTGGTGGAAACCCTCGCAGAAATGCGCAGACGCCACATTCCCGTGGATAACATTGTCCAGGACTGGCAGTACTGGCCCGAGGACCAGTGGGGCAGTCACGAGTTTGAAGCGTCCCGCTACCCGGATCCGGAGAAGATGCTGGACGATGTGCACGCTATGCACGGTCGCTTTATGATTTCCGTCTGGCCTAAGTTCTACACCAATACAGAGCATTACAAGGAACTCAAAGCCGCCGGTTACGCCTATACCCATGCGGAAGAAGACAGCTTGGTGGACTGGCTGGGCCATACGCAGAGTTTTTACGACGCTTATGCCGCAGGCGGCCGCAAGATGTTCTGGCGCCAGATGGACGAGAGCCTCTACAGCAAATACGGGAAGAAGATTGATGCCTGGTGGATGGACGCTTCCGAGCCCAACCTCCGGGACTGCCTCCCGATGGACTATTTCAAATGGCTCCTCACGCCCAATGCCATCGGCTCCAGCACAGAATATCTGAACGCTTATGCCCTGGTGAACGCCCAGGCCATCTATGAAGGCCAGCGCAGCGTAGACCCGGACAAACGCGTATTCCTCCTTACCCGCAACGGCTTTGCCGGCCTGCAGCGCTACAGCACGGCCTCCTGGAGCGGAGACATCGGCACCTCCTGGACGGACATGAGGATGCAGATGGCCGCAGGATTGGGATACTCCATGAGCGGCATCCCGTTCTGGGGAATGGATATTGGCGGTTTCTCCGTGATGAGCAAGTTCTACGATCCCGCTAATGCCGACGAGTGGCAGGAGCTGCAGACCCGCTGGCACCAGTTCGGCACCTTCGTGCCGCTGTTCCGCACCCACG
>JAEEGK010005213.1_pt1 | contig 31443 bp, 23 predicted proteins | sample 8958771 | NCBI WGS metagenome assembly JAEEGK01 (sample SAMN16246547, study PRJNA631951) | gut metagenome | biome: gut microbiome; feature: rumen; material: SC-attached | host: Bos | place: Iran: Karaj | collected 2018-10
TTATAGTAGATGGCAAAGAAATAGAAATAGTCACTAAATTAGATGAGGATATAGAAGATATATTAATGATTGATGATGATCTAGATTCTACAAGCAAGGAAAATGAAAATGAATAGAATTAAAGAAATCAACAAATTTTTAAAATACTATGCAAAAATATATGTTCAAAATCCTAAATTAGATATTACATCAGATACTATATATGATGGGCTAAAAAAATACGGTTACAAAGATAAAGAACTTAAAAGCCTTAGCAATCTATTTAATCCTTTCATAGAAAAATATACAAATTCAAAAACATTACATGTATATAAAAGCAAAAAACAAAAACGCTTCTTAAGATTTTATAGTAAAAATTTAAAAAAAGACCCAAAACACATAAAACTATATATATCATATAAAGAAGAAGATATGTATACTTGCGCAAGCAAAATATTTGATTTTATAGATCAAAATAATATTATGACTGAATCAAAAATAGCAAATGAAACAAGAGCTGATAGTATCGTATTAAGATTATACGCTATAGAAGATGCAATCAAAGTAATCAACTTCATTAATAATGATCGTGAATTAAAGAAAAAAGCTAAATCAACTAACCCATTTTTATTCAAACAAGGTGTAATTGGTATGGCATACGATGAATACGCAAATTATAATGGCATATTATCAATGCTAATAGCTAAATATTATAAAGAATGCCGCAATAATAATACACTTAAAAACGTATCAATCGAAGGATTAATATATTTTATTCAGTCTTATGAATCAAAAAATTTTAATGATATAAATAATATTAAAAATTACAAAAATAGCGATATATATAAAAAATATATTAAACATTATACTTCATATGGAGAATTTATTACAAGCATTAATAACATAATAAAATTAATAATTAAGGAATTAGATAACAGATTTGATATTAATGATTATTTTAACATAATAAAAGATTTTAGAAATGTACAAAATGATAAGTCAAAATACTATAATCAAATTGATATGTATAGTAATGATACTTATACCCTATTTATAGAAGCGATACAAGCTACATATAAAAAATATGATTTAAATAAAGAACAATTAGCTGAACTTATTCGTAATTGCATTCAAAATAATTATAATAACATAACTAATGATAACAATTACCGCAACTTAGTACGTGATTTAATTAAACCAGATGAAATCTTCACATACTGTACTAAATTCTTAAAAGAAATGAAAATTGATTTTCAAAATAAAAGTATCGTATCAACATTTGCAGATACTTTATGTAATAAATTTAGTTTAGAAAGAACAGAAGATCTAACAGAAGATATAAATCAAATTAAAACTGAATATAGAAAAAAATATGACTTATTTATAAATGCAATTACATATACCATTCAAAAATATAATATTGATGAAAAAAGTATTATAAAACTTATAATCCAAATGATGAATGGTAATTATGAAAACATAGCTAGAGGAGATAACAATTATCGTGAACAACTACAAAAGAATATTAATCCTTCAGATATAGAAATAATATTACAAATGCATTTAGAATTATCAGGATATGATATAAATAAAATTGATGATATAAAAACAACATTTGCAAATACTTTATATAATCAATTAAAACAAGACAAAATAAAAGAAGCTTAATGCTTCTTTTTATTTTATAACAATACTTACTAATTTCTTAGGAATAGTAATAACTTTAACTATTTCTTTACCTTCAACATATGTTTTAACATTTTCAATATTCATAGCTAATTCTTTCATTTCATCTTCAGTAGTATTACTTGATACAGTAATCTTACCTCTAACTTTACCATTTACTTGAACTACCATTTCAAATTCATCATCTTTAATCTTAGATTCATCATATGTTGGCCATGCTTCATACGCAATAGTATTAGTATTACCAAATACAGTTTCCCATATTTCTTCAGTAATATGTGGACATATTGGGTTCAATAATTTAATAAATCCTTTCGCATACTCTTCATTAATACTATCTTCCTTATAACATGCATTTATAAATACCATCATTTGTGAAATAGCAGTATTGAAGTTTAATGATTCATAATCTTCAGTTACTTTCTTAACAGTTTGATTATAAATCTTTTCTAGATTTTTACTATCTCCACCTATTTTATTTTCTTCAATATATAATCTATAGATTCTTTCTAAGAATTTATGTGCCCCATTAGCAGCTTCATCATTCCATGGTTTATCTGCCTCTAAAGGTCCCATAAACATTTCATATAATCTTAATGTATCAGCACCATATTCTTCTACTACATCATTAGGATTAACAACAAATTCAGGGAAACGTTTACCCATCTTTATACCATTACTTCCTAAAATCATACCTTGGTGTACTAATTTTTTAAATGGCTCAGCTACATTAACAATACCTTTGTCATATAAATAATTATTCCACATTCTAGAATATAGTAAGTGTCCAACAGCATGTTCAGGTCCACCTACATATAAATCTACTGGCATCCAATGATCTAATAATTTCTTATCAGCGATTTCTTTATCGTTATGTGGATCTATATATCTTAAGAAGTACCATGAAGAACCTGCTGAACCAGGCATAGTAGATGTTTCTCTCTTACCTTTAACACCATCAACTTCTACATTTACCCAATCAGTCGCATTTTCCAAAGGTGCCTTACCATTTTTACCTTTATAATCTTCTAATTCTGGTAATACTAATGGTAATTCTGAATCATCTAATACGATATCTCTACCATCTTCTAAATGGATAACAGGAATTGGTTCTCCCCAATATCTTTGTCTAGCGAATATCCATTCTCTTAATCTATAATTTACTTTCTTCTTACCTACTCCCATCGCTACTAATTTATCAGTAATAGCTTTCTTAGCTTCTTCAACTGTTAAACCAGTAAATTCTTCAGAGTTAATTAATTTACAACCTTTACCTAAATAATCAGCCTTTTCAAATGCACATTCACTAACATCTCTACCATCAATTACTTGAATCATAGGAATATTATGTACTTTAGCATACTCAAAATCTCTTTGATCATGACTAGGAACAGCCATAACTGCACCTGTACCATAACTAGCTAATACAAAGTCACCTAAGAATACATCTACTTCTTTACCATTAACAGGATTAATAGCTTTAATACCTTCAAGTCTTAAACCAGATTTACCTTTATTTAAATCAGTTCTATCAAGATCAGACATCTTAGCGACTTCTTCTCTATATTTAATAACTTCATCAAAATTCTTAATTCTATCTTTAAGTTCATCAACTAATTTATTTTCAGGGGCTAAAACCATGAATGTAATACCATAAATAGTTTCAACACAAGTAGTATAAATAGAGAATTTACCACCACCAACGATTTCAAACTCTACTTCTACACCTTCACTTCTACCAATCCAATTTCTTTGAATTTCTTTAGTAGATTCTGGCCAATCTAAATCATTTAATCCATTTAATAATTTCTCTGCAAACGCTGGAATATCAATTACCCATTGTTTCATATTCTTACGAACAACTGGATATCCTCCACGTTCAGATTTACCATCAATTACTTCATCATTTGCAAGTACAGTACCTAATTCTTCACACCAGTTAACTGGCATATCAATTAATTTAGCGTATCCATCTTCATATAATTTTTTAAATATCCATTGAGTCCATTTGTAATAACTTGGATCTGATGTAGATACTTCTCTATCCCAATCATATGAAAAACCTAACATTTTTAATTGTTTTTTAAATGTTTCTATATTCTTTTCAGTAAATCCTGCAGGATGATTACCTGTTTGAATTGCATATTGTTCAGCCGGTAAACCAAATGAATCAAATCCCATTGGATGTAATACATTATATCCTTGCATTCTCTTCATTCTTGATACTATATCAGTTGCAGTATATCCTTCTGGATGCCCAGCGTGAAGTCCTACTCCTGATGGATAAGGGAACATATCAAGTGCATAGAATTTAGGCTTACTAAAATCATATGCATCTGTCTTGAATGTTTTATTATCCTCCCAATATTTTTGCCATTTTGCTTCTATTTTTTTGTGATTATACATGTTTGCTCCTTCTTTCTAAAATCCTGCCATATAAACTATAACATACTATTATTAATAACATTAATATTACAAATGCAATTGATAACTTAATAATTATATTATTCATAAAGCCATCTGTAATAACCATACGTACTACCATAATTGTAGTAGCCATTATAAATGAATTAATCATTGATAGTACATTAAGGAAATTTCTAAATGATACTTTTTTAAAATCAACATTATATTTTTTTATAAAAAATAACACTTGTTTTCCTTTTTTAAACTTTTCATATTTTTCTTTTTTTAACACAACTGTAATTAAATATAATAAATATATTATGAAAAAATACAGTAGAAATGATATTAACTTTTCCATAAATCCTCCATAAAAAAAGTATTACAATATAAGGACGAATTATCGCGGTACCACCTTATTTCATAATACTATGCACTTATCTCTATAACGTGAGTAACGATTAAAGCTCCAAAGCAAGTTCATAACTAACTAACGAATATTTTCATCAACCATATTCTTTCTAAAGATAGTATCATTACTACTACTCTTCTTCATCGCTTTTTAAATATACATATATTATAGTATAAAAATTAAATTAAAACAATAGAAAAAGAATCTTTTTAGATTCTTAATCTTGATTATTATTTGAATTTGTTGTATTAGTTGTATCAGTAGTTGTATTTGTAGTGTTAGTTGTATCAGTAGTCGTATTTGTTGTATTAGTTGTATCAGTAGTTGTAGGTGCATTAGTTGCAGGTTCTACTGTTTGACCATCTACACTTGGTTCAGTTACTGGAGCAACATAAACTAAATTTGCATCTTTTACAATAAAGTTATAAGCATTTGTAACATCTTTATCAGTTACGATTATTGCTTCTAATGCTTCCTTACCAAATCCTTCATATAAAGTTGGCATATCAGGAACAGTAATTTGAAGTGAAGGTATTGTAGTATACGCAACATCTAATACATATTTAGAAACTTTACCTTCAACAGTTCTCAATACTTCAATATGTTTAAAGTTATTAGTGAAATCAAATTGATCACTACCAACATTAACACTTAAACTATTAACTTTATTATTTTCATTAAATTTAACTACTAATTTAACATTATTATTACCTTTAACAATTACTTCAGCCATGTAATATTTACTAGTTAAATAATCAGTATATAAATTGAATTCAAAACCATTTAAAGATAAATTTTGTACAAAATTATCAATTAAGTTAGATGCATCATCTTGAGTTATTGTATAAATTGACATTAAACTATTCATAATAGTTGTATTCTTTTTAAATTCACTTGCTAAATTAAGCATTAACTTATTAGTTTCAGTTTGATCTAATTTATAACCAAATTTAGTTGAACCCATATTCTTTTGATCAACAGTAACAGTAGTAAATTCTCTAGTTAATTTAGATTCATCTATTACTTTTGGTAATACGTTTTTAAGTTCACTAATTATACTTTTTACATTATTCATATGTGTAACATATGGTACATAATTAGCATAATTTAATTTTTCATATAATAATGAATTTTCAAATTCAAAAGTACTATCATTAATACCATTAAATTTAATATATGAATCTTCATTATCATTTATAATAGATACATATTTATCTTCAACACTACCGAATGAAACAGTAGTATCACTAGCTAAATTAGTTAAATCAACTTTAGAATCAATACTATATTTAGATATACCATCATTAGTAACTTCTAAATTAGCTTTAACATTAACATATCTTTCATTTGATTGAGTAACCGCTAAGACACTATTCATAGCTCTACTTAATACAGCGCTTGGTTTACCATATACAAAGAAGAAATATCCACAACCACCAGCTGCTGCTAAAATAACTAATAGGAATAGTACTAGAATTACTCTACCAACTCCACCTTTTTTCTTTTCTTTCTTAGGTTCTTCTTTTGTTTCTGCAGTAACAGCTGCATCTAAAGCAACATTACTATCTACAGGAGCTTCGATTACTACATCAGAAGCAGAAGCTGTATCAGATGTAGGTGTAACTGGAGTTTCAGCCACTGGAGTTTCAGAAGCTACAGTATCAGCTACTGGAGCTGCTTGAACTGGTTCTTCAGCAGTAACATTTTCTACTGGAGCAGAAGTTTCAACCACTGGAGTATTGGCAGGAGCAACATCAGTTGCTACAACTGGAACACTTTCCTCTACAGATGCAGGAGCTTCACTTACTACAGGTTCAACTCCCACGGTATTATTTGACGTAATATTATTAGCTTGTTTTAATTCTTCAACAGGTGTATCACAACCAGGACATTTAACATCAGTTTCTGATATTTCATATCCACATATTCTACATTTCATAAAATCCCTCCTTATACTTGTTTTATGTATTCTAATAATTTTAAGAATAATTTAATAAATTTAGGTTCTAAACCATATCTTTTCATTTTTCTAATTTCAATACGTTTTTTATTAATTGGTAAATTTGCATCAAATAATATCGCGTCTACTTTTTCTTTTTGATCTGTAGGTATTTGTAAATCACTTAAAATCTTCTCTATATCATTATTAATTAATCTAAGTGCATCAATTTCAATATCTTTACCCTTACAGTTTATAGTAATCTGACCTATAGTCTTCGCATCCTTAATCTCAACTATAAAGTCTGGACCATTTACATATGATCTATATTCCATTTTAATATCATTACTATATACAATTACCTCATCAGCTTTTTTAGTATTTCTAAATACTATTCTATAATTCCTATGATCTGGTACAATTCCACTCTTACCATCAACAGCCCTTATAATAACTGTATAATTATTTGGCATATAATTATAATCAATATCAGTTAATAAGAAGAAGTCTTTTTTATATAATCCACTTACTCCATCATCTTCATATAAATGATATGTATTTGATTTACCTGGGAAGATATGAATTTCCATATCCTTAGGTGGAGTTGTATCATTTAAGTTCTCATTTAATCCCATTGGTATAATTGATCCCGCATGTGCGAATACTGGATAATCTTGTTCCCTATAGAAAGATACATATTGACTATTACCAGGGAACTTCTTACCAGAGAAGAAGTCATACCATATACCATCTGGCATATAGAAATGTTCTATATTTCGGTTCATAACTATATCTTTTTTCTTAGTTATCGGAGCTACCAAAAGTTCACTACCGAAATAATATTCATTATAGAATTGTTCATCATCATATAATTCTTTATTTGTATAATAAATTGGTTTAATTAATGGAGTACCATGTTTACTATACTTATAAGCTTCACTATAGATATAAGGTATTAACTTATGTCTTAAAGTTAAGTATTCTTTAGTAATAGTACTAGTTTTAATATTCCATTTCCATGGTTCTCTTTTATAATACTTACCTCTATCAGAACTCAATCTAAGTATTGGTGAGAAAACACCTAATTCAACAAATCTTGTGAATAATTCATTATCTTCAATGCCTTTATCAAATCCACCTATATCATGACTCCACCATGTTATACCCATATTAGAAGATAAACTGTTATATAATGATACAAGTTTTAAATCATTCCATCCAACTTCCATTCTAGGAGAAGTTAGTATTGAATACCTATGAGATGCCATTCTTGTATTAGGTCCCATAATCATACTTCTACGTTTAGGAATTCTATCCATATCTAATAGTTCATAATGTTTTAGATATGCGATTTCTTTTTCTTTCTTATCCTTATAATAATCTATATTATAAAAATCTATATTTAAATTATCTAAAGGATGAATATATAGTTTTAAATATACATCTAAGTTTCTAGGATCTAGAACATTAAATGGAATAACACCATTTTCATCAGGTTGAATATACTGACTAGCTTGTTCATAATAATCATCTACCGGATAAAATCCTTCCATAGGATTAATAGGAACACCAAGCATAATACCTTGATTATGTAAGTATTCTATCATCGCCGTTGGATTAGCAAATCTATTTTTATTAAACGTAAATCCAGATGTAACATTACCTTTCTTTAAATCAGGTAACAAATGCCAACTATCATTAAGTAATACTAATGAAATTGGTACACCATTGTTTCTAAAACTATCAACTAATTCCTTTAATGTACTATCAGTATAATCATCATTCTTATACCACCAGTTACCCAATGCATACCTTGGTATCAAATTAGGATAACCTGTAATATCAAAATAATCTTTCAAGCATCTATCAAAGTCATCACCATATACAAATAAATATATATCAATACCTTTACTAGTATTTTGTTTAAAAGTACCATCTTCATTCATAATCATTGAATTTGAATCATCCATTGATACAAACCCATCAAATGAGAATAAACCTTTATTTAATTTTAAATCACTTAATTTTTTAATATTATCTAATTTACCATCTATTTTATATCCAGGCGCGCCTATATTTTTAACCTCAGGATGTTTATAATACCATACTGAAGTACCATTACTTAATCTAACACTCAAGTTCTTTGTAGGTTCAATTCTAGGTCCTTCAAAAGATGCCTCTTTAGTATATAATATTCTCGCATATTTAGTAGTAATATCAATATACTTATTATCTTGTTTTACCGTAAAATCAGGTTTAGGTAAATTACGATGTAATACTATTTCAGTAGGCATATCATTGAATGTACCTGATTCATTATATTCAAATCTAAATAGACTTTCACTTAATATAGTTATACGAAACTTATTACCTTTTATAATAGATGTTTCATTTGGAATAGCTTTTTCTAAATCAGGTTTAAATTGTTCGCCTAATTCATACATAGTATCACCACCTTTATAGTTCTTCTATTTTCATAAAATTTGTACTCTTTGATTCTTTAAAAGGATAACCACCAGTGATTATAATCTTATCACCCTTTTGTGTATTTACTAATCCTTTTGTAATTGATTCAGATATTTTAATTATTTTATCCAAAGAATTTAAATCATCAATTAATACTGCATTAACACCAAATTGTAAAGATAATGCGGTAACAGTTTCATAATTAGGACTAACCGCGATTATAGGACAACATGGTCTAAATCTAGAAATTTTCCTTGCAGTATAACCTGTAATTGTAGGAGCAATAATTGCTTTACATTTTAATTTATTTGCAGTAGCCGCAACATTGCTAGCTATCATTCCAGTTACATCTATATTTTCATCTCTTAATGCTTCTTCAAACATTCCTGTATAATCAATACTTAATTCTATTTCTTTCAATATTGATTCTATTTTTTTAATTGAATTTATATAAGGAGAATCAATTTTAATTTTATCATTTAATATAATTGCATCTACACCGTCCATACTCGCGTTCGCAATATCTTGTACCTCTATTCTTGAAGGTATCTCACTAGTATTTAATGGTATATCTACAGATACAGTTGATATCTTACCTATTCTTCTACATTTACCAATAATCATTCTTTGTAATCCTGGTATTCTTTCCATAGGTACTACTAAGCTTAATTTATTTCTATCAATTAAAACACCATCACTTGTTTTAATAATACTATCAATATCATCAATCGCACTTTCAGTTTCAATTCTACTTATAACACTTGTATGATCATTTTGATAACTAATCAACATATCAGTTACTAAAAGAACATCATCAGAAGTACTTACATTTGCAAGTTCGATATAATCAGCACCTATATTAGAAGCAAATTCTATATCCTTAACATCTTTTATTCTTAAAAAATTACTACGTGTATTAATATTAACAACATCATAATCATGAATATGACCACCTTTAGTCACTTCACATATGATACAGTCTTTACCAATATCAAATACAGTCATTTTTACATTTTTATCAATTATAAGTACATCTTTTTTATTTACATCATTTAAAAGTCCTTGATAATCAATAGAAGCCTTAGTATCATCACCTAATTCATCAGTGACATATAATCTTATTTTATCCCCTGCTTTAAAATATGCTTCTCCACCTTGAATTCTACCTAAACGAATTGTAGGCATACCAATAGTTATTATAATCCCGATATTTGTATCTAATTTCTTATTAAGTGTTTTTACATCATAGATAAGACTTTCAGCGTCTTTTCTTGTGAACATATTCATATCTATTCTAATTGCATCTACACCATTTAAAATAAGATTTTTTATCACTTCTAAAGAATCAGTAACACTACCGATTGTTCCAACCACCTTTATCTTATTCATTTAGCATTCACCCTATTATTAATTATATCATATTTTGTTTATTTTTTACAACAAAAAAAGAAGGATTTAATCCTTCTTTATTGACTAATGAATGTAATTTTAGCAGTACCATTTCCTGAACGAACACCAGCTTGCATTACACCGCCAGTTACACCACCGATGTATCCAGAACCACCGTTACCGCCATTACCAGCCCAGTCAGAACTTGAACTTGAGGATGAGCCACCATAATAGCCGCCTCCGCCGCCTCCATGAGAGACTTTTCCTCTAGGATTATCACTCCATGTATATTGAATAGATGTTTGTCCTTGACCAAATTGATATTGTCCTGAATTGCTATTACCAGTAGTCGGAGCTGCAGCAGTATTTCCACCAGCGCCTCCGCCTCCGCCAGCAACAATCAAAACTTCACTTCTATATGAATCATAATTTGATAGAGTTCCACGATTAGTAGTAGCTATATGTGTAGCACCACCACCTGTACCACCACAAGTAACATCGCCCCATTGTGCTATACAGCAAGTAGAACCTCCACCACCATTAAATCCTGATTGTGAACCTACACCAATATATAATACTGAGCCAGATGTTAAGTGAACATTACCATATGAATATCCACCAAGAGCTCCACTAGCTAAAGCATGTGCAACATCTGTTGATGTTGATGGGTTACCTTGAGCTCCCCATGTTTCTAATTTATATGTTCCAGTTTTTGAAATATAAACACCTTGTATCGAACCAATTGAATTAAATGTTACATCATTACCATCAGACCATCTAGCGTATAAATGCATATTATCAATAACTTTTGTAGTTGATGTAACTAGTGTCTTAAATGATGAATCTGCATACCAACCCCAGAATATTTTATTACCATTAGTTGGTACTGGCATATCACCCATAGTAGGTGAATCAGGTAGAATTATCTTACTAGTTGTAGATACTGTACCGCCATTTGCATCAAACGTAACAGTATATGTAGCACCTTTGAAAGTAATATATGCTGCACCATTACCATTATGAACACCAGCTTGCATTCCACCATCAGATACACCACCAATGTATCCAGAGCCACCAGCTCCACCATAGCCTTTCCAGTCGCCACCGCCACCGCGGCTAGTACCACTTGCGCCTCCGCGATAGCCGCCGCCACCGCCGCCATCAGAGTTACGACCACGGTCATTATCGCTCCAAGTATATTGTGTTGCTGATTGACCTTGACCATATGTAGATGTTAAATCTGATGTACCATTTCCGGCAGTACCAGATGGATTACCAGAGTTTCCTCCGCCACCGCCACCGCCGCCAGCGACAATATATAAATTAGCAACAGAAGTACCCGCTAATGTAGCATTTTGTTTTCCAATATGCGTAGCTCCACCACCTGCACTACCACAAGTAACATCACCCCATTGCGCAACACAACAAGTAGCACCACCGCCACCGTTATATCCGCCAGATGAACCTACACCTATATATAGTTCTGCACCTGCATTTAGATATACATTACCATATGAATATCCACCTTTACCACCAGAGTTTTGTGAATTTCCACCTTGAGCGCCATAAACTTCTAATTTATAGACACCTGTACAACCTTGTGGAACAACAAATTTATATATACCTGCAGTTGTTTGAGAGAACACTATAGCATCTTTACTAAATTCACAGAATGCTGTTGAAGGTATTAAAGCTTCAACACCATTAGAAATATTACCTACGCCATCTTTTACAAATATATAATGTGTCCCTGAGTTAGAAGCAGTCCAGCTAACTGAAGAATCCGCATTATTTGTCCAAGTACAACTACCACTATCATTTGTAGCTACTACACAATATGATGCAACACCTGAATGAGTATCAGATTTTGATATTGTTATAGTCTTACCAGATACAGATGCAGTAGCTGTCGGTTTATCTTGATCTATCTTAGCAACCATCTTAGTATCCGCGCCTCCATAATTAACACCATCATACACTAAGGCTATTAACTCAGAAGTTGATGACGAAGTCGCATTATATGTTACAGAAATATTACCTTCTACTTTGTACCATGTATCCGCATCAAGATATATACTTGATATTTCCTCACAATTAGTTGGTTCTATATCATTACCACAACTAGCTATAACATTACTACTTGCAGTAACAGTTCTACCACTTTTAATATAATATTCTGCATTTTCAATACCAGTATTAGAAAAATTAACATTTAATACTTGACTCTTGAAATAACCGTTAACTGAACTAGTAGGATCATTTGTATATGATATATTAACTTTTGTTATATCAAGTGTTGTTATAACTTTTTCAATTGTCGTCGTTAATTTATTTCCATTTATTCCTATTATTTCTACTTTATATTCAGTATTATTTTTTAAATTATTAAAAATAACACTTGGTTCTTCATATAACTTAGTTTCTATTTTCTTTGTTCCTTCATAAATAGTAACTTCATATCTATCTATTCCACTTTCCGCATCATCCATTAATCCTTCAGGAATCGATACAATTACACTATTCGTTGTACTACTAACCACAACTAAACTTTCTTTTGTTTCATCAACAATAGGATTAGTATGATCTAACATAGAACAACTTTGATATACTTCAATATCACCCTTTGTACCAGAACCGCAGAACATACCATTACTGATTAAATCAGCTCTCATCAATTCTGAACTTTCTAATATAATTCTACCTGAAATTGGAACTGGTCCTTTAAAATCTAGACCAACACCATCACCATCCGCACATACGTCACCATTACATGTGATAATTACCGGATATTCCAATTCCTGACTATTTCCTATTAAATATCCAGCCTCATAAATACTAGATGATTCAAGTAAGTTATTTATAGTTTCTTTAAACGCTTTCTTTCTTGAACTCATAATTATATCATTTACAAGTGGTATTAATATCATCGCTAATATAGCAAGTATTATTAATACCGCCATTGTTTCAATTAACGTAAATCCTTTTTTTCTTTTTCTCATATAATCACCGTCCAAATCATCTTAAAACTTCATATTCAACTTTTGCTGCACGTGTTAAATTTTCATAATGACCAGTTGATAATTGTCTAGATTCATTTGCTTTTAATTTACTACCTACATATCCAGTCATTGAAGCTATTTCATTACCATCTTCATCATACACATGAATTCTAAAACCTTTTAAGTATTGTTCTTCTTCAGATGTATTTGTAATCACAGTCACTAAATTTGAAGCGTTACCATTCCAAGTTAATGATGTATTAACAAAAGTAAAAACATCAACCTCTTTTTTCTCAACTACACCTGTATTAGTATTAACATTTTCTGAAGTATTATCATTATTATTTTCTTTTTTACCGCATCCTGTTATAGTGATAATTACCGCTAACATTAAAACTAATAATACCTTTTTATTCATATACATTCTCCTACTCTATATAAATAGAATACCACTATTACCTGTTTTTTACAACAAAAAAGAAGACCTAAATCTTCTTTAAATCCATACGCCATAGATAATCGCTGATAAAGCAAATACAAGTCCAACAGCTAAGAATAATTTAACTATATCTTGTTCTTGCCATCCCATTTTTTCAAAATGATGATGTAATGGAGCCATTAAAAATACTCTCTTACCCCAATATCTACCAGCAAATCTTTGAATAATCGCAGATAATGTTTCTATAACAAATACACCAGCTATTACAACTAATGAAATCTCATGTCTTGTAACAATCGCAACAGCAGCTAAAGCGCCACCTAACGCTAAAGAACCAGTATCACCCATAATTACTTTAGCAGGATGGGAATTATATAATAGAAATCCTATTAATGATCCAACTAATACAAAACAGAATACAGCAATTGATTCATATCCAGCTATACCAATAGAACCCCAGCTTATTAAACCATATGCAATAAAAGCTATTGCTGATAAACCACCAGCTAAACCATCTAATCCATCAGTTATATTAACCGCATTTGTAGTCGCAACTAATATAAATAATACAAACAATGGATAAATAGGTCCTAATGGAATATCAATATTTAAGAATGTAATATCTAAATTAGTTTGGTTACCTGCTTTAGTAAATAACCAAAAGAACACTAACGCTATTAAAACTTGACCAATTAATTTTTGTATTTCAGTTAAACCTATATTATTGCCTCTTTTTATAGATATAAAATCATCTAAGAAACCTAATAAAGCATATAATAAGAATGTTACTAATACAATCATTAAATTTGTATGATATTCTATCTTACCCATTAAAAGTAATATAATAATTGCTAAAACAGTTGGAATTATAAATATAATACCACCGATAGTAGGAACACCTTGTTTACTACTATGTTCTTTCCTTAAAAATATACTTATATTTTGCTTAGCTTTAATTCTCTTTAATTGTGGTATGGCTATTAAACCAAAAAATGCGCTTAATAAAAAACCAATCATTAAAGCCAATGTCGCTTTTGCTAATACTAACATTTAATTCACTCCTTAATAGATTTTAAGATCACATCAATATCACTAAAATATTTTTTATTATTACCAATAATTTGATAATCTTCATGACCTTTTCCTAACACTAATAGTATATCATTTTTTAATAATATTTGTATACCCTTTCTTATCGCTTTTTCCCTATCTAATATTATTTCATAATTTAAAGTGTCAACACCCTGTATAATGTCACCTGTAATTGACATTTCATTTTCAGTTCTAGGATTATCATTAGTAAATATAACATAAGAAGAATTACTAGTAGCAATATTACCTATCGCACTTCTTTTAGATTTATCTCTATCTCCACCACAACCAATAATTGTAATTATCCTATTATGTTTAAGTTTATTAAAAGTATCAATTATATTTTTAACTGCATCAGGTGTATGGGCGTAATCAACTACTATCATATTTTCATTATATCTAATTATTTCCATCCTACCTTTAGGAAGTCTTAATTCATTAAATATACTTTTATCATATTTAATATTTTCTTTATCCAATATTATTATTGATATAACTAAGTTATATATATTATACTTCCCTATTAAATTAGTTTTATAAGTTATATTATTAACTTTAAATGTATCACATATATCACTAATCATATAGCTAGCTTCTTTCATTCCATATGTAATATTGTTATTATCTAACATAAAGTATTTATAATAATCTGAATCAATATTAATAACTGCATATCCCTTAACTCTTTTAAATAATTTTTGTTTAGCCAAAGCATATTCTTCCATAGTCTTATGATAATCTAAATGTTCTAAAGTTAGATTAGTAAATATAGCATAATCAAACATCAATTTACCAATTCTACCAAACATGAGTGCTTGACTACTTACTTCCATAACTATATATTTACACCCATTTAATATACATTCATTAATCATATTATATAAAGATAACATATCAGGTGTAGTATTATCTAAATCTTTAATCTTATCATCAATATAAAAACCTATTGTACCTATATAACCACATTTATATCCTAGCCTATTTAATATCTGCCACAATAAATAACATGATGTTGTTTTACCATTAGTACCTGTTATACCTATTAATTTAATATCACTAAATTTATCTTTATATAAGTTATCTAAATAATTAGCCAAATATTCTCTAGGATTAGGTACATTAATAGTAGGAACATCATAATTACCATTCCTACATATTATTTTAGACGCACCACGATTAATCGCATCTAATATATATTCTTCATTATCAGTTAGTGATATAAATATATCACCTTGATTAATATTTCTAGAATCATCTTTCATACTATCACCAATATATCGTATGAAATAAAAAAAGAATAGTTAAACTATTCTCTAAAAATACCATCTAGTTTTTGTCTTATTTGTTCTTTACTAAAAGGTTTTGCAATATAATCAACAAATCCTTCAGATAAATATTTTTCCTTCGCGCCTGCTACTGCATCCGCAGTTATCGCGATTACTGGTATATTAAAATCAGGTAGATTTTTTAATTCTTCTAAAGTTGTTTCACCATCTTTATTAGGCATCATTATATCCATAAGTATAAGATCATATTTATTACCCTTTTTAATTTTATCGATACATTCATCACCATCATAACATTCATCTATATTTAAATTAAATCCTTCTAAAGCCTTTCTAGCAACTTTAATATTTAATTTATTATCATCTACTACTAATACTTTCTTACCACTATAATCAGTAGATGCAATAACTCTTTTTCTTATTTCATTTAATCTAATTATTTGAGTATCAGTTAATGGATTTACTGCTTTACTTACCTTTTGAGGTAACTTAACTACAAATAATGTACCTTTACCATAATGAGATTGTACATTAATCTTACCACCCATCATTTCAACTAATTGTTTAGTAATTGCTAAACCCAATCCAGTACCCTCAGCAGTAGTATTCTTTTCAATATCCAATCTTTCAAATTTATTAAACATTTTATTTAAGTTTTCTGTTTTAATACCTCTACCAGTATCTTGTACAGATATAACCAAATTACAAATATCTTTTTCATTAATACAACTTACTTTTAAATTTACACTACCCTCATCAGTATATTTAAAAGCATTTGAAAGTAAATTATTTAATATTTGTGTTATATGTAATCTATCACCAATTAATTCATAAGGAATATCATCTGCAATATCCATAACAAATTTTATTGGCTTATCACCTATTCTAGTTCTATCTATTTTTGCAACAGAAGTAATAAGCTCAGTCGGATTATATTTTTCTAAAGTAATTTCCATTTTATTACTTTCAATCTTATTAATATCTAATATATTACCAACTATTTCAAGCAATGTTTGAGATGCATTAATTATATCTTGTGAATTTTCAACTACCTCTTTAGGCATTTTATCTTTATAAGATAAATTATCTTCTGATAAACCTACTATAGCGTTTAAAGGAGTTCTTATCTCATGTGACATGCTTGATAAGAAATCTGATTTAGCCCTATTAGCTCTTTCAGCTTGATCTTTAGCCATTTCAGTCTGTCTAAGCATTTTAACATCAGGATTCTCTATAGTAAAATACATAATATAATTTAAGAAAGTTAATGATATTGAAATAACAATTAAATATGGATCAATAGTTGTAATTATTAAAAGTAATGAAATTATTAAAACCATTCCTGCAATCGGCATATGTCTTTTATCTAATCTCTTAATATTAAATAATGCGATTAAAATACATCCAACAATATATAAGCCAGCCGCTAAAGCTAGAATACTAGTAGCAGAACCTGTTACACTATAATTACCATTATCGGAAATAATATTAATCTCACCTAATATTATTAATATCAAAAATACAATATCTAAAATTATAACAATTGAATGAAATTTATTATAATTTTCACGTGCATTTGAAATTGTTATTAATGCTACATACATAAATAATGAACTTAAATAAATAGTCAACAAAATAAAATCTATTTTATTCAAGACATTAATCATCAATACACGAGTATCAGTTATACTATATAATCCAAACCAATGCAAAACAGTAACAATAATACTATCTATTAATACCATTACTAGCATTACACCATACATTTTATTTTCAATTAAGTTTACTCTTTTCTTAAAGAAATAAGCAAAACATAATAAAGCTGAAAAGAAAATGGAACAACATGGTAATAATATACCCTCCATATACATCACCTACTATATTAATATGATAACATAACTTGCATAAAAAAAGAAGATTAAAATCTTCTTTGGAAATTATTAAATTCTAATTCCATAACCTTATTTTTAGCATCCTCTACCATAGGTCCTACTACATCTTTATTTTTATCAGTCACTTTAATACCAGCGATATCTTTCCATGCTTGAAGTAATTCTATATCACGTTTATCTACATAATCAGCTTTTACTTCTATCTCAGTATCATATCTATCCGCAGTATTTAATCTTTCAAGTAACTTACTTTCCCATAATACACCAGAGTCACTATATCCTTCCATAAGTTCCTCTCTAGTTGTTTTTCCATATCTTTCCATCATTAGATATAACCAATAAGCATAAACATCTCTTAAATAATCTAAAGCTGCTTTTTCACTCATATCTGATACATCAATTGGTTCATCAATAACAGTATGAATATAATCATCCTTAACCATCAATTGTGGTTCTTTTTTGTAATGGATAACAGGAACTAGTTTAATACCTTTTTCTTTCGCAATTCTATACGCACCTGGCCATAACTTTAATGATAATAAATTAGGTGTTTTATTCCATACACCTTCTGGAAATATAATTAAATCAGTACCTAAATCTATTGCTTTTTTACATTTATCTAAAGAGGCACGTCTACTACTTTCATTCTTCCTATTAATTAATATAGATCCGTTTAACCAAGAAGTTATTCCATCAACAGTATTATAAAACTGTGGTAAACTTCCAAATAAGAAATAACCATTCCTATAAATAGATAAAACAGTAGCTAAAGCATCATCTTTAAATCCATGATTCGGTGTCCAAATAACTGGTTCATCCGGTAATTTAATTCCATTATCTGGTTCTGTATTATTAATATCTTTTAAATTATTTCTATTTTCAATAATTTGATCACTTGATAAAAATTTATTACCAACAGACTTAATAATTTTATTAACCTTTTTTCTTACCTCAACACCATTTTTAGATAATACTTTATCAGGATCATTATCCATCAAATAACTTAATTTATCCGCTAAGAAATAAAATAAATCAGATGGTTCATCATCACCAATTAAATCAGTTAGACTATTAATACGGTCCCCATATTTAGCTAATATTTTTTCAATTTTCTTTTCATTACTCACACTTTTCACCCTCAAACTAATATTTATTATATCATTAAAATAGTATAAATAATACAAAAAAAAGGAATAAATATATTCCTATTTTATTATAGCTTTAATTCTCCTAACACCAGCAGAAGAAGCTTCTTCTTTAACTATATGGAATTCACCTATTTCACTTGTATTTTTAACATGAGGTCCACCACATAATTCTTTAGATACAACTTCATCATTACCGATACTATATACAGTTACAATGTCTGGATATTTTTCAATAAACATACATTCAGCACCTGATTTAATTGCATCTTCTTTCTTCATTTCATCACATCTAACATTTAGACCTTGCTTAATCCATTCATTAACGATTCTTTCAGCTTCTTGTTTTTCTTCATCTGTTAATTTATGATCACAACTAAAATCAAATCTCATTCTTTCATTAGTAATATTAGAACCCATTTGATGTACAGTTGGTCCAATTACCTTCTTTAATGCAGCGTTTAATAAATGTGTTGCAGTATGATATCTAGTTTCAATTTCAGAATCTCCTGCTAATCCACCTTTAAACTTACCAGCAGATGCAGTTCTAGATAATTCTTGATGTTCTTTAAACTTAGCTTTGAATCCTTCTTCATCTACTTTAATACCTTTTTCATTAGCTAATTCAATAGTTAATTCTATAGGGAATCCATAAGTATCAAATAAATGGAATGCAGTTACACCATCAATATCTTTATCAGATACTTTTTCAAACTCTCTTAAACCTTTTTCTAATGTTCTATTAAATTTAACTTTTTCATTATGTAATACTTCTAAAATAGTATCTTTATTACTATCTAATTCAGGATAGTATTTAGCGTATTTTAAGATAATCATAGTAGCAAGAATTTGTTCAAATGGTAAATTAATATCAATATTTAATTTCTTAGCGTGTCTAATCAATCTTCTGATTAATCTTCTTAAAATATAACCTTGATCAGTATTAGAAGGTCTTATACCTGCTGGATCTGCAATTATAAAAGTAGCGGTTCTAATATGATCAGCAATAATTCTCATACTTTCTGGTTTTTCTTCATAAGTATATGGTGAAAATTCTTCAATCTTTTCAATTACATCTTTCCAAATAGAAGACATATAATTATCATTAACACCTTCTAATATAGATGTAACTCTTTCAACACCCATACCAGTATCTACGTTTTTCTTAGGTAGTTCTTCAATAGTACCATCTGTTTTCTTATTAAATTGCATAAATACATTATTCCAGATTTCTACCCATCTATTATCTTCAGGATCAAATACTTCAGGTATTGGATCATTACTTCTAAAGTAAAACATTTCTGTATCTGGTCCACAAGGTCCAGTTTCCCCTGCTATCCAGAAATTATCTTCTACTGTCTTTGCAATTCTTGCCTCACTAACACCTAAACTTTTCCATAAATTAATAGCTTCAGTATCCTCTGGTATTAAATCATTACCACCAAATACAGTAACCGCGAATCTTTCTAATGGAATATTTAATTTTTTAGTTACAAATTCAAAACTCCATTTAATTGCATCCTCTTTAAAATAATCACCTAAACTCCAGTTACCTAACATTTCAAAGAATGTATGATGATATGTATCACCAATTGCATCTAAATCATTAGTTCTTATACATTTTTGATAATCACATAATCTAGTTCCATATGGATGTGGTTGTCCCATTAAATATGGAATTAATGGTTGCATACCAGCAGTATTAAATAATACTGAAGCATCATTTTCAGGAACTACTGGAGCAGAAGGAATTTGTTTATGTCCTTTACTTTCAAAAAACTCTATATATAAATCCTTTAAATTCATCTTCCTATCACCTTTCTTATTTCATCAACTACTTCATCTATTGTCATATTAGAACTATCAATATATATTTGTTCAGGAGTACGCATTAAACTACCTACTTCTTTATGCATATCATTATAATCTCTCATTTCAATAGATTTTTTAATTTCTTCTAAATCACTCTCTATACCCTTTTCTTTATTTTGGATATATCTTCTATTAGCTCTTACATCAACTGATGCATCTAAATAAAACTTGTAATCAGCATTAGGTAAAACTACAGTTGTAATATCTCTACCTTCCATAATTACATCATTATTAGGAGCCATATTTCTTTGTAACTCTACCATATAACTTCTTACTTCTGGAATACTAGATACTTGAGATACTATCTTAGTAACTTCCATAGTTCTAATCTTATCTGATACATCTATATCATCTATATATGTTTTTGCATCTAAATCAAATTTAATATTAATTTTTGAAGCGATATCTATTATAGCATCTTTATCATTTAAATCAATATTATTTTCCAATACTTTTAACGCTACGCATCTATAAGTCGCACCGGTATCAATATATATTAGATTACATTTTTCACCTAATATTTTAGATATAGTACCTTTACCACTACCAGCTGGGCCATCAATTGCTACTACCATACGTCTCACCTACTATTTCTTCTACTCTATCTTTTAAACTATCTAAATTATCTTCACATATCTCATAATCATAATCATGATATTTATCTAAACCTGTTTCAGTCGCGTGTTTCTTTTCACTATCAGTTAATTCACTATTTCTTTCACTCATATGAATTACAGTAACATTATCAAAATTATTTCTAATAGATTCTATTTCATCAACAAATCTTGCATCACTTATAACTATAACGTCATAGAAATAACTATATACTTTAATATCTTCAATAATTCTATTAATTAAGAATTTATCATCTATTTGATTTTTAATTAATTCAACACCTAATTGTTGTAAAAAATCTCTTGGTTTAGGATCATTACCATCCCAACCTAATATTTGTCTCGCGTACATCTTTAAATAAGATGCATAGCTTAATATTACAGTATTAGATAATTTATCTTTTATCATAGAAGCTACTGTATCTTTTCCACTTCCTGCTTTACCACTTATTACATATATTTTAGTATTTCTTTTTACAAATTCCATAAATCCTCCTATAAACAAAAAAGATGATACCTCTATATAGGAACGAAATCCGCGGTACCATCCTAATTTTACTTAATTCTATAACGGTGTTACCCGGTAGGTTTTACCTACATTCAAAAGGAGCTTCTATAGTTTTATTTATTAGTTTCCACCAAACACTAACTCTCTATTAAATAATACCTATATACTAATCTTTATCATCATTTTATTTAAAACTTAATATATCAAATCTTTCATCTAAATAAAGCAATACTGCTTTAATAGCTGCGATTACTGGTGTAGATATAAACATACCTATAATACCCCAGAAATGACCAAATATTAATAATCCCATAATAATTGTAATTGGATGTAACTTAGTTGATTTACTCATAATTAAAGTTTGAATGAAACTTCCTTCTAAGCTTTGAATTACAACTAATGAAATTAATACTAAGAATCCTGTAACAGGTCCTTGTGAAAAACCTACTATTAACGCTGGTGCACCACCAATATATGGTCCTGCATATGGAATAACATTAGTTAATCCACAGAATAAACCAAATAATAATGGAGCCTTTAAACCAACTATCCAGAATGCAATACTAGATACTATAAATACTAATGTACAATCTATAGCAGCACCTGATATAAAACTTCTAGCTGCACCATTTATACTAGCCATAATACCTTCAAATGTCTTGTGTGACTTCTTAGGTAAGAAATCTCTAATAGCTTCTAATGGATGATCAACACTTACTAAAGCGAAGAAACCAATGATTAATCCTAAACCAAATGTTCCTGCACCTGACGCAAATGAACTAACTATTTTGACAGCTGTTTCAGGTATTGATGAAGTCAACTCAGTTCCAAACGCTTGTAACTTAGCTGATAATGATAATTTAATACTATCAACATCAACGCCAGGAATACCATCCATTCTTTCAAATATTCTATTTAACCATTCCTGTGCGTTATTACCAATTGTAGGCAATTGAGATATTAAATCGCTTATTTGATTATATAATAGTGGTACTAATGTAAATAATATCCATACTATAATACCAACAAATATAACATACACTAAAGTACACGCTAAACCTTTTTTCATACCTTTAGCTTGTAACTTATTAACAATTGGTTTAAATAACCATGCAATTAATATACCAATGAATAATGGTAATAAGATTTTTAATAGATTAATTAAAATATCACCAATCTTTAATGCATTAAATACTAATATACCAATATATACACCTAGTATAATAAATATCACATATAGTAGTCTTACTAATTTCTTAGAAGAATCTACTAATTCACTTAAGTTCTTTTTATCCTTCATATTATCACCTACACTGTCATTAATTCTGCTTCTTTAGCTTTATACTTTTCATCAACAATTTTATTATATTTATTGATTAAATCTTGTACATCAGCTTCATATGCTTTTTTATCATCATCTGTTAATTCAGCTTTCTTAATATTATTATTAATATCTTGTCTAATATTACGAAGCGCTATACGACAATCTTCTGACATAGCTTTAACTTGTTTAACATATTCTCTTCTTGTATCTTCAGTTAAAGCAGGAATATTTAATATGATTACTTCACCATTATTGTTAGGAGTAAGACCAATATTAGCTTCATAAATAGCCTTTTCAATTGGACCTAACAAACTCTTATCAAATGGTTTTATCATTAATTCTCTTGCTTCTGGAACAGATATATTTGCTAAAGACTTTAAAGCTGTATCAGTACCATAGTAATTTACCATAACTTTATCTAAAATACTTGGATTAGCTCTACCTGCTCTAACATTATTAAATCTCTTTTCCATATTATCGATTGCTTCTTGCATTTCTAATTCTGCTTCTTCTATAAAATCCATATATAATCACCATCTACATTATAATATATTAATGCTTTATTTTCAATAGATTATATAATTAGTTTTACACTTTATTCACCACTTTGACCGTAGTTAGATAAAACTCTAGCAGATGGGTCACTTACGTCACAACCATCCCAACTTTTATTTGGCATCCAATAATCCACTATCATATCACTTTGACCTGGATAATATTTTTCAAATATTTCTCTATATAGTAATGATTCTTTAGTAAAAGGTGTATGTTTTTTATACTTTTTACATAATTTAGTAAAATCTTCATCACTATATTTTTCTTCTGCATATTCTTTTAAATAATCTACCATCGAATGACCTACTGCATCAGAAAACGCAGCTTTTTCCCTATATAAAATGTCATGAGGTAAATAATCACCCTCAAATGCATGTCTTAATAAATATTTACCTTTTTTATACTTGTTCATCTTAAGTTCAGGATCAATACCCATAACATAATCTACAAATTCTAGATCAGCAAAAGGTACTCTTGCTTCTAATGAAGTACCTGATATACATCTATCCGCTCTTAAAACGTCATACATATAAAGTTCTCTTATTCTCTTTTCAGATTCTTTTTGGAACTCTATCGCACTAGGCGCAAAGTCAGTATATTTATATCCAAATAACTCATCAGATACTTCACCAGTTAATAAGACTTTTATATCTGTATGTTCATGTATCCATTTAGTAAGTAAATACATACCTATTGAAGCTCTTATAGTTGTAATATCCCATGTTTCTAAGTGATAGATAACTTCTTCTAATATACTGATAACTTCCTCAGGACTCATATATACTTCAGTATGATCACTACCAATGTATTCTGCTACTTCTTTCGCATATTTTAAATCTATCGCATCTTTTTCCATACCTATCGCGAATGTCTTAATTGGTTTATCTAAATGTTTAGCCGCAATTGCACATACTAAACTTGAATCTAAACCACCACTAAGTAAAAATCCTAATGGTGCATCTGAATCTAATCTTTTTATTACACCATCTATAAGCCTATCTTTAATACCCTTACATACAGTATCAATTTCACCATCAATATGTTTAGAACTTATTGTAGCGTCATAGTATTTAACAAATTCTCCATCCTTATAATAATATCCTGGAGGAAATGGTAATACCTTATCACATAATGGCATTAATGCTTTACCTTCAGACGCAAACGCGATAAAACCTGATTTACTATAACCATAAAACATAGGTCTTATGCCAATTGGATCTCTAGCTGCTATATAATCTTTACCATCATATATAACACAAGCAAATTCTGCATCCAATTTTCCAAACATTGATACACCATATTTTTCATACATAGGTAATATGATTTCACAATCACTGTCAGATTTAAACTTATATCCTTCCTTAATTAATTCTTCTTTTACCTTTCTAAAGCCGTATAACTCACCATTGCATACTACTTTCATATCTTTCATAGTAAATGGTTGCATACCACTTTCATCAAGTCCCATAATAGCTAATCTATGGAATCCCCATATTCCGTCTTTCTTTAAAATATTAGACATATCAGGTCCCCTATATTTAATTTTTTCAAACCCCTCTTTGAACTCTTTTTCACTGATATCTTCACCAGTGTATACCATAAAACTGCACATAATAAATTCTCCTTCCCGCAATTTTAAAATTAAAAAACCAGTATCCATCCACATATGGGACGAAAACTGGTTATTCCGCGGTACCACCCAATTTATCATAAACAGATTAATTTACGATCACTTTTCAATTCTAACAAATCTAGTAAATATAACGGTCTACTCCCGACATAACCTACTTGGTTAAACCTTTCGATATGCAACTCCAGAGTGTTATTCGTAATAGATCCGTTTATTGGTTTTCACTATACCCAACTCACTAAAAACTTTTCTACCACTACTCGTCTCTTTCAAAGTCGTTACATAGATTATATTGCTATTTTATTTATATGTCAAATCAAAAAAAAATAGTGACTAAATCACTACTTATTTATTATAAATATAAATCTATCCAATCCCTGCATATCTTTTTCTAACTTAATTATATCATTAGGAAAATATTTAATAGCCATGTTAACTATATCATTACCTTGTTCCTGACCTATTTCAAACGCGATTATATGCTTATCATTAATATATTTAGATGCATCTTCTATTATTTTTCTATAGAAATATAATCCTTCTTCATCTGCATATAAAGCTATACTAGGTTCATTATTTTTAACGATATCCATAATTTTTTCATCATGTCTAATATATGGTGGATTAGATACAATAATATCATATTTACCATCTACATTACTATAAATATCACTTTGAATAAATTTTACTTTATTATCATATTTATTGTTTTTAGATGCTACTTCTAAAGCTTTACTAGATATATCTACACCAGTAACTGAACTATCAAGTTCATTTGCTAGTGTAATCGCTATACAACCAGTACCAGTACCTATATCTAATATAGATACTTTCTTATCAAACATAGATTTTGCATAACCAATTAGTTTACTAACCAATTCCTCTGTTTCAAATCTAGGCATTAATGTATCATGTGTAATTATAAAATTATAATCATAGAAATCTACATTACCAACAATATATTGTACTGCTTCACCAGATTCTAGTCTTTTAATCGCATCTTCAATATTACCTTTATAATATTTTTTAAGATATTCTAAATCAGTCAATTGATTCTTCTCCTCTTAACTTTCTAGCTTGATCTTCAGTTATTAAAGCTTCAATAACTTTATCGATATCACCAGCCATTACTCTATCTAATGAGTTAAGTGTAAATCCAATACGATGATCAGTAACTCTATTTTGAGGATAATTATATGTTCTTATCTTCTCAGATCTATCACCAGTACCAATTTTACTTCTTCTTTCAACACCAGCTTTTTCCTCTGCTTCTCTCATTCTTAAATCCGCTAAACGAGTTTGTAATATTTTAATAGCTTTTTCTTTATTCTTAATTTGACTTCTTTCAGTTTGAGAATAAACAACTAAACCTGTTGGAATATGTGTAAGTCTAACAGCTGAATCTGTTGTATTAACGCCTTGTCCACCACAACCACTACTTCTAGTTATATCAACTCTAACATCATTCATATCTAAGTCAACATCTACTTCATCAGCTTCAGGCATAACAAGTACTGTTGCAGTAGAAGTTTGTACTCTACCTTGTGATTCAGTTACAGGAACTCTTTGTACTCTATGCGCGCCACTTTCATACTTAAGTTTAGAATATACATTATCACCTTTAACCATGAAACTTATTAAAGTAAATCCACCTGCTGTACCATCTTCTTCTTCCATTACTTCAATCTTCCAGCCTTCTTTTTCAGCTAATCTACAGTACATATCATATAAATCACCTGCAAAGATATTAGCTTCATCTCCGCCAGCCGCACCTCTAATTTCAACAATAACGTTCTTTCCATCATTAGGATCTTTTGGTAATAATAATATTTCTAATCTATGTAATAATTCTTCTTTATTAGCTTTTAATGTTTCTAATTCTTCCTTCGCATAACTAGCCATTTCTGGATCTTTTGACATTTCTTTAGCCGCTTCTATATCATTTACTAAAGTCTTATATTCTTCATATGCATTATAAGCATCAGATAAACTAGATTGTTCTTTAGATAATTCTCTAGTTTTCTTAATATCACTTAATACTTCAGGCTTCATTAATTCAACATTAATTTCTTCATATCTACTTTTGATATTTTCTAAACGTGAAACTATATTTTCTTCATTCATGGTATCACCCTTTCAAACTACATAGATTATACTATATAGTACTATTTTAATCAAGAAAAAAACTAGTATACTAGCTTTCTTCATCCTCTAATTCTTCATCTTCAATTATAGATAAATCTTCCATGTCGTCATCTAAATCATCGATATCATCAACATCATCGATATTATCAACATCTTCTTCTTCATCTATTTCTTCTTCAGCTTCTTCTTCAGTTTCTTCATCTAATTCTTCTTCATCAGATGTAATTTCTTCATCTTCATCATCATCAACTGTTTCTTTAACAATATGTTTATCTTTTAAATCCCATTCAGCAGTATCTAAAATGATAAATCTACAATCAGTTGTTAATGAAGTATAGAAGTCTCCTATTTTAGCTTCATATTCTTCATCTGTATATTCTAATAAATCACATACTTTTCTAAATAATTTAGGAGTATTTAATTTCTTTTTTTCTTCAATTAAAATTTCATAAGCTATATCTGCAAAAGACATAGTTCTAAGTTCAGTTAAATTTTTATCTTTAATTTTCATATAACCACTCTTTCATACAAATAAAAGTATAACATATTTTGAGATAGTGTCAATATATTTTTATTAATTATCATAATATTCTATTTTATACTCAATTTTGTTATCTAAATCACTCTTAAAATGATATTTAATTAAAACCTTATTTTCCTCTATAGAAAACATATCTAAGTTAACATCTAACTCTGTTTTCATATCATATTCTTTTAGATGTAATTCATATATATTTTTACCAAAATCTAAATCAATGATATAATTATCATTCTCTCTTCTTAATATTTTATTATCTAAATCAACTATCACGCTGGTATCATCATTATATAATATTCTATTTTCTTCAAATGTTCCATTATATTCTTTCTTTTGATTTAACTCAGGTGATTTTAAATCTACGATTACTTTTATATTCATTCCACATCACAGGAAAAATTATAACATATATTTTTTATATTTTATAGATTAATTTTATGTTTTTTTGTAAATACTAAACATAGATTGGAGATATCTATGAAAAAATATAAACTATTATTAATAATCACAAGTATTTTTATCACCTTATATCTTAGTATATATTTACTTGCTTATCTATTTCCAAAGCTAAACATATCTAAAACAAATAATTATTATTTATACGATATATCAGATAACCCATTAATAACTAATAAAGATGAATGGACAAAAATAGATGATATATCTGATAATCTAATATACGCGACTATATCTATTGAAGATAAAAACTTTTACTCACATAAAGGATTCGATTATCTAAGAATAATAAAAGCAATTATAAATAATATAAGAAATAAAAATATCATTGAAGGCGCGTCTACTATAACCCAACAATATGCCAAAAACCTATATTTAGATTTTGATAAAACAATTAAAAGAAAATTAGAAGAAGCATGGTTAACCATGCGTTTAGAAACACATTACTCTAAAGATGAAATATTAGAAGGATATTTAAACACAATTAATTATGGTGGTGTATTTGGAATAGAAAATGCATCAAACTATTATTTTGGTAAAAACGCAAAAGACCTAACTTTAGCTGAAGCAACCATACTAGCAGGTATACCAAAATCACCTAGTAATTATGAACCTATAGGAAATAAAGATAAAGCTAAAAAAAGACAATTTCTAGTACTTAATTCAATGGTTAAAAATAAGTATATCACAAAAGAGCAAGCAGAAATCGCATATAAAACAGAACTAAACTATAAAGGATATATATCAAAAGAAAACCCTAATACAATAATGTATTTCACTGACTCAGTTATAGAAGAATTAAAAAATATAAAAAGTATACCTAATTCATTAATTAAAACTGGTGGTTTAAAAATATATACTACATTAGATCCAAAAGCCCAAGAAAGTTTAGAAGAAAGTATTAAATTCAATATTTCCAATAACGAAATAGAAGCCAGTGGTATTATAATGAATCCTAATAATGGTGAAATACTTGCTATTGCTGGTGGTAAAGATTATAACGTAAGCGAATATAATAGAGCCTTATATTCTAAAAGACAAGTTGGTTCTACTATAAAACCATTTTTATACTATGCAGCTTTAGAAAATGGTATGACAGCAACATCTAAATTCAGAAGTGAAAAAACTAATTTTGTATTTTCAAACGATGAAATATATTCACCACAAAACTACGGTGATAAATATCCAAATAAAGAAATAACTTTAATTAATGCCTTAGCATATTCAGATAATATATACGCGGTTAAAACACACCTATTTCTAGGTGAAGATATATTAGTTAATATAGCAAATAAATTAGGAATAAAAAGTAAATTAGAAGCTATCCCTTCCCTAGCCTTAGGTTCAGAAGAAATAACCCTAATAGAAATGATGGATGCATATTCAGTATTCGCAAACACAGGATATGATATAACGCCACATTTTATAAGAAAAATAGTTGATTCACATGGAGTAACTTTATATCAAGCAGATGATTATAAAGAAAGAATACTTAATGAAAGTTATGTTTATATATTAAATGATATTTTAAAAGCCACCTATGAAAAATCTATGATAGATTATGAATATCCTACTTGTTATACAATTAGTAATAGAATGACACATACCTATTCTGTTAAAACAGGTACTACTGATAGTGATTACCTTATATTTGGATATAATAACAATGTATTAGTAGGAATAAGAGCTGGCTATGATGATAATAGAAATGTACCATCCAATGGTGGTATACTAGTTAAAAATATATGGATAGATACAATAGAAGGATACCTAAAAGATAAAGAAGATATTCCTTATGAAATACCTGAGGATGTAGTTGGTGTATTAGTAAATCCCATAACTGGTAATATAGCTTCTAATGACGATAAAAACAAAAGAATAATTTATTATATAAAAGGAACTGAACCTAGATAGGTTCAGTTTTTTAATTCAATTTATATAAATGAATGTTTGAATAAGTTCTTGATTGTTTACTTCCTTCAGTTGAGCATGCTCCACCACCACTATAATGAAGTAATATATACTCTGCATTAGATGGAACTGTAAAAAGATTATAATCACCCATATTCGCAACCGAAACGGTTCCACTAAATGTACCATCAGACGTATAATACATAGGCGTTACTTGAGGAGTAATTGCATAATTTTTATTTTGTTCAAGTGTCAAAGGTATAACTAATCCATACCCACAACCGCTTGCGATAGTAACAGAATTACCGCTAACTGAGTAATTAGAAATATAGCTTTGAGTATAATAATTATCACCTGATAAACCGACAGCATAAGTATTAAGATTCCAAGTACGTTTAGTAGTATTTGCTGAAGTTGTATTACTAGGACTACCAAGTGTCCTTCCAGATAAATTTAAATTTATTTCATCTAAATTTTGTTTTGTCAATAAAGTTATTTTAGCGTATCCATTACCACTATTACCTGTCATAGTACTTGCACCATCATGTGTTGGCATATTAACTTGTGACCCTTTAGTAGTTGTCCAGTTATATCCAGCTCCATCTATCATTACTGTATCTGTAAATTTAAGGCCACTATAATGCGTTGAACATTCAACACTTGTAGATGATGATGTACATCCACTTTTTAAAGTAATTGAAGATGAAGTGGATGTAGAATTAATTGCTAAACTACCAGCATGGCCAGATATATATGAAGAGCC